>ENA-UOOR01000423-UOOR01000423.1-fermentation-metagenome-genome-assembly--contig:-NODE-423-length-60685-cov-4.356094_pt1 | contig 60685 bp, 54 predicted proteins | sample MGYA00245780_ERZ724029 | MGnify/ENA primary metagenome ERZ724029 (study PRJEB28704, sample SAMN03018315) | fermentation metagenome | biome: anthropogenic terrestrial biome; feature: soil; material...
CAACTTGATTTCCTCCTTTTATTTTTTTAATAATCCGCTTAGCTGTGGCAGAATTTTGCGCAGATCGCCCACGATTCCGTAGTCGGCGTATCTGAATATTGGGGCCTCTTTGTCCTTGTTAATTGCAATAATTGTCCCGGATTGGTTTATGCCGACGGTGTGCTGCACTTGTCCGGATAGGCCGATTGCAAAGTACAGCTCAGGCTTCAGCATGACGCCCGATACGCCGATATAGGTTTCGCGCGGCATCCACTTTGATTCCTCGGCAATAGGCCTTGTGCATCCAATCTCAGCGCCTATAGCCTTTGCAAGATCCCTCGCCAGCTCCAAATCCTCCTCGTTCGAAAAGCCTCTGCCCACTCCTATAACTCTTTTTGCCGCGGGCAGATTGACTTTCGCGCCCTCCACTGACTTAAGCTCAAGGCATTTAATCTCCGCCGCCGGAGCCGTGTACGGAACCTCAATCACCTCAGCGGCCGCACTGAGCGCTTGAGCTTCAAACGCTCCCGCCGACATGCAAAGTACGGCGGTTTCCGTTTTTATGCGGGCGGTAAGCACCGCGGCTCCGCCGTACACCAAACGTTTAATCTGCACGCCGCTCTCCGTGATCTCCACCTCCGAGACGTCGGAAATGGCGCTTGTCCCCATGGCGGCGGCTATGCGCCCCGCGGCGAGCCTTGCGTTTTTGCCGCCGTCCGTCAGCACAAGGCAGGGACGTTTCTCCATGGCAAGCGCAATCATGGAGTCAATATAATCTGTCCACCTTCTGTCTGAAGAGACATCGCCGAAATAAAACAGGGTGTCACAGCCGAGCAGTGACCCTTTTTCCCCCGCTCCCAGCAGCGCCGTATTCTCACCAAGGCTGCGGGCGCCGGCGCAAAGTTCTCCCAGGGATTCGTGCCTGTCTGATATAACCCATACGCTTTTAAGTTTTTTCATGGCCTGTTCTCCTATACCAGTCTTCGAATCTCGTTGAAGAGCTTGAGCACCGTTTCCTCGTCTTCCCCGGAGAATATCATATTCTTGCGTTCCGTCTGCTCGGGCGCGAGAATGCTTACCACCTCGAACCCGGAGCAGTCTGAGACCCCAAGCTCTTTAGCGCTCCAAACAGTAAACGGCTTTTTGCCGGCCGCCATAATCTCCTTAAAATTCGCTATTCTGGGCAGGTTGACATCAGATGTGACCGATATAACAGCGGGCAGTTTAATCTCCATCTCCTCCGCTCCGCTCTCCAGCTTTCTTTCCACAACCAGATGATCCTCGAAAGCCGCTATGCCGCACACGCCGTTAATAACTGCGCACCCCATCAACTGGCCCAGGATGTTCCCGACCTGCTGATTGTACATGTCACCGGAGCCCTCACCGCATATCACCAGATCCGCGCCGCCCATTTTTTCTATTGCGGCCTTCAGCATAACTGCGCTTGCGTAGCTGTCCAGCATCTGTATATCGCCGGTATTCACGCCGAACATTTCGTCGGCACCTCTTGATAGCACGGCCTTTCTGGTTTTGGAATCATCCGCACCCGGTCCTGCCGTCAAGACCGATACGCAGACGCCGTCCACTGATTCCTTGATTTTCACCGCGGCTTCAATGGCATTGAAATCATAAGGGCTTACTATCAGCTCCGCTTTGTCTGTGCAGACACTTCTGTCAGAGCGGATGCTGATTTCGTCGTCCAGGGGAATAACTTTATAGCATGCTATGACTTTCAAATAATTAACCTCCTTCTCTGAATTCAGTCAAAAAGCTCGCCTTGTTGACAAACTTCATTGCACTGCATGGTCGCCTTTATATGTAATCCGCGTATTAAACTTTGACTGAGGTATAATTATACTAAACGGTTATTTTTTTGTCAATACCCTAGTAATGGTTAATTGATTCTTTGTGCAACATAGTTATTTCTTAGTCACTTCCTTCTATTTGCACTTATGAGTTAGTTGTGTTATAATAAAATAAAATGTACAAGAAAAGGTATATTTAGTATGGCAAACGACACCTCCTACATGATCCAATTGACGGCAAATAAGCTTTTTAGTGAGCGTGGCTTCGCTGATGTTACAATCGATGACATCTGTGCCGGCGTAGGCATTACAAAGGGCACGTTCTATTATCATTTCAAATCAAAGGACGACCTTTTGCTCAATTTCTTCGAAAATGCGGGCCGGTTTTCTGCCGACGGCATAATGGCAACTCTCGCAATTTCCGATGATTACTGGGAGAAACTGTGGTCATCAATTCAGCTTGCTGTGGACTGGGCAACTTCTTCCGGGAAAGAGCTTCTCAGGAGCGTACTGATATTTGACCTTCAGAGGGGCATGTTCTCCTTCTACGACCAGCAGGGAATCGTGAATCTTCACACGTTACTGATAAAAAAAGGCCAGGAGGTCGGGCGGTTCAGGAACCCTAACACGCCCAAAGAGCTATATGACAACACGAAAACCATATTCATCGGGACGCTGTTCAAGTGGTGCTCAAGCGATGTTCCGGATTACGACCGCGAGTATTTTAAAAAGACGGTTGCGTCACTGCTCAGCGTCTCTGATCCCACGGATTAGAATTTTGAGCGCTCCTAGCACTGGGGAGTCGCAAACTTCTCAGCTTTTCGCTTGATATGAAAGGCGGGGCTATTGCTAAAAGCATTGCATTTTCAAATTTTGTAAACGCAGAAAGGCATCGAATCCGAGTGAATTCGATGCTTATTGATTGTACCGTGCAGCAATTGGGCAGCGAAAAAGAGCGCTTCGCCGATGAAACGCTCTAAATATGGGAACATATTATGATAATCTGGGATATAATTCTACGCATCACCTTCCGCTTGCCGGGTGAAGATTTTTTGTGAGGCCAAGCTGTTCATCGTCGTAACGTTTCGCAAGCATCATAAACCGTTCATCTATGAGCTTCCGCTGATATTGACCTCGTATGTTTTTGTGAAGAGCGTATGCATGTTATGGCGGACATACTCCCGGATGACCTAAAATCCTCCGCGGCCTCCGAAATAGTCAGGAGGCCGCGGTTTTCCCTATACTCGCAAATGCTCTGAAAATATCAAGCAGTATTTCTAAAATTTCAAAATTAATTTTGGGCGGCAAGCTCTTGCCGAAATTGTATCTCCGCCGTGCTATACCCAAGGGTACGGCGGGGGTATTTTTTTATCCAATCTTGTACAAACTGAATATCCTTGTTAGTGAACTTTCGAAGTGATTGACCCTTGGGGAAGAAACGGCGAATCATACGATTATTACGCTCATTTGAACCGCGCTCACTACTACAGTACGTGTGACAATAATATATTTGAGTCCATTCATAGCCATCTTTGCTATACTCCATTCCATATGTATCCATAAATTCGGAGCCGTTATCTACAGTTATCGTTTTAAATATACTCGAAAAATCACATTGCTTTCCAGCCATTCCATTCGTTTTGACGCACTCTATGCGTTGGTGCTGGAAGACATTCATCGTTACACCCGGCTGGCTGAAAAGGATGAGCAGGCGCTGGTGAATCGCCTCCATCAGCTGTTACCGGCGGGGGAGCAGGCTGACGTGAAGGCACGTGAGAAAAAATTGCCGCCGCGCAGCAGAAGCTTGAGGCTCTGTGCCAAAAGATTGAGTTCCTCTATGATGAGAAGTTTGAACGTGGTATGGAGGAAGAGACCTTTCAGTCCATGCTGACCCGCTATAAAAGCGATAAATCAGTGCTGGAGCAGGAGCGCTCCGCACCAGAGGCAGAAGCGCTCCAGACGCGCGACACCGAGAAGAACATCCACCAGTGGACTGGCGCGGTGAAGCAGGCCGTCTCCGTAGATAAGCTGAGCCGTGGGTTGCTGGCTACAGTTATCGACCGTATCGTAGTGCATGAGCGCGAAAAAACGGATTAAGGCATTCGCCAATGCGGCGATATCTACTATAAGTTCGTCGGAAACATTTCGGCGATGGAACAGTCATAAAAAAGTTGCCTAAACCGTTAAACTCCGCAAAAGAAAAAGGACTTATTACAAAAAAAGTGTAATAAGTCCTTGGCGGAGAAGGAGGGATTTGAACCCTCGCTACGCTCATCACGTACTACTCCCTTAGCAGGGGAGCCCCTTCGGCCACTTGGGTACTTCTCCAAGCCGAAAGCTAAAACTGGGTTAGCTTTGATATGATAGCATAGTGAAATTCTTTTGTCAAGATTGACAGACGGCAATACTTGCGATATAAATACGTCGTACGCATTAAAATGATCGTTTTTGATCTGGAATGCCAATTTCGACAATTGGTGACGCCAAATGCTTTTCGGCGCGGCGTAAATTTCTTGACCCTCCATTCCAAGTTGGTGTATACTGGCATGTACACTTTTCGGCGGGGGGTGCATCTGTTGCGTACGTTCGAATGGGTTCTGATCATCACCGCCGCCGCGGGTATCGGCGGAACGGGCATAGGCGGCGCCATCTCCCTTCTTTTCCGCCGCGACTCAAGCCGGACGGTCAGCCTGCTCCTAAGTTTCGCCGGTGGCATTATGATCGGCATCGTCTGCTTTGACATGATCCCCGCCTCCATTAACCCCGAAAGCGCCGACCGGCCGATGAATATCCTGTTCGTCGTTTTCGGCATTGCCGTGGGTTATCTGATCGTCTGGCTCCTGAACCTGTGGATTGACGATGCCGCCGACCATGAGCTTGACCGCATCGGCGCACACCGCCCCGGAACCTCCGACGCCCTGAACGAACTGATCCACAGCAACTATTACGTACGGCGCGAAAAGCTTTTTAAAGCCAGCGAGACGTATTCCGGTGGCGACCTGCTTGTTGCCGGCATCGTGATGGCCTGCGCCATCGCGCTCCACAACGTACCGGAGGGGATGGTGATCGGCGCGGCATACGCCGCCTCTCCCAATGCGAATGTTTTTGAGGGTACCGGTATTCTCATGGCAGCCATCATCGGCCTGCACAACATCCCGGAAGGCATGGCCGTAGCCGTCCCGCTGATTTCCGGTGGCGCCTCAAAACCCAATGCCCTGCTGATAGCCGCGCTTTCCGGCACCCCAACTATGCTGGGCGCCATCCTGGGTTATTGCCTGGGAACTACAAGCCCCCTGTGGCTGTCCTTCTCGCTAAGCTTCGCCTCCGGCGCCATGCTTTATGTGGTGCTGGGCGAGCTCATTCCGGAGGCTGTCCTGATGTGGCGCTCCAAGCTCCCTTCCCTCGCTGTTGTTTTCGGCATTCTCATCGGGCTGCTTTTGATCCACTTATAAAAATGAATTGCCGCAAAGCTGGCTTTTCATTGCGCAGCAAGCTGAGAATAGCAGATAAATTATTTTAGTCTATGGAGGCCAAACTATGCCCGGTGTTATTTCAAGAGGTATCCGTGCCCCTATCATCAGAGACGGCGACGATATTATCAGGATTGTTGCCGATGCCGTAGTCGCCGCTGCCGTTGAGGATGGATTTTCTCTCCGCCAGCGGGACATAGTTGCCGTGACAGAATCCGTTGTGGCCAGGGCGGATGGAAACTATGCTTCCGTAGACGATATTGCCGACGACGTCAGGCGCAAGCTAGGCGGCGGCACTGTCGCCGTGATTTTCCCCATCCTGTCCCGCAACCGCTTTTCCTTATGCCTTCGCGGCATCGCGGCAGGGGCGAAAAAAATAATTCTTGTCCTCTCCTACCCCTCTGACGAGGTTGGCAACCGGCTGTTCGACGATGATCTGATGGATAAGCACGGCATCAATCCCTACACGGACGTGTTGAGCCTTGACGACTATCGGCGGATATTCGGCAGCCCGAATCACCCCTTTACCGGCGTTGACTATGTGGATTATTATGAATCCCTGATCCGGGAAGCCGGCGCCGAAACCGAGATTATATTTGCCAACCATGCGCAGGCGGCCGCTTCCCTGGCCGATAACATCCTGTGCTGCGATATACACACCCGCGAACGCACGCGCAGGCGTATCCTGGCCGCCGGCGGAAAAAACGTGCTCACCCTGTGCGACATCCTGAACGAGCCCGTAAACGGCAGCGGATACAATCCCGTGTTCGGACTTCTCGGCTCCAACAAGGCGTCCGAGGACAGGGTCAAGCTGTTCCCGAAAAACGCCCAGGCCGTTGCCGAGGGGATACAGGCCGAGCTTTTGGCGCGCATCGGCGTCAAGATTGAAGCCATGGTTTACGGCGACGGGGCGTTCAAGGACCCATCCGGGCGGATATGGGAGCTGGCCGACCCCGTTGTCAGCCCCGGCTTTACCGCCGGCCTGAGGGGCCTGCCAAACGAGCTGAAGCTGAAATACCTTGCCGACAACGAATTCAGCGGCCTCAGCGGCGAAGCCCTTACAGAGGCGATCCGTGATAGCATCCGGCGGAAGGATACGGACCTGAAGGGCAGCATGGCCTCCGAAGGCACCACGCCCCGTCATCTCACAGATCTGGTCGGCTCCCTTTGCGACCTTACCAGCGGAAGCGGGGATAAGGGAACGCCTATTGTTATTGTACAGAACTATTTCTGCAATTTTGCCGAATAAATAAAAAGGCGCGGCCTTTAGCAATTCTCCAATAGTGGCGTTTACAAAAATCATAGTTGTTTAGCATATAGCCAAACGATGACCGCTTGAATAGATAAATTACAGATGCGCTGTCGATACATGTATCGGCAGCGCATTTCTTGCCTGGCATTAAGAAAATCTATATATTCTTTTGCCACATTCTGGCGCCCGCTTTCAAAAAGGCCCCGGCGGCCCCAAGCGGAGGAACCCGCGCCTATTGCCCGGCGTTTCTTTGCCCTGCGCGCCAGAGGACTTGGCCCCAGCAAGATTGCACGGGCACCAGATCATAAGGCCTACAGCTTACGAATATCAGACGAATGGCACGGAACATGCCCATCTGAATAGCGATAAGACTTACGCTTGGGCGAGCTGAACCTTAAGCGGTATTTTGGAGTCTGGGGAATACATCTGCGCGACGGTGAATTGCAGTTCCTACATCCCATAATCCAAAGGCAAAAAATCCAAGAATAGCCCGCCGAAATATTGCTCCGCCTTTTTATTGTTCCGCCTGTTTAACAGCAAGCCGTTCCCGTCGCTGAATAAAGCTCAGCTTCGTTTCCGATATGATTACTGAAACAAAAATCATAATAAATCCCAGCGCAATCCTGAGTGTGATCTGCTCATCGTAGAAAATCAATGAAATAGCCGTTCCGAATACGGACTCCAGCGTCAGGATGATGGCTGTGGACTGGGGCGGCGTGTATTTCTGCCCGTATCCCTGCAGCATGAAACACACGGCCGTACACATGACGCATAAATATGCGATGGACAGCCAGGCAGAGACAGGCGCGTTCCGGGGAAATGGCGAAACGAACGGCGCAAAGATCCCGCACAGCACGGCCACAACGGTAAATTGCAGCACATTGATGAGCAGCACGCTGCGTTCTTCCACCGCCCGCGAGGTAATGATGATCTGCAGCGCATAGAAGAAGCCGCAGAGCATCGTCAGCCCGTCCCCTATGCCGACGGTCATCTCGCCCTGAAACGACACCAGGGCCATGCCTAAAATACAGATCAGGGCGGCGGCCACATTGTAGCGATCCGGGCGTATTTTGAAGAATATCCACCAGAGGAACGGAACGATCACGCAGCACGTCGCCGTCAGAAAAGAATTTTTCGCAGGGGTGGTATAGACAAGCCCATAGGTCTGCAGGACATAGCTGGCAAACAACACCACGCCCAGCGTAACGCCGTATTTCAGATAGTGCCTGTCAAGCTTCTTCAGCTCCCTGAATCCGATCATGGCCATCAGGAGCGCGGCGCCCCCAAAGCGTATTGCCAGCACCCAGAGCACGGGTATGCTGTCCAGCGTGCGTTTAAGAATGACAAAGGATGAACCCCAGATAAACGTGGTCGCCAGAAGTGCGGCTCTTCCCAGTATCGCGTTTTTTTTCTCCATTTTCCACTGCCCTATTCCTTCTTCATATGACTGCTGGCCGCCCGAAGCATGAGCCGCTTCACGCCTATGCCGTCAAAAGTGATTTCAATCAGCGCGTCTCCGCCCATGGGCGATACCTTGGTAACCTCTCCCCGGCCGAAAGCGGTATGGACGATCCGGTCACCCAGTTTAAAATCGAGGGTTTCCGGCGGAGCCGCCGGCCTGACTGCCGAACTAGCGGCGACACTCTCCCGCGCCGCCATGAAAGCAGGCTGCCGGGGATCGCCGAACGCGCTCCGGGGCGGCAGATACCCCGCCCTGTCCATATGTTCATCCGGGATCTCGCCCAAAAACCGGGACGGCCTGTTCTGGCTGGTACGGCCGAATATCATGCGCTGCCGCGCACAGGTGACATACAGGCGGCGTTTCGCCCGGGTCAGGGCTACGTAGCACAATCTGCGCTCTTCCTCCATGTCCTCCCTGCTGCCGATGGTGCGCAGGCCCGGAAAAATCCCTTCCTCCGCGCCGGCAATGAACACATTGGGAAATTCCAGCCCCTTTGCGCTGTGCATGGTCATCATCACGGCACAGTCGGTGTCGGCGTCCAAGCTGTCCAGGTCGGTATAGAGGGAAACCTCGTCCAGAAACCCGGCCAGGGAGGCGTCCCCCGTCTCCCGGGCATATCCGAGTATGTTGGTTTTTAGTTCCCTGACGTTCTCGATTCGCCCTAGATTCTCGTCGGTTCGCTTCTTCTCAAGGGCGCGGATATAGCCCGTGCGTTCAATAACCGCGTCATACAGCTCGTCCATGGGCGCTTCCGCCGCCAGGACCCGCAGCTCGTCCATCATCGTGGTAAAAGAAATCAGCTTGGCGGCGGCCCGGGAAAGTTCCGGATATTCATTTGCCCGTGAAATCACCGCGTAAAGGGATTGCCCGACTCCGGCGGCGATTTCCCTGGCCGTCTCTACCGTACGGTCGCCTATCCCCCGCTGGGGGGAGTTGATAATGCGGCGCAGGCGCAGGTCGTCCTCCGGCCGAAGGATGGCCCAGAGATACGACAGCATATCCTTAATTTCGGCCCGGTCGAAAAAGCGCATCCCGCCCACGATCCTGTATGGGATGCCGTTGCGCTTGAATGCGAACTCCAGCCGGTTGGACTGGGCGTTCATCCGGTACAGCACCGCGTTGTCGCGGAAATTACCGCCCTTTCCGTAATCTTCCATGATCCGGGCGGCGATAAACTGCGCCTCGTCGTCCTCATTCTGGGCGGCATACATCAGGATTTTGTCCCCTGCCCCCGCGTTGGTCCAGAGGGTTTTTCCCTTGCGCTCGGTATTGTTGCCGATAAGGGCGTTGGCGGCCTCCAAAATATGCCCGGTGCTCCGATAGTTCTGCTCCAGGCGGATTGTCCGGCAGCCGGCGTATTGTTTTTCAAAGTTCAGAATATTTTCAATGGTGGCGCCGCGAAACTTATAGATGCTCTGGTCGTCGTCCCCCACCACACAGATATTGCCCCAGCCCCCCGCCAGCGCGGAAGCCAGAATGTACTGAAGATTGTTCGTATCCTGGTATTCGTCGATCAGCACATACCGAAACTGCCTCTGATAGTGAGAAAGCACATCGGGATACTCCCGGAAAAGCCGGGCGGTATTATAAAGCAGGTCGTCAAAATCCATAGCGCCCGCAGAGAAAAGCCGCTTGGCATACGCCTTGTAGATCTCCGCGATCTTACGCAGGCGCGGATCTCCGGAGCTGCCGTATCTGGCCTCGAAGTCCGCCGGCGACAACTGGTCGTTCCTGGCAGAGTCCAGCTTGTCCAGCACGGCTTTGGGCGGGTATATCTTGTCGTCAAGATCCATTCCGCGGATAATGTCCTTCATCACCGACAGCCTGTCCGTGGTATCATAAATGGCGAAATCCTTCGGGTACCCCAGCTTGTCCGCGTCCCGCCGCAGTATCCGCACACAGGCGGAATGGAAGGTCCGCGCCCAAACGTCGTTGGCGCCGTCCCCAAGCATGGCCTCCAGTCGGTTTTTCAGCTCGTCCGCAGCTTTGTTCGTAAACGTAATAGCAATGATCCGCCATGGCTCAACTTTATCCAGCGCGGCCAGCGCCCGGGCTTCGTCGGACGGCCCCGCCTCAAGAATCTCCAAATCAAGCTCCGTAGCGTCCGGCGGCACTTCCTGCGAATCCGAGGCACGCCCGTACCTCAGCAGGTTGGCGATGCGGTTTATCAGCACCGTTGTTTTGCCGCTGCCCGCCCCCGCCAGGATGAGAAGCGACCCCTCCGTCGCCATGACAGCCTCCCGCTGCATGGGATTAAGACGCTCAAAATCAGCCTCAATGACCTTTTTGCGCGCCTGAATATATCGTTTTTCAAATTCTTTCGTCATAATCTAGTATTCTAACATGCCCGGTGTCAGGAAACAAGGCGGGCAAGACAAGGCGGACGGAAAATCCGTCCGCCCCAAACCCGATATTTTCAGCAATAATACTGAAGCACGCCGTCCAGGCCCGCTCTAATACGCCAACAAATCGCGCATCCGTTCCACGGCCCGCCGTTCAAGCCGAGATATCTGAACCTGGGATACCCCCAGCACCCGCGCCGCATTCGCCTGCGTCATATCATGGAAAAAACGCAGGGCAATCACCTGGCGCTCCCGCTCGGGCAGCGCCTGCATCGCCTCTCGGAGCGAAACCTGCTCCACAACCCGTTCCTCCTGCCCATAATCCCCCAGCACCTGCTCAAGTGTGAAACCGTCCTCACCGGTTTCGTGCTGCAGGGACTCGGCGGGCCGCGTTGCTGTTTCGGCTATGGCGATATCCTCCGCATCTATACCCGTTTCGTCCGATATCTCCGAGATTGCCGGTTCCCGTCCAAGGCGCTGCTCCAGCACAAGCCGGGCAGCCTTGATGGTTTGGGCTCGTTCCTTTACGCCGCGGCTAACCTTGACCGCGCCGTCGTCCCGCATGAACCGCCGTATCTCTCCGGAAATTTTCGGCACCGCATAGGTGGAAAACTGCGTGCCGTAGCTTTCGTCATATCCCTCTATGGCCTTAAGAAATCCCACGCAGCCCAGTTGGTACAGGTCGTCGGAATCTATCCCCCGCCCAAAATAACGCCTTGCTATGCTCCATATAAGGCCGGAGTTTTCAACGACCATCCGTTCCGCCGCTTCCCTGTCGCCCTTCTGCGCCGACCGGAGGCATTTGATTGTTTCTTCGGTCATCTTCCCAGTTTTTTAGGCTTGATCGCCTTAACCATAGTCACCGTTGTGCCGTGCCCGGGAGACGAACGGACATGGAGCTTGTCCATAAAGCTTTCCATAATGGTAAAGCCCATTCCGCTGCGTTCCTCCCCGCCCGTGGTGAACAGGGGCTCCCTGGCCTTGGACACGTCCTCAATGCCCCGCCCCCAGTCCTTGACTACTATCTCAATCCGCCCGCCTCCCATGATGCGGGCGCGAAGCGTCACCTTGCCGATACTGTCCGGATAGCCGTGAACGATGGTGTTCGTTACTGCCTCGGACACCGCCGTCTTGATATCCCCCACCTCTTCCAGCGTGGGGTCAAGCTGCGCGGCGAAGGCCGCCGCTGCGGACCGTGCAAAGCTCTCGTTTACGCTGCGGCTCGGAAACTCAAGCTTTATGTAGTTTTCGGATTTCATGCGTGCTCCTCCCTTATCGGTATCATTCTGTCTATGCCCGAGGCGTCTATGACGCGAAGCGGCTGCTTCGCGGGATTCTCAATAAACGCGCGCCCGCCGATCTCGCGCATGCGCCGCTCGACCTTCAGAATCAGGGCGATTCCCGAACTGTCCATGAACGTCAGGCCGGACATGTCCAGCACGGCATCACGCGGCAGATACTCGTCGATGAGCCCGTCTATCGTTCGCATGGCAGCGCGGGCGTCATGATGATCCAATTCTCCGCTCATACGCAAAACCAGGCGGCCCGACGAATATTTTTCAATGATTTTCATGAGTGCGCCCTCCCTTTTATCCTTTATTTTACCCATGGGCGCCACAGGAAACCTGTCGAAGACTGTCGCGGGTGAAGCAAAAGATGTTATGCCGAAAAGCAAGAAATATTTATCGTTATTCGATAAATATTTCTTGCTTTTCATAAAACCTGGTAGTATACTCTCCCTTGAAGGGAGTTGTTGGCCTTGAAACAAAAAGAACTTTCGGTCTGGCTGGAAGCCATTGTCCTCCTCCTGGCCGCGTCGTGCCTGGTGCTGGCTTTGCTGATTGTGCCGGAGCAGGCTGCCAGACTGGCCGTCGCGAATCCCGGGTATAAGGATTTGTCCCTGCCCTGCCTGATCTTTGTTGAGATCACGTTTATCCCGGTGTTTGTTTCCCTGATTCTGGCGTGGCGAACTTTTGCGGACATCGGCCGCGACTGCAGCTTCAGCGCGAAAAACGCCCTGCGGCTACGCACAATCAGCCGTCTGGCGCTGCTGGACACCCTCCTGTATGTGGCAGGGGCTCTTGTGCTTCTGGCTCTGGATATGCTGAGCTTTGACATTCTTTTTATAACCATGTGCATCGTCTTTATGGGCTTTTGCTTCACCGTGGCCAGCGCAGCCCTGTCCCACCTGACAAAAAAAGCCTCGGACATGAAGTCCGAGAACGACCTGACGATATGAGGCTGCGCCATGATCATCGTAAATCTTGACGTGATGCTGGCAAAACGTAAAATGAGCCTGACGGAGCTTTCCGAGCGGGTCGGGCTGACTATGGCTAATCTCTCCGTCCTGAAAACCGGCAAGGCAAAGGCCGTGCGGTTTTCGACGCTGGACGCCCTCTGCCGCGTCCTGGCATGCCAACCCGGAGATATTCTTGAATTCACGGAGGAAGTCTGAAATGGATCAGAACACCGCACGCCCCGCTTCCACCCCCGCGCCGAGGGAGCCGGTCATATTTGCCGCGCGCGACTGGCTGGCGCTGGCCTGCGCCCTTGGCCTCGCCGTTCTTTGGCCCAGAATATTCGGCTTTTACGCCCTCGCCAGTTCCCAGCATATCCCGGCCCTGGGGTCGACCGTCTTTACCGCCGCGATCTGGGCGGCCGTCCTGCTCTATCTGGGGAAGGACGCCAAATGGAACCCATGGAACGGCTGCCTTGCGGCGGGCGTAGGCCTCCTTGCCGCCGCCTGCAGCCTGTATGGGGACGAATATGTCAGAGCCATCAACTGCCTGCTGATCCTCTGCGGCTCGGCCCTGGCCTTCTTTTCTATTTCAGGCCGGGCGGAAAACGCCCTGCAAAACGTCAGGGTCCTTCCGGAAGTGTTCCGCATGACCTTCAGCGCCCTGTTTGCCAACTGGGATAAGCCCTTTCGCGCCCTGAAAAGCCTGGGGCCCGGGAAAAACCGGAACCTGTGGGGAATCCTTGCGGGAAGTTTCGCGGCGCTGCCGCTTCTGGCCTTGGTCATCTATCTGCTTTCCACTGCGGATGCGGTTTTCGGCGGCCTTTTCAAAGGCTTCCCGGAATGGCTGGAGAGCCTTGACGCCGGCATTGCTTTCCGTCGGGTGCTCCGCACGCTGCTTTTCACGCTGGCGTTTTTCTCGGCAATCTATTTTCTTGGCCGGCCCGGACGGGAAAAGACGCCGGAAAAGAAAAAGGCCGCGGCTCCCGCCACGCCCTTTGTGATCCCTCTTATTCTGCTGTGCGCCGTATATGCGGTCTTCGATATAATCCAGTTTGCGTTCCTGTTCGGCGGAGCGGAAACTGCCGCCATGCAGGGTGGCTTCGCGGAATACGCCCGCAGCGGCTTCTTCCAGCTGGTGGCCGTCTCCGGGATCAACCTCGGGGCCATCCTCGTCACGTCCGTCTGCACCGACGGCCGCCGCCTGCTGCGCATCCTGACTTCGATTCTGCTGGCCCTGACCTGGGTGATCCTGTTTTCCGCCTTCTGGCGCATGCGGCTTTATATCCTTGCCTACGGCATGTCCCTGCTTCGGGCAATGACGCTTTGGGCAATGGCCTTCATCGCCTCCAGCCTCATTCTCGCCGCGGTGAAAATCCGGCGGCCCGCTTTCCGGTTCTGGCCGGCGTTCGCCGCCCTGGGCCTGGCCGGATGGCTTGTTTTCAACTTCATCAACATCGACGCCCGCATAGCGGATTATAATGTCAACGCCTATCTTGACGGCCGGCTGGAGGACGTGGATATCTACTATCTGGCCAAACTCTCCCCCGACGTGCTTCCCGCCCTGGAGCGCCTGCGGGACGCCGCCGGCGCGGACTATACCGGTGCCGGCGAGGGTCCCTTCTACGAGGGCTGCGATATTGAGACGGCCATATCCGGCGCGCGCTGGTTCTATCACGACACGCCCACCTGGAAGGAATGGTGCTTCAGTGCCGTCAGGTATCGATAACGCGGGCGGGACTTCGGGCGGCTACTCCAGGGTTACCGAGTAGCCGCTTTTTTCCAGCGCCTCGATTAAAGCCTCCCCGTGCGGCTTCCCGCCCACCTCGCAGGCGACGTGCACCAGAATTTCGCTGGGGCTGAGATAAGGGCAAAGGCGATCATGCTGGATGGTCATGATATTGGCCCCGGCATCTGCTATGACCTGCAGCATACGCCCGAGACTGCCCGGAGAATCCGGCAGGCGCGTATAGAACTTCAGCCTTCTGTGACGTGAGACAAGTCCCTGCTCGATGATCCGGTGAATGAAGCTCACGTCGATATTGCCGCCGGAAAGCAGACACACCGTCCGCTTATCACCGGCGTCGATCTTTCCGGACAGAACGGCGGAAAGCGAGGTGGCGCCCGAAGGCTCCACAATCTGCTTCGTCCGCTCCATCAGCAGAAGGATCGCCGCCGAGATCTCCATATCGGAAACCGTCACGATCCCGTCGGCATATTTGCAGATCGTTTCTATGGTTTTTTCCCCGGGGGTTTTGACGGCGATACCGTCTGCAATGGTGGATACCCGATCCACCGCGACCCGCTTGCCCGCATGGAAGCTCTGATAAACGGCGTCGGCGCCCTCCGCCTGCACGCCGATGACCCGGACCCGGGGATTGACCTGCTTGATGCAGGCCGCAACGCCGGAGAGCAGCCCGCCCCCGCCGACGGGAACCACGACGGTATCCACCGTGGGCAGTTCCCGCAGGATTTCAAGCCCCACGGTCCCCTGTCCGGCGATGACCTCGTAATCGTCAAACGGATGAAGAAACGTAGCCTGCTCCGCCTCGCAGATTTCCAGGGCCTTTTCATAGGCGTCGTCGTAGCAGTCGCCGTATAGCACCACCTTCGCGCCGTATCCCTCGGTAGCCTGGGTCTTTGCGATAGGCGCGGCCTTCGGCATGACGATGGTCGCGCCGATTCCGTACCTGTGGGCGGCATAAGCCACCCCCTGGGCATGGTTCCCCGCGGAGGAGGCCACCACGCCGGCGGTCTTCCCCTCTTCTAAAAGCGCGGCGATCTTATTTGCCGCTCCCCTAATTTTAAATGAGCCGGTCTTTTGCCTGTTCTCACACTTGAGATACACCTCGCCCCCCGCCATTTCTGAAAAGGTCGAGGAAAAATCCAGCTCCGTTTTGTGGATAATGCCTTCCAGCCGCCTGGAAGCCCGTTCGAAATCTCGCAAAGCCAGCGCCATGATAAGTCTCCTTATCCCAGATTTTTCAGGCTCTCCTCCAGATTTTCCATGAGCGCCTTCGCTTTTTCGGCCCGTTCCCGCTCGGCTGAGACGACATTCTCCGGCGCACGCGACACAAAAGCCGCATTAGCCAGCTTTTTCATCTGGGCTTCATACTGGGCTCGGGTTTTCATCAGCTCTTTCATTATACGCGCTTTTTCCTGCTCAATGTCAACAAGTTCGGCCATGGGCATGAACATTTTTGCGTTGTCGGTTACCACGGACACCATTCCGCCCGTATTTTCCGGCACGGCCACGCCCACAATCACATCCCCGGCATAGGCCAGCTTGGAGAAATACGCCCGTCCGGACTCAAAAACGTCGGTTTTATCCGCCGCGATGATGAGCCTCGGGTGCTTGGAGGGCGGCACGTTCATCTCCGCCCGGCGGCTGCGGACTGCCTTGACGGCGTCCATGATCATTTCAAAGGCGGTCTCGTCCTCGGGAAACGCCAGGGCTTCGGAATACTTGGGATAGTCCGCCGTCATGATCACCGGGCCGTCATGGGGGATCGCCTGGAAAATTTCCTCGGTGATGAAGGGCATGAACGGATGCAGCAGCTTAAGGGTCTCCGTAAGGATATAAAGGAGCACGCGCTGGGCGCTCTCGCCGGCCTCGGCGCCGCCGCTTTGCAGACGGGGCTTGGTCAGCTCAATATACCAGTCGCAGAAGCTGTCCCAGATAAAGTCATAGATTTTTGACGCGGCAATGCCCAGCTCATATCTGTCCAGATTCTCGCAGACCTCTCCGGCAAGGCTGTTCAGCTTGGAGAGAATCCATTTGTCCTCCAACTCCAGCTTTTCCGGCAGGGCTCCGTCCCGGACTGTGAGGTTCATAAGCACAAATCGGCTGGCGTTCCAAAGCTTGTTGGCGAAATTCCGCATGGCCTCGCAGCGCTCCACATAGAACCGCATGTCGTTGCCGGGGCTGTTGCCCGTGATGATATTGAAGCGGAGGGCGTCCGCCCCGAAGCGGTCGATCATCTCGATGGGGTCCACGCCGTTTCCCGCGCTCTTGGACATTTTCTTGCCCTGGGCGTCGCGGATCAGGCCGTGGATCAGCACCGTGTGGAAAGGCGGCTTTTTCATCTGCTCGCAGGCGGAGAAAATCATGCGCGCCACCCAGAAAAAGATAATATCATAGCCGGTAACCAGCACATCCGTAGGATAGAAGTACCTGAGATCAGCCGTATCCTCCGGCCAGCCCAGCGTGGAAAATGGCCAAAGGGCGGAGGAAAACCACGTATCCAGCACATCCGGGTCCTGGCTGATGTTCCGGCTTTGGCATTTTTCGCAGACGACGGCGTCCTCTTTCGACACGGTGATATGGCCGCAGTCGCCGCAGGTCCAGGCCGGAATGCGGTGGCCCCACCAAAGCTGGCGGGAGATACACCAGTCGCGCACATGATACATCCAGTTGAGATAGGTCTTGGAGAACCGCTCCGGCACGAATTTGACCTCGCCGTCCTCCACAACGCGGATGGCGTCTTCGGCCAGGGGCGCCATTTTAACAAACCACTGCTCGCTGGACAGCGGCTCCACATCGTTGTGGCAGCGGTAGCAGGTGCCCACGCTATGTGCATAGTCCTGGACTCCCGCCAGATAGCCGCCCGCTTCCAGGTCGGCCACAATGGCTTTGCGGGCCTCATAGCGATCCATGCCGTTATACTTGCCGCCGTTAATGATCCGCGCCGCATTATCCAGAACAAGGACGAAATCCAGATTGTGGCGCATGGCCACCTCAAAGTCGTTGGGATCGTGGCAGGGCGTCATCTTCACGCAGCCGGTGCCGAAGTCCATTTCCACATAATCATCGGCAACAATAGGAATTTCCCTGCCCACCAGTGGCAGGATGCAGGTCTTCCCCACGATTCCGGCATACCGCTCGTCGGCGGGATTCACGGCGATGCCGGTGTCGCCCAGCATGGTTTCCGGTCTGGTTGTGGCCACCACCACATCACCCGATCCGTCGGCAAGGGGATAGCGCACATTCCAAAGATGCCCCGGCTTATCAAGATACTCCACCTCCGCGTCCGAAAGGGCGGTGGCGCAGTTGGGACACCAGTTGATGATGCGATTTCCCTTATAGATTAACTTTTTATGATAAAGGTCGACGAAGGCTTCCCGCACGGCTTTGGCGCAAACCTCGTCCATGGTGAAGCGCTGACGCTCCCAGTCGCAGGAGCACCCCAGGGTTTTGAGCTGCTCCACAATCCGGTCGCCGTATTTTCCCTTCCAGGCCCAGACCTTTTCCAGAAACTTTTCACGCCCCAGGTCAAAACGGGTTATCCCGTCTTTCCTGAGCATTTCCTCCACCTTGATCTGTGTCGCGATGCCCGCGTGGTCATAGCCCGGCACCCAAAGGGAGGAATATCCCTGCATCCGCTTATAACGAATCAGCACGTCCTGAATCGTCTCGTCAAAGGCGTGACCCAGATGAAGCTGCCCCGTCACATTGGGCGGCGGAATAACAATGGTGAACGGCGTCTTATCCGGATCTCTTTCCGCGTGGAAATAGTTTCCCTCTATCCACATATCGTAAATTTTCTTCTCGACCTGCTTCGGGTCGTACACCTTTGGAAGTTCTTTCATAATGCCTCTCCTCACCTTCGCCCCGCATACCGGGAACGGCGGATAAAATAAGCGCCCCGAGATTTCTCTCAGGGCGCAGTGTATCCATGCGCGGTACCACCTGAGTTCCGCATATGCGGCACTCGTTCCCCAGTAACGCGGGGAAAACGTCCGGCTTACTGAATTCGGCCCGGCTGCTCGGGGCCGACCTTCGGCGCCGCGTCACAGGGACTTTCACCATCCGTCCCCTCTCTGAGATCCGCCTGCGCCTACTCCTGCCCGTCTTCGCTTTTTAACAGATAAATTATATGCTGCCCGGCGGTTTTTGTCAACACCGGCGGCCGGGCCTTTTTATTCCCCGGCCCTGGACTCCACATACCGGGCTGCCGAGATTCCCGCGATATTCCCTTCTCCCGCGGCCTTCGGCACCTGATACGGGGCGCCTATGCAGTCGCCCGCGGCAAACACGCCGGGAATATTGGTGGCCATCTCGGCGTCCGCCCGGATATGCCCCTTATCGGTTTCAAGCCCGGGCAGAAGCGTATCCGGGGCAACGCCGGCCCGGAGAATAAACACGCCCTCAACCGGGTAAGACTCTCCGTCCGCCGTCAGCGACTCGACCCGCTCCGCACCTTTGATCTCATACTTTTTTGCCCGTTTCCCGTCAAAATATTCCACATTGCAGCCGATGGAGCGCAGAAATTCAGCTTCCTCAGGCGCTTCGGCCGAAAGCCCGATAACGGCGATGTTTTTTTCACGGTAAAGCATCCCGTCACAGGTGGCGCAATAGCTGACGCCCGCACCGAGGAATTCCTTTTCGCCGGGAAATGCTTTGCCCCTGGCCACACCTGTCGCCAGAATCACCGCGCCGCAGTCCACAAAATCCATGCCGACCGAAACTCCGAACCTGTTCCCCATTGGAATAATGGAAAGGGCTTTCCCCCGAATAAACTTGACGCCGACCCCCTCCGCGTGCTTCGTGAGGGCAGCGATCAAGTCCTTTCCGGTAATACCCGGCAGTCCGGGATAATTATCGATTTTTTCCGCCTTCCACAGCAGGGAATCCTCCGGCGCGGAAGTAATAATCACGGAGGTCTTGCCTCTCTGTGCGGCCGTCAACGCCGCCGATATTCCCGCAGGTCCGCCGCCGATTATCACAATGTCGGTCATATATAGCACCATCCTTAGTTTTTCCCATATTATAGCGCCATACTTAAATGTTGTAAACAACAATCACACCGTGTATAATGATTGCAATCATCAGATGGAGTGAAAAACATGGAAGAAGCGGCAAAAAACTTTATAGAAGTATTTATTGAAGAAGACCTGGCCCACGGCGGACGATTTGAGGGGATGAGGGTTCATACCCGTTTTCCGCCGGAACCCAACGGCTACCTGCACATCGGCCATTGCAAGGCCCTTTGCATAGACTTCGGCACCGCGGAAAAATACGGCGGCATCTGCAACCTGCGCATGGATGATACGAATCCGGCCAAGGAGGATACCGAATTTGTCGACGCCATCCAGGAAGACATCCGCTGGCTCGGCTTTGATTGGGAAGACAGGTTCTTCTACGGCTCGGATTATTTTGATAAAACCTATGAATATGCCGAGGAACTGATCAATAAGGGCCTTGCCTATGTCTGTGAGCTGACCCCGGAGCAGTTCCGCGAATATCGCGGGGATGTGGGCGTCCCTGCCCGCAGCCCATACAGGGACAGGCCCGCCGCCGAAAGCCTCGATCTTTTCCGCCGGATGCGGGCCGGCGAATTTCCCGAGGGGAAATATACCCTCCGGGCCAGGATCGACCTGGCTTCCGGCAACTTCAACATGCGCGACCCGGTGCTCTACCGGATACGGTACATCGAGCACCACAGGCAGGGCGCCAAATGGTGCATTTTCCCCATGTACGACTTTGCCCATCCCATCCAGGACGCCCTGGAGGGCATCACCCATTCCCTGTGCTCCCTGGAATACGAGGATCACCGCCCGCTCTATGACTGGGTGGTGGAAAATGTCTCCGTTCCCGCAAAGCCGAGGCAGATCGAATTTGCCCGTCTCGGCATCAATTACACCGTAATGTCCAAGCGCAAGCTGCGCCGGCTGGTGGAGGAAGGGCATGTCTCCGGCTGGGACGATCCCCGGATGCCGACCCTCTGCGGCCTTCGCCGCCGCGGGTACACTCCGGCCTCCATCAGGAATTTCTGCGACCGCATAGGCGTGAACAAGGTGCCCAGCACCGTCGAATACGGCTTTCTTGAGCACTGCCTGCGCGAAGACCTAAACGCAAACGCCCCTCGGGCCATGTGCGTTCTCCGCCCCGTCAGGCTGACAATCACCAATTATCCCGAAGGCGGCTCCGAGTCCTTTACGGTGGAAAACAATCCGGAGGACGCCGGCGCCGGAACCCGGCAGGTCAGCTTCTCAAGAACCCTTTGGATAGAGGCAGACGATTTCATGGAAACCCCCGTGCCGAAGTACAACCGCCTTTATCCCGGCAACGAGGTTCGCCTGAAGGGGGCGTATATCGTCCGCTGCACCGGCTGCCGCAAGGACGCCGACGGAAACGTCACGGAAGTTCTGGCCGAATATGACCCGGAAACCCGTGGAGGGAATACCCCGGACGGCCGCAAGGTGCGCGGCACCATCCACTGGGTAGACGCCGCCAACTGCTGCGACGCGGAGGTCCGGCTGTATGACAATCTTTTTTCAGATCCCGATCCGGACGGGGGAAATAAGGACTTTATCACCTGCCTGAACCCTAACTCCCTGGAGGTGCTCACCGGCTGCAAAATTGAGAAAAACCTTGAAAACACCGCCGCCCCCGCGGACTTTCAGTTTATGCGTCTGGGATATTTCGCCGTGGACAGCAAGGATTCCGCCCCCGGCCGCCTGGTGTTCAACCGGGCCGTAGCACTTAAAGACGGCTTTAAAAAGTAATTTTAAAAACAAAACCGTCCCTTTTTGCGAATGCTTCCCCTTTCACGTTGAAAAGCGCCCCATGCCGCGGCATGGGGCGCTTGTTGATTTCCGGAACCGGTCAGCTCCAGGACTGCTGGGCGGCGGCATTCCTGCCCGCCTTGCGGCCCCAATGCACTGTGCTCATCACCGCAGTACCGGAGCCAGGATAAAATGTACCACACCAGCCTCCGGTGCAAAGCCCGCCCGCGAAGAGGCGCTCGATGGGCGTGCCGTCAAACCGGCAGACCTGGGCGTCGAGATTGATTTTGAGGCCGCCAAGGGAGCCCAGATTGTATGTGAGAACCCGGGCAGCGTAGAACGGGCCGGTTTCAATCGGATTGCATCCCTCGGTTTTCCCGAACGCCTGATCGACGCCGTTTGCAGCGTCGGCATTCCAGGTGTCCAGCGTCTGCTGAAGCCCCTGCGCGTCAATTCCCGCCGCCTGCGCCAGTTCGGCGATCGTATCGGCCTTGATGACCGCCCCGGACGCAACCTCCGCGCTCAAATCATCCGTGGAAAAGCCCATGGCAAGGCCGCCTTCGCGATCCACGGCGTTTTGATCGGTGACGGTATAGCAGATATGCCCGTCCTGCGAGAAGCATGCGCGCATATAATAGCCGTACTGTGTCCATTCATTCACAAACCGCTGGCCATATTTGTTGACGGTGATTCCCGTAGTCGGTCCGCCCAAATTGCTGGTCGGATCGCGGCCGATGTTGCCGTTTAGCGAAACGTTCAGCGCGCCGCCGATCCCCGCCAGGCCCGCACCGACTGCCATCCCCATTCTGATGCCGTCTCCGGTATTGCCTACGGCGGAGCCCACAAGGCTGCCGTTTGCGCTGGTCAGCGCAACGTACTGGCTGGACGAAAGGGCCTTCGCCATCTCCTCGTTATGATCGAAGCCGGAGGTCGCCAGGACGACGCCCCTGTTGGCCTTGATCATAATCCTTGTGCCGTTGTCATCGGCCTCCGCTCCTATGACAGCCCCGTTTCCGTCAACAATAAGGCCGGCGGCCGGACAGTTTAACTTTATTTCGGCTCCGGCCGCCTCGGCCCTGGCCCAGATCGGGTTCACATGCAGCCAGCCCAGCCCGGGGATTCCAGCGGTTCCCGTTGTGCCGTCCCCGGGAAGATGGATGCGCGGCTTGATGTACTGGCTGTAGCCCGGCACGTCCTTCACTGCAAAGCAAGTGACATACTGAATGCCGCAGTCTTCGGCCCAGGCAATCTCGTCGGCGCTTGAATAGGCCATGTCCTTGACAAGCTCGGGATCGGCAACCTCGCCGTAGCAGCCCATATAGTATTGATAAAGATCCTCCGCGGTGTCGTCGCCGCAGTCGGCAAGCTCCTGCTGCCAATGGGTACCCGCGGCCATCATCATGCCGCCGGACATGATGGTGGAACCGCCCATGATGCTCGTCTTTTCAATGACCAGCGTCCTGGCGCCGGATTCCGCCGCCTCGACCGCAGCCGCGACGCCGGTTCCTCCCCCTCCGATGATCAGTACGTCGGTCTCCAGGTCCCAGGCATCGGGAATGGGCGCGGGGTTGGCGGTACTCTCTGCCGGGGCGGCGGCACCGCATCCGGAAAGGCCAAGGGCTGCAACGCCGAGCGCGCCTGCGGCGGCGGCTTTCAGGAAATGCCTGCGGGAAATGTCGTGAGTCATAATTATCTCCCTTCTTGTTGTGTCTTTCTGCGCGTGATCTGTTCGCATTCCGGTCAGACAAAATACTGCTCGAATCCCCGGGGCACGATTTCCACAAGAATATCCACAAGGTCCTGAACCGGGAACACGGCATTCTCCTTAACCCAAAGGACAGTCAGCTCAAGGCCGCCCGCGACATACGCCCGGAGCCGGTACTGCACATTGGGATCGTCGATGTCGACACCGTGATCCTTGAGGATTTCCGATTCAAGCCGGAGTGTCCGTTCAAAAATGAAACGGCGCAGGGAGCGTTCGCTTTTTGAGCGGAAGGCGTTGTGGAAAAAGGGTGCGTGCTCGCCGATGACCTGATAAATCATGGTGACGGCATCCCGCCAGCTTACGCCGCTGTACACCTTGAACAGAGTATCCTCCAAAATCTTTTCATAGCTGGAGTTGAGAAGGTCGTCCTTGTCCCTGTACCGGCGATAGAAGGTCGGGCGGCTTACATGGGCACGCTTGACAATGCGGTCAACCGTAATGTCGTCAAAGTCACTTTCCTGCATCAGGTCATGTAGCGCTTCGAAAAGGCATTGCCGTATAAATTCGTCATTGTGATTAATCATCTTCCTATACCCCATAAACCTGTTCGATTTATCGGAATGCAACACTGATAATAATATAACAGTCATGTTTTCCCCTGACAATGCTTATAAGAAAACATGAGACATCGTGTTGCTTTTGTAACGGCCGCGGCCCGGAGCATTCCTGGAACCATTTTACCCGTGGAAAAGCGCCCCATGCCGCGATAAAGGACGGATATTAAAAGAGAGCAGGCCGGATTGGCCTGCTCTCTTTATTTGAATATTTCCCGGACTTTATCCATATACGCGGGCAGAGCGCCCTCGAAATCCACCCCGAAACGCCGCGGCGTGCCCCTTGCAAGCGTCCGCTCAACGCTTTCCCCCACCAGCGCGGAGGCCGCACCAAGGGCTGCCTCAACCCCGGCGCCCCGAATAATCAGCGCCGAAAAAGCGGAGGCAAAAATATCTCCCGTTCCGAAAAACACGCCGTTTCGCGCCGGCCGCATGGCGGAATACTCGTTCCCCGTCCGCCGGTCCCGAACCACCATGCCGATCTCGCGCGCCGAGGGCCGAACCCCCGTAATCGCGATAATCTCCGGCCCGAGGGGCGCCAGCCCATCGAACAGGCTATCTATATACGCCATGTCGTGAGGAGCCGTTTTATACGGCAGCCCGGAAAGAAACGCCGCCTCTGTCACATTCGGCGTAATGATATGCGCCCGGGTGCACAGGCGCCGGAACGCCTCGCACATCCGGAAATCAAAGTTTATATAATATTCCCCATTATCCGCCATGGCCGGATCGACGATTACCATCGTGTCCCCGTCGGCTATCAGGTCAATGATGCGTTCCAGCAGAAATTCCTGTTCCGGAGACGCCAGATAGCCCGAATATATCCCGTCGAACCTGGCGCCCACGCTCCGCCAGTGCTCCGCAATCGGGAGCATTTCCCCGGAAAGGTCGTGCAGGGTCCACCCGGTGAATTCCCCGGTGTGGGTAGACAGCAGGGCGGTGGGGATGCAGGCGCATTCTACGCCGGAGGCGGATACGATGGGCAGGGCCACCGTAAGCGAACATTTGCCCAGCCCGGACAGGTCGTGTATGGCAGCAATTCTTTTTAACGGCTCATTTGTATTTTTCATGCCGATAATTGTAGCACCATTTCATCTTAGAGGCAACAATAAAACGCAAGCTTTTTTTGTTAATTCGCCGCCGTTTTATAGAAATCGTCTATACTGGGGCAGGCAATCCGTGCAGAGATATTCGCCGTTATAAAGACGGGTGTGGCTTTCAGCCGTCAGCTCCCCGCAGCGGGCGCAGGTATAAGATTTGAAAATCCGCGCCATTTCAGGCAGCGTATCCACGGCTTCCTTCACATCGAAGAAATCGTGATAGTCGCCCTGCATCATGATCTCCCGGCGCTGCTCCCGGCTGATCTCCGGCGTGTCCCGCAGCACCAGGCGCACGGCCTTGCCGGATTTGCGGTTATAAAAGCTGAACGCCTGCTTGCCCCGCAGCTTTATCAGCAGGTTGCCCTTTCCGATCGTGCAGCCCAGCATCACCTGAATGGCGTCCACGCCGCAGGCGTCGTTCTCCGTGATGCAGACCACCTCCTCGTCTTCGGCCCGCTCAAGGCCCAGAAGCTCAATCGCGTAGAGTCCGGCCTGATAGCCTATAGCCAGCCCGCCGCATACATGCCCGTGAAAAGCCACGCATTTTCCCCACAGCGTCTTGTCGGCATCCTTCATCTTTATACTCCCTTTCGGATGATTAATCATATTGTATTGTCAGTGTACACCAGGATATCCTTCCGGCGCAAGCCTGTGGGGGGGATATCCGAAAAAGGCCGCCCGGGGTTGTGTTCCCGGGCGGCCTTCCGCAGATACCGGCAGAAAGCCGGCGCGTGCAAGGAAAGAAAGAAGAGAGAAAGAAATAAGCGAAAGAAATGCGGGATCAGAGTCCGATGCCGTTGCGAATGACCCTGACTTTGTCATACTCGCCATAATAGCAGTACAGCGCGTTTTCCATGGAATATTTTGCAACCAGGTAGTCGGAGGTTTCGGAATAGTAGCCGCTGTGCGGGGTAAGCAGCACGTTGTCGCGGCCCAGCAGCCTGCAATCGGACAGATCGGGGTTTTCCGATTCAAGCATATCCAAACCGGCGGCGCGAACGAGGCCCTCGTCCAGCGCCCAGACCAAATCTTCGTCGCAGATAAGCGCGCCGCGGCCTTCGTTAATGATAATGGGCTTTTTCTTCATCTTCATGAAGGTGTCTTTATTAAACATATGACGGTTTTCATCGGTAAGATTCATATGTATCGAAATCACGTCGGACTCGGCCAGCAGCGTATCCAGATCCACAAGCTTGACGCCCAGCTTTTCAGCGATCTCGGGAGGCAGATAAGGATCGTAAGCAATAACCGGCATATCGAAAGCGAGGGCCTTCCGCGCAACGGACTGGCCAATACGGCCAAGGCCGGCTATGCCCATGGTCTGACCGGCAACCCGCTTCATGTGCACATCCTTAGCCACCAGGTAATCCCATACCCTGTCGTTCTGAACGCTCCTGTCGTAAATGCGGATTGCCCGCTGGAGGTTAAGCATTAGGGTCATGGCGTTTTCAGCCGTCTCCTGGGTGCAATAGTCAAGGATGGAGCAAACCGCTATGCCCTTTTTCGTGGCATAGTCAAGATCGACTTCGTTATAACCTGTGGACTGGAAGGAAATGACCTTGCACTTTTTCAGCGCGTCAATCTCCTTTTTTCCAAAGTAGACATAGCCGTTTACGATGATATCGGCGTCTGCTATTTCTGCGTAAAACTTGTCGTTATTGCTGCTGTGTTCGTCATAGACGGCAATCGCCAGCTCCGCTCCCTCGGGACAACAGGACTGCTCAACGCTGATATTCCTGTCTTTGGTATACGGCACTTCAGCCAGAACGATTTTCATATTTATCACTCCTATTTTATTCGGGGTACGGTTGTTTAAATAATGGCTTTCTTCTCCCGCATCTCGGCGATCTCTTCATCGGAGTAACCCAGATTGCGGAACACGACGTCGGTATCCTCCCCGAGACGGCCGGCGGGAACATACGGGCGCGTGCCAAATTCTGAAAAATGCACCGGCGGGCACGGCATCATAACTTTCAAATCGTCTTTGAAGGTAACCTGGCGAACATACCCATTGGCAATGGCCTGCTCATCGGAGCTGACATCCCGGATGTGGCGCATCAGCTCGCAGGAAACGTTGTTCTCACCCAGATAAGCCAGCCATTCGGCGCTGGTCTTCGTCAGGAATATGGCATTAAGACGTGTGACGACTTCGACGACGGCGTCCGTCTCGCAAATGGATTCAAGGGTGGCGCAGCGGGGATCCTCGGCAATATCCGGCATTCCGAAAAGAGCGGCAAACTTAGGCAGCTCGCGCCGGTACTCATTGTCAAACACGCCGATCCACCTGTCGTCTCCGCACTTATAGAAATGGCTGAAAGGATCCGCCGGGCGCAGGGGGTCATTTTTCCGCTTGCCGCCGAACTGGGGCTGGTGGGAAACGACGGGAATAGCATTGCACCAGATGCCGCTGGCGAAAAGGGAGGTGTTGACCAGCGTGCCGGTCCCGGTTTTCTCGCGGCCCATCAGCGCCATGAGAATCCCCGAGAAAAACACGGAGCTTGTCGCCATGTCGCCAAAGGCGTAGCTCGGGGTAAATGGGAAGGATCCGGGAACCTGCCAGTCGGCCAGCGGCCCGTTCCTCAGCCAGAAAGCCGTGCTGTCGAAGCCCGGTTTCGCGGCGTCGGGGCCTTCCAGCCCGAATCCGGAAAAGTGCGCGTAGACCAGTTGTGGAAACCGCTCATGGAGCGTCTTATAACCCAGCCCCAGCCTGTCCAGGGACGCGGCCCGGACGTTTGTCAGCAATACGTCCGCGTCGGCCAGAAGCTTCAGCATGGCTTCTTTGCCCTCCGGCGTTTTCAGGTTGATCGAAACCAGGGTTTTGCCGCTGTTCTGAATGGTGAACAGCGGGTTTTTGTAATCCTCGCAGACCACCATTTCAAACTCGCCCGCCCGGCGCTGCTCGTCGCCTATGGCGGTCTCGACCTTGATGACCTCGGCGCCGTAAGCGCAGAGCATCCGGCCGGCTGTGGGGGCGGCCACCACTGTGGCAAGCTCAATGACCTTTATGCCTTCCAGTGGCATTTTGATTTTGTTTTCCATGTTTTTACCTCCTGTTGGAGTAGTGGCTTACTTGCCGTAAACGCCGTTTACGATTATAAATACCCTTTCCGGCTCGCCGTTCAGGTAATAGACAATGCTTTAAGAGGATTTGCGCTCACAGGCCCCGATGGAGCCGCGCTGAGGGGGGTGATGACCACGTTATCGCGGCCGACGATGGGAATTTTCTTCATGTCAGGGGGTCTCGCTGGTGAGCACGTCCAGGCCGATCCCCTTAGTCTCCGGAAATTCAGCAAATACAAATCTTATAGTATTCACCCCTTAACGGTTTCTCGGCTGGCGGCGTAGAACTGCTCCGCTTTTTCAAGCTCTTCCGGGGTTTGCTTATGGGTAAGGCAGATCGTAAAATAGAGAATCGCGGAAACGCCGAAAGCCGGCCACAGCGCGTCAATCTGGAAAATCGGAAGCGACGAGACCCTTTCGCCCACAAACCATACACACGCGATAATGGCGGCGGAGATCATGGACGCAAAAGCTCCGGAGGCGCATGACTTTTTCCAGAAGAAAGCGCCTATGGTGGGCAGGAACATCCCGGCTGAGTTGATGGTAAAAGTAATCAGCAGGATGTTCATGATATCCTGATTAAACCATCCGAACAGGGCGCCAAGCACACCCACGACCAGGGAACAGATGAAACCCATGCGCATGAGTGTCTTGTCCGAGGCGCCGGGATTTATAAACTGCTGATAGATATCTTTCGTCAGGCTCGCCGAGCCGGTAAGCACCGAGATGTCGGCGGTAGACATGATCGCGCTGAGCACTCCAATGAGAACCAGCCCCTTCAGCCCATGGGGAAATATTTCAACTACCAGCGCCGCAACGACGTTGTTAGCGGAATCGAGGTTCGGCAGGATCAGTTTTCCGGCCATGCCCAAATATGTACTGGCGCCGGCAATGACGAGAACGGATATGGCCGCGTATATGGTGCCAACCTTGGCGGTTCTGGCATCCTTCGCGGCAATACACCGTGTAAAACTATCCATACTGGTGAAAAACGACAGGATCGTGGAGGCACACAGAGCTATAATTGTCGGCCAGCCCCAGGCCCCGAAATCAAAATAACTTTGGGGCAGGTCGGCTGTCAGGGAGACGCCCGCATTGGCAAGGTAGTTAGTGCACAGCGGCACGGCGAAGACGACAACCCCAAGGACAAGCAATATCATTTGTATGATATCTGTATATGTAACTGCAAGCAGACCGCCGGTAGAAACGTAGAACACAATGACAACCGCTGCAAGAACATAGCAAACGCCAAGGCTCCAGCCGGTAAGGACGTTCAGTATGGATGCGCCGGCTACAAACTGAGCGGCCGTATATCCCACCATCGCCAGGATGGTGGTAATGCTGGCGGTAACGCTGTTTTTAACATCATATCTGTGGCGGATAAGCTCAGGAAAGGTGATATTATTCAGAACCCCGCTTATGCGCTTAATGGGTTCGGCCATGACGAATGCGAAGACTATGCATCCAACCGCAATAGCGGTAACATACCAGGCGCCGGTTATGCCCAAGCTGTATCCATTGGAGGACGTCCCGATCACCGACGAGCCGCCGATCCAACCGGCCATCCAAAGCGTCCCGATCTTCAGGCTGCCCATAGAGCGCCCGCCAACATAATAATCGTCAACGCCTGTTTGTTTCCTGCTTGCATAAAGGCCAAGTAAGATCATTCCGGCAAAATAGACCAGAATAATTGCAATGTCTAGAACGTTCATTTTACCTCTTCCCACCGGCATCGCCGGTATCCGGCGGCGGGGCGGTTTACCCGCCCGCTGCCGGTTTTTTAATTATAGCTCCGCACCAGCGCGTAGGCATGCGGAATTTTTAGGGTTTACCTTTCCCTTTTTGGCAAAATACTCTGCAATCAGACGATCAAGTTCATCGACGTCAAAAAGCTTGGTGTGGGAGGCGACGGCCCCTAACAGCACCAAATTTGCGCCTTTGGGGTTTCCCTGTTCGGCTGCGATCTCGGACATGGGCACCTTCAATACTTTGATATCCGAACGGTAAGTCCTGCCGTCGGGAACCAGAGACGAGTTGACAAACAGATACCCGCCGGGCTTTATGGCCGCCTCAAACTTATCGATAGCCGGAGCGTTGAGGGCGCAGACCACATCGGGATGCTTGGAATAAGGACTGGCTATGGGCGTATCGTTTATCTTAATCGTGCAGTTGGCGGTTCCGCCTCTCATTTCGGAGCCGTAGGAAGGATACCAGGTCACTTCCCGGCCAATCATCATCGCGGCGTGGGCAACGATCAGTCCGGTGGTCAGAACACCCTGTCCGCCGAATCCCGCGCAAATCATTTCTACCATCAGTCATTCCCCCCCTTGTTGATGAATTCTCCCACAGGGTAGAATTTGGTCAGCTCGGTATGCACATATTCTTTTGCTTTGCCGGGCGTCATGTTCAGGTTGGTCGGGCAGGGAGACAGCAGCTCTACCATGCTGAATCCGTCTCCGGCCATCTGGTGCGCAAATGCCTTTCGAATCATACTCTTGCTCTTGTTCATCCCTGCCACGCCGACCAGCTCGCCCCTGGCAAGATAGGCGATGTCCATATTTTTCAGCAGCTCAACGGCGCTGATGGTGCCATACCGCTTCGGATCCTTACCGTTCGGCGATGTGGCGGTCTTCTGCCCGGGCAGTGAGGTGGGCGCCATCTGTCCGCCGGTCATGCCGAACACACTGTTATTGATGACGACGACGCAGATATTATCGTTGCGCAGCGCGGCATGGATCGTTTCCGCCATGCCGATGGCATAGGCCGCACCGTCACCCATGTAGGCCATTACAATGCTGTCGGGTCGAATATGCTTTACACCGACGGCGGTAGGCACATCACGGCCATGGGCGGCCATGATGGTATCAAAGTTCCAGTAATCAATATTGAAGGAACAGCAGGCAACGTCTATCACGGTAACCAGCTTTTCGTTTATCCCCATCTCCTCGGAAACCTCGCCGATGAGCCGGGCGGCCAGGCCGTGGCCGCAGCCGGGGCAAAATCCGGCGGAGGAAAATACGGATGCAGGTCTCTTGAGTTTCATTTATTTCCCCTCCTTTTCCAGAAGCGCCTTGGCGCGTTCAACGATAACGTCGGATTCGGGAAGGCCGTAGAAAGTACCGTAGAAATCCACAGGCAGCCTGTTTTTGACGGCAAGCTTCACGTCGTCCACCATCTGTCCCAGAATGTTGATTTCAACCGTCATGAGCGCCTTGGCGTTCCCGCAGGACTCGAAGGCCTTGACCGGGAATGGCCAGAGGGTGATCGGGCGGATGAGCCCAAGTCTGAAGCCCTGAGCCCGGGCCATATCTACCGCTTCCTTGGAAATACGGGAGCTGATGCCGTAAGATACCAGAACAATGTCCGCGTCCTCAGCCTGATAAGATTCCCAGCGCTGCTCTTCCGACTCCATGGCGGCATACTTATCTCGCAGATAGGTGACATAGTCGGGATGGGTGTAGTAAGTATTCTGGATCTTGCGGGGGGCGTCGCCGGCCTTGCAGCCGCGCACAGCCCAATCATACTGGTTGATATCATGCTCTTTAAAATCGCGCAGTACCACGCCTTCAACCATCTGACCGATGGCCGCGTCGGAGGCAATCAGTACGGGATGACGGTATTTTTCCGCCAGATCGAAGGCCGTCTCCATCATGTCGCAGTTTTCCTGGACGGAATTTGGCGCAAGAACGATCGTATGGTAATCGCCGTGGCCGCCGCCGCGGGTCATCTGCCAGTAGTCCCCCTGCCCCTGGGCGATGTCGCCCAGGCCGGTGCCTATGCGCATGACGTTGATAATCACCGCGGGCAGATCGGCAGCCACCAGATAGGAAATGCCCTCCTGATTCAGGGAAAATCCGGGGCCTGCGGAGCTGGTTAAAGCGCGGGCTCCCGCCGCAGCGGCGCCCAGCAGCATGTTAATACCCGCAAGCTCGGACTCGGTCTGCACAAAGGTGCCGCCGACCTCGTCCATACGCCAGGACAAATATTCCAAGATTTCCGTCTGGGGTGTGATGGGATATCCGCTGTAAAAGCGGCATCCGGCACGCAGGGCGGCTTCAGCCAGCGCCTCGTTCCCCTTCATAAGCTCTTTCATTTTTCGCGTGCCTCCCTTCTCATTGTAAAATTTCGAATACGCCGTCGGGGCACACACGATAGCAGGAGCCGCAGCAGATGCACAGCTCTTCATTAACGGTGATAGTGTCGTATCCCTTGGCACTGATGTTTCCGGTGAAAGTGATTGCCTTTTTGGGGCACTCAGCCACACAGTAGCCGCAGCCCTTGCAGCGGTCTATGTCCAGCTTGATTTTATTCATAATTAATAGTACCTCCGTAATTTAGCGGTCGTTCAAGCGGCCTTTTTTGCAATTTTTTTGGACTGCCGCACAGCGATAAGGGCGGCAATGCAGCCGAGGACGCCCGTAGCGGTGCCGTATATAATGATGCGGGGATAACCGGCGTTGCCGTAGGTATCGATCCAGTTTCCGAACATGGTATGGACGAACATATCCGGAAGGTATCCGATCAGCGTCGCGATGGCTACAGCGGTGGCGGAGACGTTGGTGGGAATTCCAAGCTCGGGCTGAACGGAGAAATAGGTTCCCTTGCAAAGGAACATGGCAACGCCCACCAGCAGCAGGAGCACCACAAGCACGCCGCTGTTTACACCGCTGGGGATAACAAGAAACACGCCAAGCGTGACAATGCAGGCGGCCTGTCCAAGAACCTGCTCCTTAGAAACCGATTTAAATACCTTATCGGCCAGGATGCCGCCCAGCGGGCCGCCGATCATGCGGCAGCCATAGGTCCGGATGGTGCCGATGCTGGCCGCCAGCACGGCAGACATGCCGAGGACGTTTGTGCTGTAGGGCGTCAGGTAGCTGGCCACGGCGGAGATGGTCACATAGCACCACACCAGGATGGACATGATCCACACACCGGGGATCTTAAAGGTATCAATGTAATCCCTGACCGTGATTTTTCCGGTCGCCGCTTCGCCGTCGGAGCCGTAGGCGGATTCCTTGGGCATCAGCAGGAGAACCAGCAAGCCGGAAACGGCGGACAGCACGCCCATGCAGGCCAGTGCGCTCTTGAAACCTGTGATAAGGTCTCCGCCGCCGGCAATGGACATGATTCCGAGCATTATGAAGCTGAGCAGAAGCGAGGCGCATCCATTCAGCGCCTCAAAGACGCCGAATATACGGCCCTGCTCCTCGTCGCCTCCGGTCATCCGAATTCCCTTCATAAGCGCGGGCCAGAAGGCAAATCCGCCGGTAAGCGCCATGAGAAGCCAGATGATGACCGCCATGGTGTAGCTCTGATAGGTGAACATGAAAAGAAAACTGAGGGCGGCCTGTCCGAAAATCGAAACCAGCAGGATTGGCTTAGGTTTGAACTTGTCGCCTATCCAGCCGCCGGGCAGATAGGAAACGGTAAGCGCGATGGTGTAGTAGGTCATCAGGGAACCGAGCTGTGCGTTTGTGCAGCCCATAGCCGCAATCATCTGGTCGTAGAAGCTTGACTTCATATACGGCATAACGTACATGAAACCGTAGGCAACACCCAGCGCGAAAAGCAGCAGGAATCTTTTGATGTTTTTGCTTGCCATTGTTTAAGTACCTCTCTCCAAAATGTTGAAATTTTGCTGTTGTAAATCCGCACTTCCCATGGTATCATAATATGGTCAGACCAATTATGCTTTCTAAATGGTAGCACACCGTTCAGTACATGTCAATATTCGACAACTGTAAATTGTCACTATCCAAAGAATAAAGTCAACCTGTACAAAACCAGGCCACCTAAACCAAGCCAAATGTCCAGAGATTTTGTTAAATCATGAACATCTATTTGCGGCAACAACCAGTCATGATATACTTGCACTTGTATGAAATGCGGCGGGCTTGTCCCCGATATGTGAGGAGCGATACCATGGGATCTATGTTTACCTCTGTTGCGCAGGAAAAAAACTATCAGGCCATCATCAGCCAGGTGAAAAACGCCATCATAAGCGGCAAGCTCAAAGTGGGTGATCAGCTTCCGCCAGAACGTGAGCTGGTGCGCATTTTCAACGTCAGCCGCTCCTCCGTGCGGGAGGCGCTGAAAGCACTCGAAGTCCAGGGTATTGTCCAGTCGTATCAGGGCGGCGGGTATTTTGTCGTGAACAGCATACTTTGCAGCATTGCAGACAGCCTGTCCCTGTTCTTCATGCTGGAGGGCTGCTCCCTTGAGGAACTGATCCAGCTAAGGACATCCCTGGAGCTGGGTTCCCTGAGCATCATAATCCAGTACCGGACGGATGAAGAAATCGCGGTACTCGGCACTTACATGGACAAATATGTTGCCAGCACGACTTCTGAGGAGCGCCAGATGCACGACCTCAACTTCCATACGGCTCTGGTGGAGCTTTCGCGCAATCCGCTGTACAAATACCTGCTGAACGCCATGCACTACATCTATACGAAGAACGTTGCGCTCTCCAACCTGGTTGTGGAGGACAAGGGGGCGATGGACGAAACGATTGCCATGCACGTTGCCCTCTATACGGCCATACGCGAACGGAATTATGACCGCGCTTCGGCCGAGCTGCTTCGGCATTTCAACTTTACAAAAGACGATATTCAACGCCAGACTGAGTATTTCTTCACGAACAGCCATGAGGAGCCTATTAATCACGAAAAGGAAATTGATGAAGGCGCGTCCCGCACGGCGGAACCCAAAAAGGAAAGTCAAATTATATAGGCCAGGTCAGCGGTAAATTGAAATTTATCAGTCATAGCTTTTTGATTTTATGAAACCGCAGAAAATAAATACTATACCGGTAATAGCAATTGGGATAAAAAGATAATCCGGCAATTTCACAATAAATCTGTCGGTCACAGTCAATAACACATAAAGTAATAGTCCAATTCTGATCATCCAATTTATTTTTTTCATGCGCTGTTTTATCCTTTCAAATTCCCGTTTATCTGCGTGATGTAATAACTTTGAATTCATCATACCACGCTTTTCCCAGTAAAAAAAGACATGACTTCCCCTTTGCGGAAGCTATGTCTTTTTGGCGTAATAATGGAAAAAAGGTCTATTCCTTTAAATATGCAAGAATAGATTTCTATTCGAAAGTTTTGCACGCGCTATTTAACCGATTAACCAACAACGCATATTTCACCGCCGGGGCGAGAAACAAGATGCCGGCGGCTGCGATGACCGCTCGGAACACCCATGCAATGGCTGCCGGCAGGGAAGAAACATCTGGAATGAATGTCATGGCAACCAGTCCGAACATCATAAGAACTGCCCAGAAATAGGCGCGTCTCACGGCTTTATAGGCGTCCAGCCTATCCCTCGCATCCGTATGCAGTTCAAAAGGGGCTCCGTCCTTTTTCTTTTCCACAATCAAAAGCTCTTTGTTAAAGCCGCCGGGCGATGTGGCAATTTGTCCCATGCCTTTCGCATAGGGCCGCCATCTTGCCTTGCCATAGGAAAAATTGAAATTGATATTCTTTGTCCAAGTGCGAAATCCCATTTCCTCAAGGTACCCGCAATAGTCCTTTGCCTTAGAATATGCCCGGTCGCCGACAAATTCAACGGCATACTCATATTCGCCCGGTCGGCACGCATCAAAGGTATAGGTTACCTTTCCGCAATTTTTGAGCTTATAGCCCCTCTCGGCCATGCTGTTCAGCCACTTCTCCTGTCCGTCCAGGAAGTCGAAAAAATATCGAAACACCGTTTTACTCATTTGCGCCTCTTTCCCCCTTAACAATTGCTGAAGCCAGCTTCAGGACCTCGCCCATACGCTTTAATTCCTCGCCCACCTTCTGTTTTCCGGCATCGGTTATAACATATTGTTTTTTCTTCCCGTCAGCTTCAGACCCAGAGGGGGTAATCCATTTTTTCTTTACCAGCGCATTTATAGCCCCATATAAAGTCCCGGCGCCCAAAACAACCCGCCCGCCGGTTTCCTTCTCAATAAATTGCATAATCCCATATCCATGATTAGGTTTATGCACGGCGAGCAAAACAAGCAGCGTCGTCTCTGTTAAGGCGCCGCCTTTTATGTTGTCCCTTATGCAAACCACCCCCCAATACTACGTTTAGTGTAATATGCACTATATCACTAAACGTAGTACGTGTCAATGGAGTTTGCGATATTTTTGTATCTGTGCAAAGAAGAAAATTGGAGCACAATAAGAAACAGACAAATCTCATATCGAAATTTGTCTGTTTCTTACTGTGGTAACCGCGGGAAAAGGATTTTTAGGAATGCCTGGCACGGCATAAAGCCCAATCGACAAATTGGAATTTGAAGATGCAAGTATGAAAACTAAATTTGTGCTTTTTTCTCAATGGACAGCACCACAATAGTGGAAAGCATCAGGTACGTGCTCACTACCATAATTTCAAAAATAATGGCCGAATAGGGGTGGGAGTAAAAATGCATTGCGGCAGTTACCAGAAGCCTCGTAGGAAAATATAATCCAAGCCATGCAGATATTTTATAGAAATTCTTTCGGAAAACAGCAGATGTTTCATTCTCGTTTTTCCCGTTCTTTTTATATGCGTATTCAAAACCACCGACCAACGCCACAAATGGCATGATACTTAAAACACCGAAGAAAACACTTTGTAGGATGATAGTAGTCATAAATTGCATCAGCAAAACCATGACCTCAAGCGTAAGCAAATATATCATTATTTGCTTGAGGTTGTTTTCTTCCGCCTCCTTGAGTTTTGGCAAGTCATTATCACTTTTGAAATTATCATTTAACAAATAGTCGGTGGTAACATTAAAAAGCTTGCTGAGTTGTAAAATATTTGATGCATCAGGTGTGGCAGACCCATTCTCCCAACGAGAGATTGCCTGACGAGATATATTCAGTCTTTCGGCTAAATCCTCTTGGGACATACCATGTTGTTTCCTTAAAATTATAATCTTATCTGATAATTTCATAATAAAATCTCCCTTTGCTCTGGTGATTTTATTGTAATTAAAACCATGCTGCAATACTACCACATTAACTTTACAATACCGCAACTAGACTTTACATCGCTTAATTTCGTGGCTTTTCCATATCAAAGGCAATGTCAAATTTCAAATTGTCTGCATGATAAATAACCTTATATTATATATAAATTCATATTCGCACATAGAGAAAGACACAGCTCCCTTTCGCGGAAAGCCGTGTCTTTTTTTGGTACGCCCGACTGGATTCGAACCAGCGACCTTCAGAGTCGGAGTCTGACACTCTATCCAACTGAGCTACGAGCGCATATCGCTTTGCTATTATAGCAAAAAGATAACGCAAAGTAAATACTAAGTTTGCCTATTAAATTTGGTTATGCTATAATACTGCAAAAGTCTTCGGGAGATACGACAAAAACTATGAAACGGATAAAGACGCTCCTCATCGCACTCCTGTGCCTGATCTCAGCGCTGCCCCTGGGCGGGTGCGGCGGGAACAAACGGTATGAAGAACAACTGTTCGCCATGGACACGGCCATGACTTTAACCGCCTACGGGAAAAACGCCGAGGCGGGACTCTCATCCGCAGCGGGGGTTCTCCGTTCCCTGGACGCCATGCTGGATCCGGAAAACGAGGACAGCGCCGTATACGCCATCAACCATGCCAACGGCGGGAGTGTCGTGGTCAAAGGCCAGGTGGCGGAAATGCTCTCCGCCGCAGCAGAGGTATACGAACGGAGCAACAAGGCCCTGGATCTGTCAATATATCCCCTTGTCAAGGCCTGGGGATTTATCGACGGTAAATATACCGTCCCGTCCGCCGAGGAGATAGAAGCCCTCTGCGGCAATTTGAATTTTTCCGCGGTCACCGTGACCTCCTTCACCGAATCCGGCGACTATCTGGTCACGGCTCCCGCGGAAACAGCCCTCACGTTCGGCGCCGTGGCCCGGGGCTGCGCCTCCGGCTATGCCGTCGCCGCCCTGCGCGCCTCCGGCGTGACCAGCGCCATTGTATCCCTGGGCGGAAATGTCCAGACCCTCGGCCTGAAGCCAGACGGCTCCAGCTGGAACGTGGCCGTTCAGGACCCCAACAACACCGGCTCGTATGTGGGCGTTCTCAGCGTCGGAGAAACCGCGGTGGTCACCTCCGGCGGCTATCAGCGCTATTTCCTCGGTGAAGACGGCGCCCGCTACCACCACATTCTGGACCCGGCCACCGGCTATCCGGCCAACAGCGGCCTTTCATCGGTCACCGTGGTTTGTCCCGACGGCCTGCTGGCCGACGCCCTTTCCACAGCGCTGTTCATACTCGGCGAAGACAAAGCGATTGATTACTGGCATACATACGGCGGATTTGAAATGGTCCTGGTTACCGATGACGGCCGGGTGGTCGTCACCGACGGGCTTTACGATACGTTTTCCGCCTATGGAGAAAATTACGAGTATGAGTATGTGAGATAACATGAAACTGAACAGAAAATTCTTTGACCGGGACGTTCTGGAGGCCGCCCCCGATCTTGTCGGCAAGCTCATGGTACGGCGCATGGCGGACGGCTCCGAAATCCGTCTTCGCATAACGGAAACCGAGGCGTACCGCGGTCAGTCGGACACCGCCTGCCACGCCAGGTTCGGGCGGACAAAACGCTCGGCAATCCTCTATCGGCAGGGCGGGATAATCTATGTATACCTGTGCTACGGCATTCATTGGCTCGTCAATATTGTCACCGGGCCGGAGGATTTCCCCCAGGCGGCGCTTATCCGTGCCTGCGAGACGGCGGATGGGCCGGGAAAGCTCACGAAAGCCCTTTCCATCGACGGGCAGTTCAACGGCTCCGACATCACTGAAAATCCTTTTCTGTGGATAGAGGACGACGGGACGCGGGTTGACATCATCGCGGACAAACGCGTCGGAATCGGTTACGCGTCTATTGAAGACCAAAACAGGCTGTGGAGATTTAAGAAAGGTTGACATAACGTGTCAATACTGGAGACTGACGTCAGATACCTTGGCGGCATAGGTGAAAAAAAGGCGCAGGCGCTTGGCAAGCTGGGCGTCTTTACGCTGTTTGACCTGGTCTCTTTTTTTCCACGAGCCTACGAGGACCGCACGGTCATCAAGCCGATTGCCATGCTCATGGAAAACGAATCCGCCTGTGTTCGCGGGATGGTCGCCGAAACCCCCGCCCTGAGCCGGATCAGGCGCGGCATGGAGCTTTTGAAGCTGCGGGTTATGGATGACAGCGGGGCTTTGGACATCACTTATTTTAATCAGAGCTATCTACGCGACCAGCTTCAGAAGGGCGAATATTATGTGTTCTACGGAAAGGCAATAGTATCCGGAGGCCGGCGGGCCATGACCAATCCGGTTTTTGAGCGGGACGGGGCGGCGCACACCGTCACCGGCCGCATCGTCCCCGTCTATCCCCTGACCGCCGGATTATCCCAGAAGATGATGATGAACGCCGCGCGTCAGGCCCTTACGGCCTGCGCGGACCAGCTTCCGGACGCCCTTCCCGTTTCGGTCACGGATAAATACAATCTGGCTCAGGCGCGTTTTTCCTATGAAAACATCCATTTTCCGGCGGATTTTTCAGCTCTGACGCTGGCGCGGCAAAGGCTCGCCTTTGAGGAATTTTTCATCCTAGCCTGTGCGCTGTACGCCCTGCGGGGCCGCCGGGAGGAGCACAGCGGGATCAGGCTTCAGGCGGCGGACATTGAAGTCTTCTATGCCACCCTCCCTTTCAGGCCCACCGGCGCCCAGAGGCGCGCCGTCTCGGAAGCCATCTCCGACATGAGCTCCGGCAGGCCGATGAGCCGGCTTCTTCAGGGAGATGTGGGCAGCGGCAAAACCCTTGTTGCCGCGGCCTGCGTATGGTACGCCTGGAAAAGCGGCTTTCAAAGCGCCTTCATGGCGCCTACCGAGATCCTTGCCGAGCAGCATATGGAAACCTTTTCCGCCTTTCTCGCTCCCTTTGGCGTAAGGGTCGGCAAGCTTATCGGCGCGATGACCGCAAGGCAAAAACGGGACGTCAAAGCGGCCCTGCTTGCCGGAGAGCTTGATCTGGTTATCGGCACCCACGCCCTTCTTTCCGGAGACGTCAGGTTTAAAAGGCTGGCTCTCGCGATTACGGACGAGCAGCATCGGTTCGGCGTGGAGCAGCGGGCGCAGCTTAACGAAAAGGCGGATCGGCCGCATGTGCTTTTTATGTCGGCAACCCCCATTCCCAGGACCCTGGCCCTCATTATATACGGTGAGCTGGACGTGTCCGTGATAGACGAGCTCCCTCCGGGCAGGCAGGCGGTGGACACCTTTGTCGTCGGCGAGGGCTACCGCCCGCGGCTCAACAAGTTTATCCGCAGGCTGGTTGGCGAGGGGCGGCAGGTTTTTGTGGTCTGCCCCATGATCGAGGAAAGCGGCGAGCTGCCGGAAGATGTGAAATCCGCAGAAAATCACGCCGCCCAACTGGAAACGGTTTTCCCCGAGCTGCGCGTGGCCTGTATCCATGGCCGGCTCAAGGCAAAGGAAAAGGAAGCCGTTATGGCCGGCTTTGTCCGCGGCGAAATAGATATACTGGTCTCCACCACCGTTGTGGAGGTGGGGGTGGACGTGCCCAACGCCGCGCTGATGATCATCGAAAACGCCGAGCGCTTCGGCCTTTCCCAGCTTCACCAGCTTCGCGGCCGTGTAGGGCGCGGCCGTCATAAAAGCTACTGCGTACTGGTCTCAAACTCGGAAGGCGACGAGGCCAGGGCCAGGCTGAAGATCATGACCCAGACCAACGACGGTTTTAAGATTTCCGAGGAGGATCTCCGCCTTCGCGGCCCGGGTGAATTTTTCGGCTCCCGGCAGCACGGCCTGCCGGAGCTGCATATCGCGGGTATGGGCGCCGATATGAATATCCTGCAAACGGCCTGGGACGCCGCAAGGCTGCTCCTGGCTGAGGACCCTGGGTTATGTAAACCTGAAAGCCGCCGTTTAAAGGAACGGACGCAGGCGCTCATCGCCGCCGCCGGCGGAAGGTTCAACTGATATTTGCAGCATTCCCCCGCATATACTTCAAGGAGTATATACGGGGGAGTGTCTATGAAAAGACGTCTGGTGCTAAATACGATTCTTCTGACCGGATCTTCCATCCTGATGCGCTGCATCGGCATGGCATTTCAGGCGTGGCTTGTCGGGCGCATCGGTGCGGCGGGTATCGGCCTGTATCAGCTCGTCATGAGCGTTGAGCTTCTCTGCATTACCTTTGCGGTAAGCGGCATCAGATTTGCCGTCACACGCCTGGTCTCCGAGGAAATCGGCCTGGGCAGGCCGGGGGGCGTGGGCGGCGCCATGGCGCGCAGCGCGGCTTACAGCCTTTTTTTCGGCTGCGCCGCAATGACGATGCTTTTTCTTTTTTCCGAGTCTATCGGCTTTTTGTGGATTGGCGACGCCAGAACGGTTCTGAGCCTGCGCATTCTGTCCGTAGGCCTGCCGTTTATCTCGATGTCTTCGGTTTTCTCCGGCTATTTCACGGCCTGCGGCCGGGTCTGGAAACCGGCTCTGGTGCATCTGATCGAACAACTGATCTATGTTGGGCTGGTTGCGCTGCTTCTGATCCGCGCCCCGGTGGGCGATATTGAGAAAAGCTGCGCCGCCATCACCACCGGAGCCACCATATCTGATATCCTGTCCTTCGTCCTGATGCTGGGGGCTTACGTGTCCGACCGCCGCAGGCACAGCACGGAAGGCGAGCGGGTACCCCGCCTGACCGCAAGGATGCTCACCGTGGCACTGCCCCTGGCCATGTCGGCCTATGCCCGCTCCGCCCTGTCAACTCTGGAGCACCTTCTGGTGCCCCGCGGACTCAAGAAGGCCGGGTTTTCCGCGGACTCATCCCTGGCCGGATACGGGGTGATCCAGGGTATGGCGATGCCCGTCATCGCCTTTCCCGCCAGCCTGCTTCTGGCCCTGGCCGAGCTGATCGTACCGGAGTTGACCGAAGCCCAGGTTCGTGGGGACAGGGCGCGAATCTCCAGAATCGTCAGCTCCCTGCTGGAAAAAACCCTGCTTTTCTCCACGGCCGTCGCGGTTTTGCTCTTCGTGTTCTCCGACAGGCTGGGAAATGCAATATACCGCTCCGACGAAGCGGGGCGGTATATTAGGTTATTGGCACCGCTGATCCCGCTCATCTATGTTGATCTGGTCACGGACGGCTGCCTCAAGGGGCTGGGCCAGCAGATGTGGAACATGTGGATAAACATTCTGGACGCGCTGTGCGGGGTACTGCTGGTTTATACCCTGCTCCCCACATACGCGCTGACGGCGTATATCTGCATTATTTACTTCAACGAGCTATTAAATTTCACCCTGAGCTTTTCCCGGCTGCTCAAGGTTGCGAAAATCCGGCTTTTCCGGTATTCTCCCTTTTCTCACCCTTCGGCTTAAAAATGATGTTCTCAACGCGCTTATACAACAGGAGCGTCAGCGTGGAAGCAACCACGCCTTTAAGCAGATTGAAGGGGACGACGGCATACAGCACCAGCGTGGAAACGCTTGTGATCCTGGCGTTGACGGCGGTGCCGATGCCAACGATCGCATCCAGCGGCATACCGAAAAGCTGCGAAAACTTCGGCAGCAGATATACGGCATTCAGCATACTGCCGAAAACCGTCATGACGAGAGTTCCGGCAACCAGGCCCAGCACCGCATTTTTCTTGGTCTTCCGGATGTGATACACAATCGACGCCGGCAGAACCATGGCGCAGCCCACGCAGAAGTTGGCAAAGTCGCCTACAAAGGCGGTGGAGGTGCCCTTGATCATGAGCTTGATGATAACCTTAAGAAGCTCTGAAGCCACGCCGGCAACGGGGCCGAGATAAAAGGTGCAAATGAGAACCGGAATCTCGCTCAAGTCGATCTTATAAAAGCTCGGCGCGAAAAACAGCGGAATCTCAATGGTCATAAGTACGCCGGAAAGGGCTGAAAACATGGCGATATAGGCCGCGTATTTTGATATGGAGACTTTCTTCACGGAATCCTTGAAACTGCGCTCAAACAGCTTTGCAGCGATAAACAATCCCACAATGACCAGAATGCACACCAGGACAAACGTAAGGTTTTCTTTCAGAGAGGACAGCAGTTGATTCATCTTACACACCCCGTAAAAATATTAAACGCCCGAAAGAAATGTCTTTCGGGCGTGATAAATGCATGCACAAATAAAACGCTTCTTCTTCCATCCAGACTTTAACTGTCGGTCCCGGAGTTACACCGGGTCATGCTTTCGCTCGCGGACTTTACCGCCGATCGGGAATTTCACCCTGCCCTGAAGACATTACGGCCGGCATAAAACCGGCCGATATTCGGTTGTCGGTATTTATTATAGCATATTCCCGCTAATATGCAAGCGTGTATTTGACAATTTTCAAGACTTGTCATAAAATCTTCCCTGTGAGGTGAGGATGTGGCTGAAAAAAGCGTGACCTGCTGCTTTACGGGGCACCGCGCCGCAAAGCTGCCCTGGCGCTTTGACGAGAGCGACCCGCGCTGCCTGCAGCTCAAGGCTAAAATTGCCGACGCAGCGGAGGCCGTGCACTTTTCCGGCGTCCGGCATTATATCTGCGGAATGGCCAACGGCTGTGACCTGTATTTCTGCGAGGCGGTGATGGCGCTGCGGGCGGACAATCCGGAAATTACCATCGAAGCCGCCGTTCCCTATGAAGGTCAGCCCGACGGCTGGCCGCCCGCCCTAAGACGGCGCTACCACAGGCTCCTGACAGACTGTGACTTCCAAACCCTGGTGGGAAAAACCTACACCCCGGACTGCATGAGCCGGCGCAACCGATATATGGTAGACGCTTCCTCCGTCCTCATCGCCGCGTATGACGGCAAGCCCGGCGGAACGATGAGCACCCTGCTCTACGCCATACGCCGCGGGATAGAGATTATTGAGATCCCGGTCTGAGAAACGGCAAATCACTAAACTCCATAAAACCATTGCGCCGGAGCGGGTCTCCGGCGCAATATGTTTTTCCGCGGCCGCCCCGCGGATAATGGGCGAGGGAAATATCAAAGCCGGGCCTGCGGCCCGGCTTCGTATCTAAGTGGGACTCGTCCCCCTAGAATAATGTCATCTGGCTTTCTACGGGCATGTCGCCCAGAGCGCCTGTGGCCTTGAGCTGTTCCAGATTGGTCTGGCTCACCTTGGGGCAGGCCGCCCCCAGCTCCTCCACCGAGATAAACCTGCGCCCACCTTCCCGGCAAGCCACAAGATCCGCCGCCGCTGTGGCGCCCAGGCCGGATATGGCCACAAATGGCGGAAGGAGCGTCTTCTCCCCCTTGACCAGAAATCTGGCTGCGTCGCATTCATAAAGGGACATGGGCGCGAAGGTAAAGCCGCGCATATAGAACTCGTACACCGCCTCCAGCGTGGTGCGAAGCTCCTCTTCCTTTTGTGTGATATCGGCCTTGCGGTCCAGCTCGCCGATCTTCCGTCGGACAAAATCCGCGCCTTTCAGCATCATGTCGGCGTCGAAGGCGTCCTTCTGGCTGCGGCGGTAAAAATAGGCGCTGTAAAACTGAAGGGGGCGGTACACCTTGAACCACGCTATGCGGAAGGCCATCATCACATACGCCACCGCATGGGCCTTGGGGAACAGATATTGGATCTTTCTGCATGAATTGATGTACCACTCCGGCACGCCAAGATCGCGCATCGCCCTTTCCTGCTCCGGCGAGGGGTTCTTATTCTTTTTCCGGACGACCTCCATAATTTTGAACGCGTCGTGATCCGGCATTCCCATCTTCATGAGATAGAGCATGATATCGTCACGGCAGCCGATGGTGTCGTTGACGGGAATTTTATCCGTCAGAATCAAATCCTTGGCGTTTCCCAGCCACACATCCGTACCGTGGGAATACCCCGACAGCCGGACCAGAGTGGAAAATTCCTCCGGCTGGGTGTCCACCAGCATCTGGCGGGTAAAGGCGGTTCCGAATTCCGGTATGCCGATGGTGCCCGTCCGCCCGATGACCGGGTCGTCCTCGGGCAGCCCAAGGGGGGCCGCGCTCCGGAAAATCAGCTTGGTTTTGCCGTCATCCAGCGGCACTGACCGAACATCCACACCGGTCATATCCTCAAGCATCTTGAGCATCGTCGGGTCATCATGGCCCAACTCGTCCAGCTTCAGGAGGTTGTCCTCCATGCAGTGGTATTCAAAATGGGTGGTAATGATCCCGCTTCCCGGATCATCCGCCGGATGCTGCACCGGGCAGAAATCCTCCACCTCCATGTCCTGGGGGATAACGACCAGGCCGCCGGGATGCTGGCCCGTGGTGCGCTTGACGCCCACAAGTCCCGCGGCCAGCCGGTTTTCCTCCGCCCGGGATACCATCAGCCCCCGCTCATCCAGATATTTTTTGACATAACCGTAGGCTGTCTTTTCCGCCAGAGTGCCGATGGTTCCCGCGCGGAAGACATGGTCGGAACCGAACAGTTCCTCTGTATATTTATGGGCCTTAGCCTGATACTCGCCGGAGAAGTTCAGGTCGATATCCGGCACCTTGTCGCCGCCCACGCCCAGGAAGGTCTCAAAGGGGATATCAAACCCCTCCTTTTTCATGCGCTCGCCGCAGGCCGGACACGCCATATCTGGCATATCCGCGCCGCAGCCGTACCCCGCCCCGGCTTCAAAATCCGCGTGCCTGCACTTTGGGCACACATAATGGGGCGGCAGCGCGTTCACCTCCGTGATCCCCGACAGATAGGCCACGAGGCTGGAGCCGACGCTGCCCCGGCTCCCCACAAGGTAGCCGTGGGCGTTTGAATCCTCAACCAGCTTCTGGGCGCTCATATAGATCACGTCGTAATGGCGGGAGAGTATATCGTTCAGCTCCGTCTCCACGCGCTTTCTGACAATTTCCGGCGGATTTTCGCCGTATATCTCCTCCATGCGGCTATAAACCAGATCCTTGAGCTGCCCGGCGGAATTTTCTATTCTGGGCGGGAAAAGGCCCTTGGGCAAAAGCTCGATCTCGTCGCACATGTCCGCGATGCGCCGGGGATTTTTAATCACTGCCTCGTAGCACGTCCGCTTGTCAAGATAGCTGAACTCCGCCAGCATTTCCTCGGTGGTGCGGTAATAGATGGGCAGTTCCCTGTCCGCGTCCTGAAACTTCTTTGCCGACAGCAGGATTTTCCTGTAAATTTCGTCCTTGGGATCAATAAAGTGTACGTCCCCGGTAGCCACAAGGGGCTTCTCCGCCTCCGCCGCCAGGCGCGCAATGCGCCGGTTCAAATCCCGAAGGGCCTCCTCATCCCGGAGAATGCCGTTATCCATGAGAAAACGGTTGTTGCACAGGGGCATGATCTCTATGTAATCGTAAAAGGAAGCTATTTTCCGCAGCTCCGGGCCGGGCGCTCCGCGCAGAACCGCGTCGAACACCTCCCCCGCCTCGCAGGCTGAGCCGATGAGAAGCCCTTCCCGGTGCTCCGCCAGAAGGCTGCGCGGAATGATCGGAGTCTTGCGGTAGTGGGCCAGGTAGGAGGCTGAGATCAGCTTATACAGATTTTTCAGCCCCGTCTTATTACGCACAAGTATGGTTATATGACGCGTTCTCCGCGTGGAACCCCCCCGAAGCCCCGCAATAGCCCCGTCGATGTCGCAGACCCTGTCCGCCCCCCGGCTCCGCAGCAGAGGTATGAACTTTTCCATGATGCGCGCCACCACCATGGCGTCCTCAAAGGCCCTGTGGTGATTAAACTGGGGCAGCCCCAGATGTTTGGACACAATGTCCAGCTTGTGGCGCTTAAGCTCCGGCAGCAGGCACTGGGAAAGCACCAGGGTGTCCAGCACCACCGGGTTAAATGCCAGCCCGCTCCGCTGGCAGGCCGCGGCCATGAAGCCCGTGTCAAATGGCGCGTTATGGGCCACAATGGGCCTGTCGCCCGCAAACGCCAGAAACGCCGCCATGGCTTCCTTTTCCTCCGGAGCGTCAAAAACATCCCGGTCCGAAATGCCGGTAAGCTCGGTGATTTCTCTGGGAATGGGCATCCTTGGGTTTACATAAGTCGCAAACCGCTCTCCGATCTCGCCGCCCCTGAAGATGACTGCGCCGATTTCCGTGAGCCTGTCCGTCCTGGCGCTGAGGCCCGTCGTCTCTACATCAAAGGCGACAAACTCTGAGTCCAGGGGGGAATCACAGCTTCCCCGCACAGCCCAGGAGTCCTCAACGTCGTTAACATAATATCCTTCTATCCCATAGAGTATTTTCACGCCGTATTTCTTCCCGGCCTTCCACATCTCCGGGAAGGCCTGGGCAACGCCGTGATCGGTAACGGCAATTGCCGGGTGGCCCCAATACGCGGCGCGGGCAACGATTTTTTCCGGGTCGGACAGGGCGTCCAGTGCGGAGTAGCGGGTGTGCATGTGCAGTTCTACGCGCTTTTTTTCCGCGTTGTCCGGCCTTATTTCCGCCTTGCCCTGGAGGATTCCCTTGGGGTCCAGAACCATGTCGTCGTCAAATTTATTAAACGTCAAATTGCCGGTGACCGTCAGGATCTGGCCCTGGCTGATCTTATCCAGGATACTTCTGTCCTCGCCGGAAGCGATAAACCTGGAAACCCGCACGCTGCCGGTGTAATCCGTCATGTCAAAAGACAGCACGGCTGCGCCCCGGCGCTGTATCTCACGGTTCTGCACGGAAAACACTTCTCCCGTTACGGTGACCTTCCCCGAATCCGGCGTCAGATCCTTCATCTGCGTGATCTTCCCCTTGCCGGGCTTGCCCATCAGCACCTTCTCCCCGCTGCCGGAGGCTCTTTTTGCCGGCTCCGTCCGGGGATAATCCGACAGGATATCAACCGTGTCCAGTCCAAACTGCATCGCGATGCTTTTACCCAGCGTCGTTTCCTCCGCCGGTGCCGGCATACGCGCGAAAAAGGCGGAGAGCGTCATTGCCCTTCGCTTTTCATCCACAATCGCTTCCGTAACATAGGCGTTCTCCAGGCCGCCGCACAGGCTCGAAAGCCCGGCGCAGCCGGGGAATATCTCTAAAAAACCTGTTCCCTTATCCGTCATGCTTCTGTCTCGCTCTCTATGAGTTCAATGAGTGCGTCCGCAAGCTCATCTTCCGGTACGCGCCCGATAATTTCCCCTTTTTTGAAAAGCAGGCCGCAGCCCTTGCCGCCGGCAATGCCGTAATCCGCCTCCCGGGCCTCTCCCGGCCCGTTGACCACGCAGCCCATGACCGCAACGGTAATGTCCCTGGAAATCCCCTGCAGGCGGCTTTCTACCCGGGCCGCCAGGGAAATCAGGTCGATCTCCGTCCGGCCGCAGGTGGGGCACGCCACAAGCCGGACGCCGCCGCCGCGCAGCTCGGCGGCCTTCAGAATGGCGATGCCCGCCCTGACTTCCTCTACCGGGTCGGCGGTGAGGGACACGCGGATCGTGTCGCCTATCCCCTCCATCAGCAGCGCGCCTATCCCCACGGCCGACCGGATGATTCCGTTATACGCCGTTCCCGCTTCGGTGACGCCCAAATGCAGGGGATATGAAAATTCCGCCGCCGCCAGGCGGTAAGCCGCCACCGTCAGTACCGGGGAGGAAGCCTTCATCGACAGGGCGATATCGTCAAAACCGCAGTCGTTCAAAAGCCGTATGTGCCCCCGGGCCGATTCGACCATGGCCTCAGCGGTGGGCCGCCCGTATTTTTCCAGAAGTGGCTTTTCCAGGCTGCCGCCGTTGATTCCGATCCGGATTGGAATGTTATGTAAACTACACGCCTTCGCCACACGGGCCACGTTGGCCGCGCCGCCGATGTTGCCGGGATTAATCCGGATCTTATCCGCCCCCCGCTGGGCGGCCTCTACCGCCAGACGGTGGTCAAAGTGGATATCCGCCACGATGGGCAGCGGAGAGCGCTCCTTTATGACCGACAGCGCCCTGGCGGCGTCCATATCCGGCACAGCAAGGCGGACGATATCGCATCCCGCCGCCGCAAGGGCGCATATTTGGACAAGGGTCGCTTCCGTGTCCTGAGTTTTCGTGCAGCACATGGACTGCACGGAAACCGGCGCTCCGCCGCCTATGGGCAGGACGCCGGCCATTATCCGTTTCGTTTGCGTTCTAAAAAATAAACTCATGCCGTGATCAGCCTCACAATGTCGTTATACATGACAAAGACCATGAGCCCCAGAAGAAGCGCCATGCCCGCGGCATGAATGTAGCCCTCGTACTTGGGGTTCACCTTCCGCTTTGTGATCAGCTCTATCAGCCTGTTGACGAACAGGAAGAATATCCGGCCGCCGTCCAGAGCGGGCAGGGGCAGCAGATTCATGACCGCCAGGTTGATGGCAATAAACGCCCCGAAATATGCGATATTCTCAATCGCCATCCCAATCGTCCGGGAACTTTGGCCCACGGTGTTCATCATGCCCACGATGCCGACCGGCCCGGAAAGCTGGTTGACACCTATCGCGCCGGCTACCAGATCGGACAGGGCCAGCCACACGTTGCGGACGAAATCCACGGCATTATACCAGGAGTATTTGAGGGTGGCTCCGACCCCGGATTCCGAAGTGCCGAAATAAAAACCGTACATCGGGGACGTCTGCCCCTCGTAGTCCCGGGGAACCAGATAAAAATCGTCGAAGGCGACCTTTTCCCCATTCCGGATGACGGTAATGTCATACGTTCCGTCGCCGCGCTCCAAAAACTGGGTAATGTTTGAGGAAAAATAAATCCGGTAGCCGTCGATCTCATAAAATGTATCCCCCGCCATCAGCGCGGTCTCCCCCTCGTAAGGGCAGCCGTCCATAAACCCGGTGACGGTAGGGGGCGTAAACGTTCCCCCCGCAAAAATAAGCAGGATCACAAGAAATCCGAAGATGAAATTCATGGCGGAGCCTGCCACAAGAACGACAAACCGCTTCCATGCCGCCTGCCTTGAAAAAGCCCGCGGATCGCCGGTCTCCTCGTCCTCCCCCTCCATGGCGCAGTAGCCGCCGATGGGAAGCCACCGCAGCGCATAGAGCGTCTCGCCCCGCTGCTTTTTGAATATAGCCGGCCCCATGCCGATGGAAAATTCCAGAACCTTCACACCCAGGGATTTTGCGGCGATAAAGTGTCCCAGCTCGTGCACGGCAATGAGAATGCCGAAAATCAAGATCGCAAAAATAATATACATCAGGAATAATGCTCCTCAACAAATGTTCGCGCGGCGGAGTCGGCCTCCAGGACCTCCTCCAGCTCAGGCGCATCAATAATCTCTATGCGCTCCAGCGCCGCGGCAACACAGTCATATATCTGATTATACCCGATACGCCCGCCCAAAAACAGCGCCACGGCAGATTCGTTTGCCGCCGAGAGCACCGCCGGCGCGGTTCCGCCCCTTTCGGCACATGCCATAGCCAGGGTAAGGCATGGCAAGTTTGGATAATCCGGTTCAAAAAAGGACAGCCCGGACAGCTTTGTCAGATCAAGCCTTTCCGACGGAGACGGTCGCCGCTCTGGCCATGTCAGCGCATACTGTATCGGCAGCCCCATATCCGGCACGCCCATCTGCGCGATGATCGTGCCGTCCGTAAGCTCCACCATGGAATGGACGACGCTTTCCGGATGGATGACGATCCTGATCTCTTCAGGCCGGCAGGCAAACAGATGCATGGCCTCAATAAACTCCAGGCCCTTGTTCATCATTGTGGCGGAGTCCACGCTGATCTTGGCGCCCATATGCCAGTTGGGATGCCGCACCGCCTGCTCCGGCCTCACGTTTTCCGTTTCCTTCCGCGCCATTCCCCGGAATGGTCCTCCGGAGCCTGTCAGCAGAATCTGCTTCAGCTCGGCGGCCCGGCCGGAAAGGCACTGGAATATGGCGGAATGTTCCGAGTCCACCGGGATTATGTCAACCCCGTTCTCACGGGCCGACGTCATTACCAGCTCTCCCGCACAGACAAGGGTCTCCTTATTGGCCAGGGCAATACGTTTTTTGGCGGCAATTGCCGCCAGGGTCGGCATTAGCCCCACGGAGCCGGAGACGGCCGTCACCACACAGTCCGCCTCGGCGATGGTGGCAGCTTCGATCAGCCCCGGGAGACCGTAGCCGACGCGAATGGACGTATCCGACAGCCTCTCGCCCAGGACGCCCGCGGCCTGTGGGTCATAGGCCGCCACATACTGCGGGCGCAGCCGGCGGGCCTGAGCCTCCAGAAGATCAATATTCTTATTTGTGGTCATTGCGGCCACCGGAATGCCAAGGCCGGCGCAGACCGCCGCGGTCTGCCTGCCGATACTGCCGGTGGCGCCGAGAATGGATACGGATTTTACCATGTGATTTCCTTTATTTCACTATAGCCGGCACCCACAGTACCAAAAGCTCGATTGCCGGGGCCACGAAAACCATACTGTCAAAGCGGTCAAGCATACCGCCATGTCCGGGAATAAGATTTCCGTAATCCTTAATCCCGCATTCGCGCTTAATCGCGGAAAAGCTCAGATCCCCGATCTGGCAGACAAGGCTGCCGAAAAAGCCATATACGGCCATAACGGGAAAATCCACCGAAAAGCCCGCCGAACGAAGGATGACTCCGTACAGGAGCATCATGCCGATGGCGCAGGCAAATCCGCCCGCGCTGCCCTCTATGGTCTTGTGAGGCGAAAGCCGGGGGGCAAGCTTATGCCTGCCCAGGCTCATCCCGACAAAGTATGCCCCGGAGTCGCTGGAGAATGCGGCGACAAAGGGCAGCAGCACATAGACGGCGCCCAATCCCTCATGGCCGAGCCGCACCAGCGCGGCGAGCAGGCCGGGGATCACGGCCCCCGCCATAAGCCCCAGGGCGACAACCGTGTAATCCAGGGGCTTCTCGTCCCTGAACGAGGCAATCAGCTCGCAGAACAGCAGCAGAACAAGCAGAAACACCGCCAACAGCAACAGCGGCCTGCCGGCTCCCAGCCCCTCCCCCGCCGGGATCACGGCGGCGGAGACCGCGGCATACAACCGGATTCTGAGCCCGGTGTCAGGAGCGGCGGCCCGCAGCAGCTCCCATGCCGCACCGGCGGCTATCGCCCCCACCAGGATGCCGAACACCCAGAGAGGCGCGAAAAAAATGACTGCCAGCAGCAGCGGTATGCCTGCCGCCGCAACAATTATCCGCGTTTTCATCAGCCGTTCTCCACCTTTATCGCCCCAAATCTTCTTTCTCTTCTTTGATATTCCGCCACAGCCGCGTCTATGTCTGCCGGGGTAAAATCCGGCCATAGAACATCGGTAAAGATCAGCTCCGAATAGGCCGATTCCCACATGAGGAAGTTGGACAGGCGCAGTTCCCCGCCCGGCCGGATCACAATATCCGGATCCGGAATCCCGGCCGAATACATATATCCGGTAAAAGCTTCTTCCGTCAGCGCCGGCGCCCGGCCCGCCTTATAATCCTCCGCATAGCGCATCGCGGCGCGGACAATTTCGTCCCGTCCGCCGTAATTGATGCAGACGTTGGCCTGAAAACCGTCGTACCGCCGGGAGATGTCCGCGGTTTCCCTGATCAGCAATTGCAGATCCCCCGGCAGGATGCTGGCGTCGCCGAACACCTTGAGCCGGATATGATCCTTTTCCATTTTGCCCACGGCCTCCCGGAGATACTTCGCCAAAAGACCCATGATGGCGTCGATTTCTTCCTTGGGCCGCTTCCAGTTTTCCGTTGAAAAGGCATATACCGTCAGGTATTCGACCCCGATATCCCGGCAATACGTGGCAATCCTGCGGAACGTTTCCGCCCCGGCTGCGTGCCCTACCGTTCGCGGAAGCCCCCTCGCCTTGGCCCAGCGCCCGTTACCGTCCAGGATAACGGCAATGTGGCGGGGGAAAGCCGCATTGACGCCTTCCTCCGCCTCTTTCTTGTTTTTAAAAATGCCCATTAAATCCCTTTCCGTATTCGCGGGACCGATATCTGAAGCGCGCTTTGTCCATGGCGCGCGGCGCGGTCATCGCCCGGTCAAGCGCGCCGGCTGCTCAGATTTCAAAAAGCTCTTTTTCTTTTTTGTCCGCGATTCTGTCGATTTCCTTAGTATAATCGTCAGTCAGCTTCTGCATGTCCTTTTCGATGGTCTTGAAATCATCTTCGGTAATTTCGGACTTCTTTTTCATCGCCTTGTATTTATCCATTGCATCCCGGCGTATGTTGCGCACGGCGACCTTGGCGTCTTCCGCGTATCGCCTCACCTGCTTGGCAAGCTCCTTGCGGCGCTCCTCGGTAAGCTGAGGAAATACGAGCCTGATAACCCGCCCGTCATTCTGGGGGTTTATTCCCAGGTCGGAGGCGAGTATCGCCCTTTCGACGGTCTTAAGCGTGGATGCGTCCCAGGGCTGGACAACCAGACTCCGGGCGTCCGGGGAAGAGACGGAAGCGATCTGCTGGATCGGCGTGGGCGACCCGTAGTAGTCGACACGAATTTGATCGAGCACGGCGGGATTTGCCCTGCCCGCCCGCACCGAGTCGAAATTCGCCGAGAGCAGCTCCGTGGTCTTTTTCATTTTCTGTTCGAATTCTTCATAATCGCTGGCCATATATTTTCTCCTCCTGTTATTTCCTTACCGTGGTACCGATCTTTTCCCCCATCGCGGCGCGCACGATGTTATCGGGGTCCTTGAGGGCAAACACGATAACGGGGATATTATTGTCCATCGAAAGGGAGGTCGCCGTGGAGTCCATAACGGAAAGATGCCTCGACAGAACCTCGTCATACGATATCGCGTCAAATTTCACGGCGAGGGGATCCCGCTTGGGATCGGCGCTGTATACGCCGTCGATATTCTTCGCCAACAGGATGGCGTCCGCCTCGATCTCCGCCGCCCGCAGAACCGCCGCGGTGTCCGTTGAAAAATACGGGCTGCCGGTTCCGCAGCCGAAAAGCACGACCCGGCCCTTGTTCAGATGGCTCATGGCCTTGAGCCTGATATAAGGCTCCGCCATTTCCTTCATTTCTATGGCCGTCTGAACCCGGACGTCTATTCCCTTTTGTTCCATCAGGTCCGCCAGGGCCAGGCAATTCATCGCCGTCGCCAACATGCCCATGTGATCCGCGCGGGTTCTTTCCATCCGGCCGCCGCCGTCCTTGACGCCGCGCCAAAAGTTGCCGCCGCCTACCACGATTCCCACCTGGATGCCCATATCCACACATTTTTTCACGGCATCGCAGACCTTATCCATAACGGCGAAATCCAGTCCGGTTTTCCTGTCCCCCGCCAACGCCTCGCCGCTTATCTTCAGTAAAACGCGTTTATACGCCGGATCTCCCATGGCATTCACTCCTAAATTAGATTGTAATCTAAAACATCTTAATATAAAACCAATTATAAAAAAAGTGGATAAATGTAAAATTTTTGACTGGCGTGCATTCTGCGCCGCAAAAGCAAATCTTGGCTCATTTTAACATATCTTTCGACAGTATGCAATTGACAATATCCGCAGGGGACCAGCTATATAATCTGTCCATGGAGACGGTATATGTTGACAGCCTCTTTGCGCTCAATATGATAATCGATTATTTTCTGCTGCTTTGCTCCGCAAAGGTTTGCGGCGTTCCGCTCCGAAGGGGCCGCTATGTCCTTGCCGCCGCCCTGGGCGCCGCATGGGCTGTCCTGACCGTGCTGCCGGGCCCCGCCTATTTTTCCTCCGGCCCGATGAAGCTGGCCCTGGCGGGATTTATGGCGGTGATCGCCTTTGGCGGAGAGCGGAAGCTCCTGCGCTGCTTTGTGGTTTTTCTCGCAGTTTCCGCCGCTTTTGGGGGCGCAGTCTGGGCCGCGTCCATGCTGGCGGGAAACCCCTTTCCCGGCAGGCTCTATATTCCGGTATCCCTGCGGGTTTTGGTACTCTCCTTCGCGCTGTGCTACTGCGCCGTGTCCCTGGTATTCCGGCGCGCGGCAAAAAAAGCCGAACAGGAGCTTGTGGGGATGACGGTAGGTATGCAGGGCCGCACCACGGCCTTCACCGCCCTCAGAGACACCGGCAACAGCCTTTTTGACCCCATAAGCGGCTGCGCCGTCGCCGTCGCGGAGGCCTCGGCCCTCATCCCGATTTTCCCCCCGGAGGCGGCGGAAGCGCTGCTGTCCCCGGATCCCTCCAAAGCCGTCGAGTCGCTTTCCGCCCTGCCCGGATACGAAAGCCGGTTCCGGCTGATTCCCTATTCCGCAGTAGGCACCTCATATGGCCTGCTGGCGGCGTTCCGCCCGGATTTTGTGGAGATCGGCGGCGCGGAACAAAAGGGCCTTCTGATTGCCCTGACCCCTTCCCATCTTTCCGAAGGCGGAGAGTACTCCGCAATTATCTGATCGGAGGTATCGCCGTGAAAATCAAGCTGAAGCTGAGACTTTTAATTTCCGTGACAAAAATCCTGGAGAGGCTGGAGATTGTTTCTCCCCCGTCCGTTTTCTATATATGCGGGAGCGACATGCTTCCCCCGCCGCTGCCCCGGGCTGAGGAGGAGAAGGCCATCGCCGCACTGGAAGCCGGCGACCCGGCCGCGAAGCAGCTGCTGATCGAGCATAATCTTAGACTGGTGGTGTACATCGCCCGCCGCTTTGAAAATACCGGGGTGGGCCTGGAGGATCTCATTTCCATTGGCACCATCGGGCTGATCAAGTCCATCAATACCTTTAATGCCGAAAAAAGCATAAAGCTCGCCACCTACGCCTCGCGCTGCATCGAAAACGAGATACTGATGTATCTTCGCAAGATCAGCCCTCTGCGTACGGAGGTGAGCTTTGACGAGCCCCTCAATACCGACTGGGACGGAAACGAGCTGCTGTTATCCGACATTCTCGGCACCGATGACGACGAGGTCGTCCGTCCCCTGGAGGACGACGCCGACAAACTGATGCTTATGGAGGCCATCGGCACCCTGGGAGAACGCGAGCGGACGATCATCCGGATGCGCTTCGGATTTAACGGAGACGGGGAGTATACCCAAAAGGAGGTCGCGGATATGATGGGCATTTCCCAAAGCTACATCAGCCGGCTGGAAAAAAGGATCATCGTCCGGCTCCGGCGCGAAATGTCCAGACAGATGCAGCTTTGAGGTTTCCCCTACGCCGCCGCCAGAAAGTGCAGCGCCAGCCAGATCAGGCCCGCGGCCCCGGCCCCGGAAAGCAGGTAGGCCGCCGCCCGCACCCATCGTGGCATTCGCCCGGAAGTCCCCAGGGCCGACCCGATGTATCCGCCCGCCGCCTTCCTGGCCTCCTGCAAGAGCTCCGACCTGCCCACGCCCGCGTAATCCTCCCGCACAACGAAAATTGCCTCCTCGAAGATCTCCGGGTCGGGCTCCCGGACAATCACAACCCGGCGCGCCACGCCCCTGACCGCGCCGCAGGTCTCCGGGCCGGGAGCCTGTTCGGGCCGGGAACTGTCCGCCCGATCCCGCAGGCGTCCCGCTTTTCTGACCGCCGCCTCCCGCCGTAGTTTAAGTTTCCATTTGTACAGCGTCTTAAACATATTTTACGCCCTCGCGTCCACGCGCACGGCCAGCACCGTCATGTCGTCGGTATTGCCGTATTCGTCCGCCGCCCTGCGCAGGACTTCCCTGGCCAAGGTCTTCGTATCCTTGTCCACGGCCCCCTTCATCATATCCCGCAGCCATCCGTCGTTTCCGTCGGCAATCACGCCGTCGCTGGCAATAACCGCCAGGCTCCCCGCCTTGAGCCGCATCCGCACCACGTCGGGGGACGCGCCCTCACCGGTCATCAGTCCGGCAGCCAGGCTTTCTCCGCTGATTCTGCGGACATTTTTGCCCGTCTTCACATAGGACGGGGCCGCACCGTATTTGTAAAACCCGGCCTCTCCGGAAAACAGGTCGATACACATCAGGTCCACCGTTGCGAACCCCCACTCCTCTCCGTTGCGCAGCAGCATAACGGAATTGAGGATTTTCATGGCGGCCGCCGGGTCCACGCCGGAGCGCAAAAACCGCTCCAGTATCGCGATCGCCTCGATGCTTTCCTTGGCCGCATCCCTGCCCGCGCCCATTCCGTCAGAAAGGATCACGCAGAGAATGCCCGAGTCCGTCTTGAAATAGGTTCCCCGGTCCCCGTTGACGTTTTCCCCCTTCTTTTTCATCGCGGCTATGCCCACGGATACCGCCAGAGGCTCCGCCTCCAAAAGAACCAGCTTTCCCTCTCCGCCTGTTTTCGGCCGGCACAGCCGCACGCCCAGCACATTTGAAAGCTTGTCCAGATATACCGGATCGTCCACCAGGGGCCTTAGCCGCCCGCTTTCCAGAACCGCTCTGAGCCGGCCGCCGGCGTCGCGGAACACCGCCGCGTCCGCCTCAATGTCCTGGGACCGCAAATACCGGACGAGCCTGCGCTCCGCCAGAGGGTCGGCACCGTTCATGCTGCCCAACTCCCGGGAAATATCCCCAAGAATACCGCAGAAATCCTCATATTGCCCCCAAGCCGCCGCGCGGCTTTCCTCCAGGCGGCTGCGATACTGCTTCCTGTATGCCGCCGCCCGAAGTTCTCCGTTCACCGCCGCGAGAAACTCCGGCAGCTTCACGCACACAGCCTTGAAGCGCTCCGGCAGGTCGCCCTCCTCCAGCCTGCCGCGCTCGGTCATGACGGCAGAAGCGGAATTCAGAGCGTCCAGGGTGTCGATATAGTTTTTATTCCAGCATTCGTTCTTTTTCTTGCATTTGACGCAGGATACATCCGCCGCCCGGTCAAACACCTTGGCAATGTCATTATCATTTACCGGCTCCACATTCCGCCTGACGATATCGCAAAGGTCGCTGTAGGCGGAGGCAATGCCCTCCACCCGCCGCGCGGCATACCGGCGCAGACCGGATTCGCCGGCCCCCGTCGGAATCGGCTGCACCAGCAGGCCCAGGCGCGTCATGACCGCGGGCGGCACCATCATGAAGATCACCGCAGCCGAAAAAACCTCGAACAGCGCGTTTACCTGCACGGACCATTTCCACACGCAGACAACCGCGAAGGCGTCGGCCAGGATAAAGGCCAGCAGAAACACCAGCCGACCGTGCTTGCCGAAAAAGCCCGACAGCAGGCCGGAAAAGGCATACGACATCGTATAAAACGGAACGCCGCCGGAGCACGCGTCCATAATCATTCCCAGCACCGTACCTGCGGCCGCGCCCGTGGCGATCCCACCCTTCAGGGAGGCGGTCATGACCACCAGCAGCGCGCCAAGCCGGCCCAGGGAAATCACGCCGAGAACGCTGACTCGGGAGACCGCGGCGAGACCGCAGCCGATAAATACCGCCATCGCGGCCATGTGGCACAGCTCCGCCGATTCGGTGCTCCGCTCCTCCGTGGAAAGCGCCTCTCGGAAAAAATAGGCTCCCGCCGCGGCAAGCCCTGCTTCAACGCCGATATGTACAACGTTCTGTCCGGCGGTCAGGCCGGAGGAAAAACTCCCCAGAACCCCGGCGAGCGTCATGGCCAGGGCGGAGCAGAGGGGCATAAACCAGGTTCGCCCGCGGATGCTGAGGTCCTGAAGGACAAACCCCACCGTGAATACAAGCACGGATGCGGCGGCATATTTCACGCCCCATTCCAAACCGCCGGTGGTCAGATAGCCCAGGGCCGCTCCGGCCAGTGCGCACATTCCCGAAATCCCCGAACCTGCCTGGGCCACGGCGGCAACGCCGAAAGGCGCGGCTCCCCCGGTCACGCGTATCGCCGACATCAAAAAAGCGATCAGGAAATTCAGACCGGCTATGGCCGTATTTTTCATCCTTGCCGAACTGACGTCGTCCACGGCAAGTACCGCCGCTTTTTTGAGATTTTTCATTTTTTCATTCACATTCATTACCGGCGCCTCCGAAATAAAGTTTACATAAATTATAAAATAAGATATTATGAAAACCGTGTCGGTCGACGCTGTTATTATTTGTATTTTTATGGCAAAAAAAAGGTCAGCACATGTGATGCTGTCTTTCTGACGGATAGAGTACGGGCGCCGGCCGGACTTATTTTATAAGGACAAGGTTTTCACCAATTTTATAAACGTCTCCAGCGCCCACCGTGAGCACGATATCACCGGGCTGTACCACGGCGCGCAGGCTGTTTTCGATCTCATCAAATCTGCTGAAAAAGAGACTCCCGTCGATCTTTGCGGCCAGATCCGCAGAGGATATCCCCAGCGTATTGGTTTCCCGGGCCGCATAGATTTCGGCAAGGTAAGTCACATCCGGCCGCCTGAGCTGTACGACAAAATCCTCGAATAGCGCGGCGGTTCGGGTATAGGTGTGCGGCTGGAAAACTGCGATTATCCGGTTGTATCCAAGCGGCTCCACCGCGTCCATCAGCGCCTTCAGCTCACCTGGATGATGGGCGTAATCATCATAAACGTCCGCCCCGTTATACTTTCCCTTAAATTCAAAGCGTCTTCCCGCGCCGTTGAAGCCCGCAAGCCCGTATTTGACGGCGGCTGGACGCACCCCCAGACAGATGCAGGCGGCCGTCGCCGCAAGGGCATTTTTGATGTTGTGCATCCCCGGAATATGCAGCGTCACGCGTGTGAATTTCCGCCCTTTGTAATAAATGTCAAACTCGCTGGACGCCCCGATGCGCCTGATGTTTTTTGCGCAGACGTCCGCCTGCTCGGAAAGGCCGAAAGTCATCAGCTTTCTTCCAAGGGGGGCAAGGGCGTCCATGGTGTTCGCATCGTCGAGGTTCGCCACAATGAACCCTTTTTCCGGCACTCTGGCCGCAAACTTACGGAAAGACCGTTTCACGTCTTCAAGGTCTTTAAAGTAGTCCAGATGATCCGCCTCAATGTCAAGCACAACGGCAACCGTCGGCCAAAACGCCAGGAAGGAATCGTGGTATTCGCAGGATTCCATAACAATTGTGTCACCGCCGCCCACACGATGGCCCGCCCGCAGCAGCGGCAGCGTCCCGCCGATCATCACCGTTGGATCCTTCTCAGCCGCCATGAGAATATGGGTACACATGCTTGTGGTCGTGGTCTTGCCGTGGGTGCCGGCAATGCACAGCGCGTGCTCGTAATCCTTCATGATGGCGCCCCAGGCCTGGGCCCTTTCGAATACGGGTATCCCAAGGCGCCTGGCCTCAAGGATCTCTGGGTTTTCATCATGAACCGCGGCGGTACGAATGACAAACTCGATCTCCGGCTTCACATTTTCCGCGGCATGGCCAATCGTGACGCTTATTCCAAGGGAGCGCAGATGCTGGGTTTTTTCGCTCTCTGCAATGTCCGAACCGTCAATAATCAGCCCCATACCGGCCAACACCTCCGCCAGCGGCGACATAGACACGCCGCCGACGCCGATCAGATGACCGCTTATGCCGGGCTTAAGGAATCCTCCAAAATCGTCCATATAAACTCCGTCTTGTAATTTTATTGTGAGGTGATATTATAATACATTATAGTGAATAAAACAAGAATTAAAACTGCGGAGGAAAAAATGACCCGTCCCCCACGCCATGTCCTTGATGTTCTGGAGGTTTTGACCGCCTCCGGCTACAACGCCGTCCTTGTGGGCGGCTGTGTGCGCGACATCCTCCTTGGCAGGCGCCCGGCCGATTGGGACGCGGCGTCCTCCGCCGCGCCCGAGGCAGTCATGGGCCTTTTCCCCCGCGTCCTTCCCACCGGAATACGCCATGGCACCGTTACCGTCATGAGCCGGGGCCGCGGCGTGGAGGTCACCGCCTTTCGCGCCGACGGCGCATATTCGGATCACCGCAGGCCGGACAGCGTCCGTTTTACCGCCAGTCTGGAGGAGGACCTTTCCCGCCGCGACTTCACAATAAACGCCATGGCAATGGGCGCGGACGGCCGCCTGTGGGACCCCTTCGGCGGCCGCGCCGATCTGGAATCCCGGATCATCCGCTGCGTGGGCGATCCGGAAACACGCTTTTCGGAGGATGCCCTGCGTATGCTGCGGGCATACCGGTTTTCCGCCCAGCTTGGCTTTGAGATTGAACGCGATACCCGGGCCGCCATAAAGAAAAAAGCTTTCCTCGCCACCGGTATGTCGCCGGAGCGGGTGCGGGACGAGCTTAAAAAGACACTGTTCTCACCAAGGCCGGACGTCATCGGCGAAATGATCGCGGCCGGTTTGCTGGACGCATGGCTGACCCGGGGCAGCCATGATTTTACGCCCTTGCGCAGCCTGCCCCAATATAGCCGCCTCGCCCACCTCTGCCAAACGCTGGTACAATCGGGATGCATAACGTCGG
>ENA-UOOR01000425-UOOR01000425.1-fermentation-metagenome-genome-assembly--contig:-NODE-425-length-60450-cov-7.634341_pt1 | contig 60450 bp, 49 predicted proteins | sample MGYA00245780_ERZ724029 | MGnify/ENA primary metagenome ERZ724029 (study PRJEB28704, sample SAMN03018315) | fermentation metagenome | biome: anthropogenic terrestrial biome; feature: soil; material...
CCATGAACCTCCCCGCCGATCTTGGAACCCCTTGCGCGCTGGTCGATCTCGACGCGGTCGAGCGCAACACGCTGGCGATGAGCGAGCGCGTCGCCCGGCTCGGCAGTCGGCTGCGCCCCCACGTCAAGACGCACAAGACCGTCGAGGCGGCCAAGCTCCAGGTCCGCGGCGCCTTCGGCGGGCTCACCGTCTCCACGCTGGCCGAGGCGCGCTTCTTCGCGCGCGCGGGCTTTCGCGACCTCACCTACGCGGTGCCCATCGCGCCAGCGCGCATGCGCGAGGCCGTCGAGCTGGGCCGCTCTATCGACAGGCTCTCCGTGTTGGTCGACAGCGAGCTCGCGATGCGCGCGCTCGAGAGCTGCTCGGCTTCCCAGCGGGTCCGCACCCCCGTCTTCCTCAAGGTCGACTGCGGAAACCACCGCGCGGGCGTGGAACCGACGAGCCTCGAGGCCCGCAGGCTGGCCGCCCGCCTCGCGGCTTCCGCTCACCTCGAGTTCCGCGGCCTCCTCGCCCACGCCGGTCACGCCTAGGCCTGCCGGGGCCGCGACGAGCTCGCCCGCGTCGCCCGCGAGGAGCGCGCGGTGACGGTGGGCTTCGCCGAGAGCCTTCGGGCCGAAGGCATCCGCGTCGACGAGGTGAGCATCGGCTCGACTCCCACGCTTTCGGTCGCCGACGACCTGACCGGCGTCACCGAGGTCCGCCCCGGCAACTACGTCTTCTTCGACGCCTTCCAGGCCGCCATCGGGAGCTGCGCTCTCGCGGACGCCGCGTTCACGGTCCTGACCACGGTCATCGGCTCCTATCCCGACAGGCGCAGGCTGGTGGTCGACGCCGGCGCGCTCGCCCTCTCCAAGGATCCGGGCGCGCGCCACGTCGATGCCCGGGCCGGTTTCGGCGTGCTGCTGACCGAGCGTGGCGAGCAGCTCACCGGCCTGCGCCTGGCGGCCCTCTCGCAGGAGCACGGTCACCTCGCGGCCGACCCGGGGGTCGACCTCTCCGAGCTACCCGTCGGCGCGAGGCTTCGGGTGGTCGCGAACCACTCGTGCCTCACCGCCGCGCTCTTCGACCGGTATCTCGTGGTGCGAAGAGGCGAGCTGGTCGGCTCGTGGAATCCGGTGCGCGGCTGGTAAACCGCGGAGAGTGAGCGCGCCTCTGCTACCGAGGCCCTCCGAGCAGACGGCCGCTCGCCAGTCGGTTTTGTCCGCACCTCGAGCTTCTACGGGCCTTCCGCGAAAGCGGTCCGGGGAGAGAGAGCGGAAGACGGGTTTGCGGCCGTCGGCCGCCACAAGAGCTCCGGGGAATCGGCGCTCCTGCTGCCTGTTGAATCCTCGAGCCGACTTCTGCCACCATGTCCGCTCATTTTTCGGGCACCCGCCCGGCGCGGTTCAACCAGACTACGAGCATCCCGATGGAACCCACCGAGCTTGCACACTACGAGCGCCTTCTGAAGGCCTTGGAAAAAGACCTCCTTGCCAAGGCTACACTGCGCATCGAGCCCAACCGGACCGACGACGCTGCAATCGGGGAAGACGAAGACGAGCAGCCCCTCAACGAGATGCTGCAGTCGATCGCTTCGAGCCGAAATCGCAACACCAGCCTCGTCCTGAAGCGCATCACGCGGGCGTTGCGGAAGGCGCGGCAGGCCCCGGAGGATTTCGGCCTCTGCGAAGAGTGCGAAGAGGACATCGAAGAGGGCCGCCTGAAGGCGATGCCCTACGCCGAGCTTTGCGTCGACTGCCAGTCGAAGCGCGATCCGCGCGGTGGCTCGAAGACCCGGCGCAATCCCTTCGAGTTCGTGTAACGACGCGGACGGTCGAGGCGGCAGTCGACAGCCCGGGCTTCGCGCGGAACCGAAGCGATCGGTCGCAGGTCGGGGCGCATAGCAATGCGCCCGTCGAGGAATCGAGCAGAGGCGCGGCCGATTCGAGGGTTCCCGGCGGCCGGCACGAAGGCCGGCCCTGCGGAAAAGAACCCGAGTGATCGGTCGCAGGTCGGGGCGCATAGCAATGCGCCCTTCGAGGAATCGACCAGAGGCGCGGCCGATTCGAGGGATCGCGGCGGCCGGCACGAAGGCCGGCCCTGCGGAAAAGAACCCGAGTGATCGGTCGCAGGTCGGGGCGTATAGCAATGCGCCCATCGAGGAATCGACCAGAGGCGCGGCCGATTCGAGGGTTCCCGGCGGCCGGCACGGAAGGCCGGCCCGCGGCGACGGGCCCCGGAAACAAGTGGACCCGAACGCCGGGGCCGGACGGCATCGGCAGACCGCGGGCTCTCCCTCCGAACGAGCACGCCGGCCGCGCGCCTGCGCCACTGCGGTGCGACGCTCACCTCGCCGGGAAGAAAGCCGGGCTGCCGAGCGTTCCGAGTCCGACAAACCCACGGCAGGCACATCTGCCATCCGCTAGACTCTCGCCACCATGCTCAAGCTCTCTCGTCTCCTCCTCGCTTCTGGACTGCTCGTCTCCACCTCTGCCTTCGCCGCCGGCGCGCCGACGCCGCCGGGACTTCAGGCGGTCGATCCCCACGCCGGGCACGACCATGCCCAAGAGGCGGCGCAGCCGGATCCGCACGCCGGGCACGACCACGCCGTCAAGGAGACCGAGGAGGATCGAGCCAAGGTCGACGCAGCCAACGCCCTGACCGAGGCGAAGCTGAAGAGCCTCGCGACCTTCGTGCGCGAGGAGACCCGCGGGACCCCGTTCGCCCAGGCACTGAAGAAGGCCGGGCTCAAGGCGACCGACGTCGATCAGCTCGCGTTCCTGCCGCAGCGCTACTACCGGGCGCGGCTCTCGGCGCGCGCCGCAGAGAAGGAGCTCGCCGAGCTGAGCGGCCGCATCGCCGCGGCCAAGGCCAAGAACCTGCAGCCGGCCCGCGAGGACGTGGCCCGCGAGAGCGTCTTGAAGAGGAGCCTCGTCGAGCACGAGCGCTTCCGCCGTCGGTTCCTCGACAAGACCAATGAGAAGGGCCGCGAGCTCATCGCCAAGTTCGAGGACGAGTTCGTCGCCATTCTCCAAGAGGCCGACAAGGCGAACGAAAAGCGCGAGGCCGAGGCCAAGGCCGCCGCCGCCAAGGGCTTTACCGAGGAGCGGCTCTCACAGTTCCTTCTCCTCCTGCAGGAGTCGGCAAAGGGCGCCCCGTACCAGGCCGCGCTCGAGAAGTCGAAGCTCCACCAGCAGGTCGCCAAGGGCCTCTCCCTGCTCGTCGCGGACTTCTACAACAAGAAGCTGATCGCCGAAGACGACCAGAAGAAGCTCGACGAGGCGCGCACCCGCCTCACGGCCGCCCGCCAGGCGAAGAAGCCCGCGCCCTTCGAGGAGCGGCTCGAGACCTTCTACGTCGACAAGCTCAAGGGCCATGAGGCCTACCGCGCCGAGTTCGCCAAGAAGAACGGCAAGCTCTTCGCGGACCTGCTCGACAAGCGCTCGGCGGAGTTCCTGGAGGTCTACAAGAAGAGCAACGCCGCGCTTCAGCAGGCGGAGGAGTAGCCGGGCGAGCGATGGTGGCGGAGTAGAGGAGCCGCCGCTTGGAATCGGGCGCCTCATTACTCTTCGGTCACGCGCGTGCCGTCCGACACTTTGTCGCTCGGATAGACGAGCACCCGCTCGCGGCCCCCGAGCCCGGAGGTGATCTGGGCTTGGCCGCCGCTCGTCGCGCCCACCTCCACCTCGCGCAGCTCGGCTCGGCCGTCCTCCACGACGAAGAGCGCCCACCGCCCGTCGCGCCGGAAGAGCGCGGTGGTGGGGACAAAGAGCGCCTCCTCGACCACCCGCGCGATGATCCGCGCCTCGACGTGATAGCCGTCCGAGAGCGGCTCCCAGTCCTCCGCCTCGGCCGGCGCGACGATGACGTCGACCCGCTGCTCCTCGACGCCGAGCGCGGAGACCTTGGTCACCGCCGAGGGGTCCACGCGCTCGACGGCGCCATCGAGCGCGCCCTCCCCGCCCCACTGCACGAGCTCGACCTTGTCGCCCGGATCGATCTCCACGGCTTGCGTGGTGAGCACGTCGAGCACCACCTCGAGTCGCCTCGGGTCGCCTATCTCCAGCAGCGGCGTGCCGACCTCGACCGGCCCTTCGCTCTCGCGCATCACCCTCAGGACCTGGCCGCTCACCGGCGCCTCGACCGCGACCGCCCGGCCGCCCTCCTCGGGCGGACCGAGGACCGCGCGCGCAGCCTCTATCCGTGCGTCAGCGCGCTCGACGGCCTGCTCGGCGCCGACCACCTCGCTGCGCTGCCTCCTCGCTTCGGTTCGGGCGACCTCCCCCTCGCGCTCGGTGGCGGCGCCTCGCTTTTCGAGCTCACGGGTGCGCTGCAGATCGCGCTGGGCTTGGGCGTTGGCCGCTCGGGCCTGAACGAGCGCGGCCTCTGCTTCACGCTTCGCCGCCGTCGCCGCCTGCAGCTCGGCCTCGGCCTCGGCGCGCCTCCGCGGATCGAGCGGTCCGGCCGCGCCCGCCGCGATGCGCGCGACCGCCTCGCCCTTCTTCACCGAGTCGCCGGGATCGAGCGCGATGCGCCGCAGCTCTCCGGAGACCGGCGCGAGCACCGAGTGCCGGGCGCGCACCCGCGCCTCTCCGTCGGCCTCGACCACGACCTCGAAGCGCCCGCGTCCCACCCGCGTCAGCTCGACCGGCACCGCGCGCGGCAGCAGCGCGAAGACGAGCAGCACCACCAGCCCGAGGGCGACCAGGGCGAGGATGATCTTGCGGCGGCGCTTCATCGCTCACTCACGGGTCTTCAACACCGACACCAGCTCGAGCCGTGTCATCCAGCGCCAGACGATGCCCGCGACCGCCGCGGCCGAGGCGAGGACGACGAGCGCTGCGGAGACATAGCTCGCCCGGTCGAGCACGGCCGGCAGCCGGAAGAGATCCGAGGTGAGCGCCGCCGATAGCGCGAGGGCGAACGCGCGCCCGACGACGAATCCGATGGGGATGGCGAGCAGCACCTGCACCGCCAGCTCCTCGACCACGATGCGAAAGACCTCCGGGCGCGTGTAGCCGATGACCCGCAGCGTGGCGAGCTCGCGCTCGCGTTCGGCGAGCGCCACCCGCGCCGCGTTGTAGACCACCCCGGCGGCGATGATCGCCGCGAGCAGGTTGAGGACCGCGTTGAAGACCCCCAGGCTCTCCTCCATCGTGCGCTGGAACGACTCGAGCGCCGCCGAGCGCAGCGTCACTCCGGCCACGCCCGGACGCTCACGCAGCCGCTCGAAGAGCTGCTGCTCGGCGGCCGGATCGACTTCCAGCCACGCGCCGGAGATCACCCTGCCCTCCTCGAGCAGCGCGTTGAGCGCGTCGAGCCGCATGTAGGCCGAGACCCCGACCAGATCGTCGACCAGGCCGCTCACCCGCACCGTGCGCGTCGGGCGGCGCCCCTCGAGCACCTCGACCACCAGAGTGTCTCCGGGCCGGACCTTAAGGATGCGGGCGAGCTGCCGGCTGAGGATCACGCCCTCGGGCGGCAGCGTCACCACCTGGCCGTCGTCACTGACCACGCGCCGCAGGCTCGCGCGCGGCGCCATGCCGGTGAGCGGCGTGCGGTAGGTCCGTTGGTCCGAGCGCAGCACCGTCGCCACCGCCCGATACGGCTCGGCCTGATGGACCCCGGGCAGCGCCTCGATCTCGTAGAGCGCGCCGATGGGCTCGGGGTCGACGAAGCTGACCGCGAGGTCCTCGCGCTGGACCAGGCCGAACTGGAACTCGACGAGGAAGACCAGCGCGTGGCCCGAGTAGCTGCCGGCGACGACCACCGCGACGCCCGCGGCGATGCCGAGCACGGTGAGCGCCGAGCGCAGCGGCCTGCGCTCGAGGCTGCGCAGCACCATCCGGCCCGGCACCGAGACGAGCCGCCCGAGCCCGACCCGCTCGAGCGTCGTGGGCTTGAAGCTCGCCGGCGGCTCGGGGCGCATCGCCTCGGCGGGCGCGAGCTTCACCGCGCGGCGCACCGAGCCGCCGACGCCGAGGGCTGCGGCCCCGAAGGCGAGCAGCGCGGCGACGAAGAGCGCCCCGAGCCCGGTCTCGAGCACGAGGAAGGGGAAGCGGTAGTACTGCACGTAGATGCGCGTGAACGCCGAGCCCATCAGAAAGCCGAGCCCGACGCCGCCCATCAAACCCGCGAGCACGATGAGGCCGACGAAGCTCGCGTAGTGCCAGCCGATCTCGAGGTTGCTGCGGCCGAGGGCCTTGAGCGTGCCTATCTGCTGGCGCTGCGTGGCGATAAGCCTCGAGAGCACCACGCTCAGCAGGAAGGCCGCGACTCCGAGGAAGATGCTCGGCACCGCGATGGCGGTGGAGCGGAGCTGCTTGATCTCCTCGGACAAGAAGCGGTGCGAGACCTGGCGGTCGCGCCCGTAGGCGTCGATCCCGCCGTAGGGCTCGAGCAACTGGTCGACGGCCGCGATGACCTCCTCCTCGACCGCGCCCGGCGACAGGCGCACCGACAGGTCGTTGAAGGCGCCCTCCATGTCGAAGGCCGCCTCGAGGCCGTCGCGGGTCATCCAGAAGACCCCGAAGTGCGCGTCGTCGGGCATCAAGTCGCCGGGGCGGATGGCGTAGGTGAACTCCGGCGAGAGCGCGATGCCGACCACCCGCACCGTCTCCCGATTGCCGCTGATCACCATCCCCAGCTCGTCGCCGGGGACGAGCCGGTGCACCTCGGCGAAGCCCTCGCTCACCAGCGCCTCGTCGTCGGCCGTGGGCAGGCGCCCGGTGCGCAGGTGCAGGCGATTCAGGTCCGGCTGCGCGCCGGCGGGCACCGAGACCACCGTCGCGGTCGCCGGCTCGTCGAAGCCCGGCAGCTCCAGGCTGGCCGAGGCGACGACCCGGGTCTCGGCCTGCGCGACGCCGGGGATGGCGCGCACCCTCTCGACCAGCGTCTGGGGCGCGCGCCGCAGCGAGGCGAAGACGTCCGGGAAGCGGTAGCGCTCGTAGTAGGCGCGCTGCGTCTCGAGCAGCGACTGGTAGGTCCAGGTCGAGCCGAGGTAGGCCGCCGAGGCGATGGCGACGAGCAGCCCGATGGCGAAGGCCTGGCCTTTCGCCTGCCACAGATCGCGCAGCAGCATGCGGGTGAGCGGCCTCACCACTCGATCTCCTCGGGAGGGACCTTGACCGCGTTGCGCGTCTCGCGGGCGATGCGCCCGTCGTGCATCACCAGGACCCGGTCGGCCATCCCAGCGATGGCCGCGTTGTGCGTGATGATGACCACCGTCGTGCCCAGCTCCGCGTTGACCCGGTGCAGGACCTGGAGCACGACCTTGCCCGTCGTCACGTCGAGCGCGCCGGTCGGCTCGTCGCACAGCAGCACGTCCGGGTTCTTCGCCACCGCGCGGGCGATGGCGACCCGCTGCTGCTCGCCGCCCGAGAGCTGGGAAGGGAAGTGATCCATGCGCTCGGCCAGCCCGACCATCGCCAGGGCCTGCTCCGAGCCGATCGGCCGCTCGGAGATCTCCGCGCCGAGCTCGACGTTCTCGCGGGCCGTCAGGCTCGGGACCAGGTTGTAGAACTGGAAGACGAAGCCGACGTGCTCGCGCCGATAGCGCGTCAGCTCGCGGTCGCCGGCGGCGACGAGGTCGTGGTCGCGAAAGCGCACCCGCCCCGCGGTCGGCGTGTCGAGGCCGCCCAAGATGTTGAGCAGGGTCGACTTGCCGCTACCCGAAGGCCCGAGCAGCACCACGAACTCGCCGTCGTAGAGCGACAGATCGACCCCCCGCAGCGCCGGCACCTCCACCTCGCCCATCCGATAGATCTTGGTGAGCCCGCGCGCCTCGAAGGCCGGAGTCTGCGCCTCGGGGCGCACCTGATCCTCCCTGCGTCTTTGGCCTGCCCGGTGCCCGCTGACACGACCGCCGACTGCGAGACCTCTCGCCTTCACGATCGACAGCGCTCCAGCGACCCGCCACCTGCAGCGCTTGCAGAGCACGTTCGCCCGACAGTCGAGAGGCGGGAATCGGGAATCGGGAGTCGAGTCGAGAGCGGCGTCGAGGAGGTCAAGCGAGGTCGAGATGCCCCCGGTCAGTGGAGTCGAGAGGCCGAGCGAAGTCGACCCGCGCGCCGTGGGGGAGTGGGTTTGGAGGTAGGAGTCGCTGCGAAGGCAAAGAGCTCCGAAGACCAAGCTCAGCCGTTCAGAGGCCTCACCGGGCGGCCGAGCAACGGGAAGCAGCCGAAACGCGATCTGTCTCGCGTCACCGCACCCGCCTCCAGCTTCGCGCGTCGTCGCGAGTTCGGACCCATTTGACAGCGCCTTTTCCCTGTCTACGTTTCTGAGCGTCAAGGACGGCCGGGGATGAAAAGAAACCCCGAGGCCACTGGACAACTCGAACCAGACTCGTGGAGGTACTGCCATGGCGATCACTCGCTGGGAGAAGGATCTTTCGCGCTTGCACGATGAGCTGAACCGCATGTTCGACGACCGCATGTTCCGCTGGCGGCTGACGCGACCGGCCGAAGAGGAGCTCGGCGCCGGCTTCTACCCGCCGGTGGACATCTACGAGGACGCCGAGGGGGTGACCATCACCGTCGAGGTGCCGGGCATCGAGGCCAAGGACGTAGACCTGCGCATCGAGAACAACGTCCTGACCCTGCGCGGCGAGCGCAAGCTCGAGCGCGAGGAGAAGAAGGACAATTACCGGCGCATCGAGCGCACCTACGGGACCTTCTCGCGCTCGTTCACCTTGCCGCCCATCGTGGACACCGAGAAGGTGAAGGCCGAGGCCAAGAACGGCCTGCTGATGGTCCACCTGCCCAAGCGCGAGGAGAGCAAGCCGCGCAGCATCAAGGTGAACGTGCAGTAGCGAAAGGAGGAGCCAGCGAGCACGACGACAGACCAACCGCAGCTCTGAAGACGTGACTCGACAGGCTCGTGCCTGTCGCCCGGCCCGCCGGAAGGCGGCCGCGACCTGGAGCGCCGTTCCCCGCTGGGGACGGCGCTCGTTCTTTCTGGCTGCCATGGCCGGTGCCCGTGACGGGAGGAATCCGCTCTGGCGCTCGCGGAGCCAGCGTCCCCACGGGCGCAGGCTAACCCGGGGGAATGGCTGGCGATTTATCCCCGTTCCCCACAAGATGAGCTCATGGAAGTCAGAACCAGCGAGAGGCCGAAGGCTCGGCAATACTCCGTGCAGGAACTGGTGGAGATGGCTCAGCGCGGGGAGCTGCGCGTTCCCGAGTGGCAGCGCCTGTTCAAGTGGAAGACGAACAACATCCGCGAGCTGCTCGACAGTCTCGAGAAGGGCTTCCCCATCGGCACGCTGCTGCTTTGGAAGAGGCCAGAGCCCGCGCCCGCCGGCACTCTGCAACTCGGGCCCCATGCCTTTCCAGTGAAGCAGTCGGCAGATGCCCTCTGGGTCATCGACGGCCGCCAGCGCCTCACCACGCTCGCAGGCGTTTTCTGGCGACGCGGCTCCCCGGACCGTGATCCCGGCACCCGCGACATGTTCACCTGGGCCTACGACTTGAGCTCTGGCGAGTGGCTCAATCCGGGCGCCAAGGAAGCATGGAAACCCGAGTGGCTGCCCGCTGACAGGCTGGTCGACGCAACGGACCTCGTCGCCTGGATTGCCTCCCGTGCGGACGCGCTCACCCCCGAGATGAAGGCCCGTGCGAGCTCTTTGGCCCGTGACATCCGCGAGTACGAAATCCCCGCGGTCATCGTCGCCGCCGAAAGAGACGAAACCCTGCGCGTCATCTTTCAGCGCACCAATGACGCCGGCGTCAGGCTCAGGGCGAACGAGACCTTCGATGCGCTCCAGGGCGCATTGACGGCCGAGCGGCCTTCCACCATTCGCGAATTGGCGACGGTCCCGGTGGAAATGGGCTTCGGCAAGCTCGACCCGGATTGGCTCCTTAAAATCGTCATTCAGGTTGCGGGAGGCGACTTTACCAACGCGCACGTCACCGATAACGCGTCGGCTGCGGATATCCCGCGGACCGCGGACGCGCTGCGCCGAGCGCTCGCATTCTTGATGGCGGACGTGGGCATCCCCAATGAAGCGTTGCTGCCCTACCGACTTCCGCTCGCTGTCCTGACCGCGTTCTTCGACAAGCACCCGAGCCCCAAGCCGCGCAGCCTCGACTTGCTCGCCCGTTGGGTCTGGCGGGGCGCAGCTTCTGGTGAGCACCAGGGCGAGAACATCCCCACAGTACGCAGCCTCTTCTCGGCAATCGATGAGCAGGAAGAGCCGTCGGTCCAGCGGTTGCTCGCGCTCTCGTCTCGGTCCCCCCCGGGCTTTCGCTCCTTCGCCCGAGTCAATACCCGCACCGCGGCGACGCGCCTCGAGCTGCTTGCGCTGCTCTCCCTGATGCCTCGCGACCTCGAAACCGGCGCCGAGCTCGATGGAGCTGGCCTTATTGCGAGCCATGGAAGCAAGGCTCTGCCTGCCGTGGTCTCGAATGGGAATTCTGGAAGAGGAGAATTGGCAGAAACCATGGTCAATCGAGTTGCCCAACCCCCGGAACGGCGTCACGTCGACGATCTGCTCGCGCAGGCACCCGAGAGCTGGGCATCGACCCACGGGGTGGATGGAAGGGCCCAGGATTACTTGCGCAACGGACAGCTCGACCGCTTTCTCGAAGCCCGGCATGCGCGCCTCTCGACGCTCTTTCGCGAATTCCTCGAGGCGCGCACGCGCCCCGACGAACCCGACAGACCCTCGATCTCGTCCTTGATTATCGAGGACGCACCATGACCGCCCCTGTCGCTGTCGCCAGCCTCGGCATCTACCTCGGCGAAGACCTGGTCGGCGAAATCGTCGTGCGCGAGGACGACCGGACTGAGTTCAGCTTCAACAGCCGATACCTCTCGATGCACCCGCGGCCAGTGCTCGGCCAGCAATTCGAGGACGATCTGCGCTCGACCTGGCGCTCGCGAATGCAATTGCCGCCGTTCTTCTCGAACCTGCTACCCGAGGAGCGTTTGCGTGAGCTGGTCGCCGCGCAGATCGGCGTCTCTACGGCCCGCGAGGCACATCTGCTCGCCTATCTCGGGGAGGATCTTCCGGGGGCGGTCCGCGCCCTCCCCAGCGGCTCGCTCCCGCCGGTCTCGCCGGAGGAGAGCCTCCCTCACGCCGCCGATCTCAGCCATCCGATCAAGTTTTCGCTCGCCGGAATGCAGCCCAAGCTTTCTATGCTGCGAGAAGGGCGCAGCCTGACCTTCCCAGCCTCGGGTCGTGGCGGCAATTGGCTGGTGAAGATGCCGAGCCCGCGGTTTGCCGGCGTTCCGGAGAACGAATTCCTGACCATGACCTGGGCCCGCGAGAGCGGGATCACCGTCCCCGAATTCGAATTGGTCTCCGTCGCCATTCTGGAGAATCTCCCGGAGGAGATGCGTGAGGCGGCAGGTATGGCATTTGCCATTCGCCGCTTCGACCGTCCTTCGGAGGGCCGGCTGCACATCGAGGACTTCGCGCAGGTTCTTGGCGTCTTCCCGAGCTACCAAGGCAAGTACAAGAGCGCCAACTATGAAACCCTCGCAGCAATCATCCGGCGGTTGCACGAGCCCTCGTACGCGGAGTTTCTTCGACGCTTGGTCTTCGTCGCGCTGAGCGCCAATGGCGATGCCCACTTGAAGAACTGGTCGCTGTGGTACCCCGACCGCGTTCACCCCCAGCTCGCTCCCGCCTATGACCTCGTCTCGACCATCGAGTTCCTGCCCAACGACCACCTGGGATTGAATCTCGCCCGCTCCAAGGAGTGGTCACACGTGCGTCTGGCAAGCTTCGATTCGCTCGCGCGCAAGATTGGCGCCGACCCGCAGGAGACAATCCAGATCGTGAAGGACGCCGTCATCTGCACGCTTGACGCTTGGCAGCGCGTTCGGGAAGGAGCAACGAAGTCGCTCGCCGAGAAGCTCGAGCAGCATTGGAAGCGGTTGCCCCTCGCCGCCGACGCGACCGGCCATCCTGCCGCCTGATCAGCCGGCGGGCCGATGGAAGCACGGGCGCATTTCGGCTATTTTGCCGGCACTATGAAAAAGATCCTGAGCATCTTCGTCATCGGTTTCGCCTGCGCCGCCGGCCTGTTTGGCGCGCTCAACTACCACTTCATCCGCACGTCCAAGAAGCTCGTCATCGAGCGCAAGGCCGAGATGGGCTTCAAGGACACCTTCGTCGACACGCGCGAGTGGGGTCCCATCGACTACCTGAAGAACCCGGGCGTCGCGAACGTGCTGGCGCGCGGCGGGCTCAAGGACTTGCTCGGCGACAGCAAGGACGCGTCGAAAAAGGCCGAGAAAGAGGCGAAGCGGCTCATCGACGAAGGCCAGAAGGCCATTGGCGACGCGCTCGAAGAGGCCGGGAAGAAGCTCAAGAAGTAGGGGCGCCAGAGCCCGCTCGACCGCGTCCAGGCATGTGGAGCCCGCGCCCGCTCACCCCGAGCGTAGAGGCGACCCGCGGGAGCCGCGGAGTCGAGTCGGTCCGGGCAAAATCGACGGCCGAGCAGCAGGGACGCGCAGCAGCGCGCCCGTCCCCGCGGGCCATCCCCGACGCCCCTTCCCACGCCTCCCGCCCACCGTCTCGGGCCGGCCCTCCGCCCGCGACCGTCTCCGCTCCGAGGATCGCCATGTCGAAGAAGCTCGAGGACCTCTACCAACAGCTCGTGCGCGCGGCGCTGAGCGAGAAGAGCGACCAGGAGGTCGCCGAGATCATCGCGCGGGAGAAGGAGTTCCCCGAGCTCGACTGCCTGCTCAACCCCAAGCGCTACCCGGTGATGTGGCTCGGCGGGGAGTGCCTGTGCGAGGACAAGAGCCGGTGCACCCGCAACTGCCTCTTCGAGGCCATCGAGCCGGCCGAGGGCGGCGGCATCAAGATCGACCCCGAGCGCTGCGTCGGCTGCGGGCTGTGCGCCGAAGGCTGCGACGCCGGGGTGATCAACTCCAGCCGTGACCTCGTCGCGATGCTCCTCGCGATGAAGCACTGGCACGGGCCGATCTACGCGCTGGTCGCGCCGGCCATCTCCGGGCAGATGGGCGAGAGCGTCTCGCTCGGCCAGCTTCGCAGCGCGTTCAAGCGACTCGGCTTTGACGGCATGGTCGAGGTCGCGCTCTTCGCCGACATCCTCACGCTCAAGGAGGCCCTCGAGTTCGACAAGCACGTGCGCACCGAGGCCGACTTCCACCTCACGAGCTGCTGCTGCCCGATCTGGATCGCGATGATTCGCAGGCACTACGAGCTGCTCTCGCACGTGCCCCCGGCCGTCTCGCCGATGATCGCGGCCGGCCGGACCATCAAGCAGCTCTACCCCGGCGCGATGACCGTCTTCGTCGGGCCGTGCGTCGCCAAGAAGTCCGAGGCGCGGGAGAAGGACCTCGCCGGCGCGGTCGACTTCGTCCTCACCTTCCAGGAGCTGCGCGACCTGTTCGCCTTCACCGCGACCGACCCGGCCAGCCTCGAGGTGAGCGAGAAGGAGCACGCGTCGGGCTCGGGGATTGGCTACGCGTACAGCGGCGGGGTGTCCGAGGCGATCGAGGCGACGCTGCAGAAGGTCAGCCCAAAGCGCGAGCTGCCGATGCGCCGCGAGCAGGCCGACGGCGCGGCGGCGTGCAAGGCGATGGTTGGCGAGATCCTGGCGGGGAGGATCAATGCCAACTTCTACGAGGGCATGGGCTGCGTGGGCGGATGCGTCGGCGGGCCGAAGCGGGTTCTGCCGGTCGAGGAGGGAAGGGAGCGGGTGCGGGAGTACGCGCGGGAGGCGAAATACGAGACTCCGATTGAGAACCCTTATGTGGTCGAGCTTTGTCGGAGGCTCGGGTTTGAGGATACGGAGAGTTTGATTGAGGAGAGCGGGATGTTTACGCGGGGGTTGGTGGGGTAGGATTCCAGGACGTCGCGCCGGTCACCAGCCGCCACCCGAAGGGGCCAGCCGCGAACCTCGGCGTCGTAGTCGGAGACCACCCTGCCCTAGCTCTCGAGTCCGACCGGAAACTTCCCGACGTCGACTTCGTAGTCGCCGACTATCCCTGCCATAGCTCACGGCATCCACCGGGAATTCGCCGACTTAGACCCCGTAGTCCGGAACTATCCCTGCCATAGGCCGGGACTTCGAGCTCGAACTCATCGACATCGAGGGGATAGTCGGAGACTTCCACTTCGTAGTCGGAGACTTCCCGATCATAGTCTTCGACTTACCCAGAATGGATCACTGGTTTGTCGGTTAACACTTTGTCTACCCCCGAAGGGGGAGGGAACCCGGGGAGCTTCAGATTCTTCACCGGTGGGCTTGACTGCATCTATCGACCTGCGGCTAGATTCTCCCCCGCCGGGGAGCACAGCCCCGTTAGGAGGGGACATGAAAGATAGAGTAGGCAACAAGAACCCGAGCCAGGAGACGCTCGCCGACCTTGAGGCTCGCCTGAAGGCGATCGCCGCCGAGATCGCGGTCTTCGGCATCGACCTCACCTCGGAGGAGCGGGTTCACTCCACCAAGTTCCGCCAGGGCGGCGAGCGGATCGTCGAGCTGCTCGAGCGTCTCGCGAAGCAGTACTCGATGACGCTGCCCGGCCTGCCGGTCGAGGGCATGATCAACGACCTCGCGCTCGCCCAGCAGGTGCGGCCGCTCGCGACTCAGGTCGGGGCGCTCGCGACCACGCTCAACGACACGGTGCTGCAGGCCGAGTCGGAGTGCTGGTGGGTCGCCACCGCCTATTACACCGCCCTCGTGCGCATCGCCGACTCCGACCCGAAGCTGGCCGAGGCGCTCAAGCCCGCGGTCGACTTCTTCTCCACCGGCCGCCGCCGCAAGGCGAAGACTGAAACCCCGTAACTCCGCGACATCGACGAGCGGCACTCGGCGCTTTCCCCTCCCCGGCAGCCGGTGCCGCTCTTCGTTTGTCTGGGGTTTGGCGTTGGCGAAGGCGGGCTGGCGAGTCAAAGGCGGGAAGAAAGGGCGCGCGGCGTCTGGGAGATGCTTTGGGCTTCTCTGCTGATGAGCCGACTCCTACCCCCAAGCCGGCCGAGCCGGAACCAGGAGGGAGCCGGGAGATCGGGGCGGCCGGCAGGCCCCAATCGTCAGACTTCAGGCCGCAGATTCTTGCCAATTTGGTCAAGCTCCGCCGAGTAGGTCCCCAAACCCCCTCCCCCACGGCGCGCATTCATCTTTTCGGCTAAGACGGCGCCCTCAGCGCGCCGTGGAGGCGGGGGCTTTCACGGGGCGGGCGGAGTGAACGGACGAGGCGCAGTGGCGGCGTTCGGCGGCAAGGTATGGGCGCGGCTGCTGGTGCGGCAGGCCGGCAGGCGGTCGCGTCTTTTCTCTATCGAAGGCTTGCACCTCTCCGCTCCGACGGCGAACGGTCTCCCAAGCTTGACGACCCTTCCCCTCCGGCCGAACCTCGCCCCGAAATGCAACAGCCCACCAAGTTCCCGTTCACGCCAGAAGAGCGCAATCGGCTCGAGAAGGAGCGCGCTGCCGACGGGCTCGCCATCGGATGGCAGGTCGCCGGGGTCATCGCTGCGCTCGCTGTCACGCTGTGGATGGGCCTGGGCTTCCTGCTCACCCTCGGCAGCCTCGCCGCGGCCTTCGGAGGGCTGCTGATTCAGGGCTCGATGAACAGCCGCGGCTCGCTGCGGCGCGATCTCTTCGGCGGCGAGAAGTGGATCTGCCGCGGATTCCTGGAGGAGAAGCGCAAACGCGGTCCGTTACGCCGAATCACGGTCCATGGATGCGACTTCACCGTCGACGAAAAGCTCGCTTCTACGCTCGAGGTCGGCGACTTCGTGCGCGTGGGCTACGCGCCCGAGAGCGCGTACGTCTTTGAAATCGACCGCGAGGCGGACGGCGGGCGCGAGGCTTCGGTCACCCTGGAAGACCTCGAGCCGCGCCGCCTCGAGTCAACCGACCGGCCTGCCACCGCTTCAACCCGCAGCGCTGCCACCGAGGCTCCACCCTCCGTCCCCGCGGCCGGGCCTGCTGCCGATGCTCGGCCCGCTGCAGCTTCGGGCGCCTCGGTCGACGACGCCTTGGCCAGGTACGCCGGTGCGGAGCTCGCTCACGGCGCCGACGACCTGACCGCTGCGCCACTCGAGTGCAAGCGCTGCGGCTGCGCGTTCCGGGCCGAAGACGTTCACCGGGACCTGGGAATCGCCCGCTGCTCGCACTGCTCGACGATCCACGATCTGCTCGTCCGCGCCGAGCCTGCTCCCCGCAACGCCAGCCGACCGGCGCCCGACACAATCGGAGTCGAAGAGAAGCCCGGCGCGTTGCGCCTGAGCTGGTACAGCTTCTCGGGGACGCGCCTACTGCCGCTCGCCGGACTCGGCCTCTGGCTCCTGCTCTTCTGCGACTGGTTCCCGGCCACCTTCGGCGGCCCGGACGCGGTCGGCAGCACGGAGAAGGGACAGCTCCTCTGGCTGGTCGTCGCGGGGCTCGCGCTCGGCTACGCGTCGCTCGCCTGCCTCTTCAACTTCAGGCAGGTGGAGATAGCCGACCGGCAGCTCCGCGTCCGGATGAAGCCGCTTCCGTGGCCGGGGAGCAAGACGGTCTCCACCGACGAGATTGAGCAGCTCTGTGCTCAGGAGGTCGTGGCGACCGATAAGGACGGCACCCGCGTCATCGGCCGCTCGTATTGCGTGTGGATTGTTTTCCGGTCCGACGCACGCCCGCTCGAATTGGCCGACGGATTGAAGAGCGCTGAGGCGGCCTTCTTCCTCGAGCGCCGAATCGAAGAGGAGCTCGGGATAGTCGATCGTCCGAGCATTCTCGAGGTACCGGCGAATTCGCCGCAGAAGGATGCGAAGGAGCAGAGCTGAGAGGCCGGCCGGGGGCGTGCGTGGAACACCACGCGCGCTCGGCATTCGGCCGGCCTGACGACCCGTCTCTCGTCTCCAGCGACCGTGGCCTGCGGGGCCGGGCGCACTGCTGTGCGCCCCTACCTCGCCGCGGACCTCGTCGATCTATTTGCGAAAGCCGTTCTCGATCTCCACCAGCGTCCGCGTCTTGCACGCCTCGGCATCCCCGAGCCTGCAACCAAGCGAGAGGAAAAAGTGCGCCAGAACCGGCGACCGCGGAGTGCCGCGGCCCGACCGGTTCATCTCACCGGTGCGCCGACACGCCACCGGATGGGCGCCCGCCGAGCACGCGCGCTCGAAGAGGTCGTAGGCGACGACTGGATCGGCGTAGAGGCTGTCGCCCTCGAGCAGGCCCTCGGCGAGCTCGAAACAAGCCTCCTCGCTCCATTGGTGGCAGCCCTGGAGAAAGAGCTCGCGGGCGCTCTGGAGATCCGGCGGGCCGCCGGTGCCCTTCTGCCTGAGCTGTCCGGCCCGCAGGCAGCTCTCGCCGTCGCGCTTGGTGCAGCCGCGTCGGAAATGCTCGAGGGCGAGCGGCGGATCGTACTGCAGCCGGTCTTCACCGAGCCTTCCGCAGGCTCGCCCGTCGCCGAGCTCGCAGCCTCGCCGCAGCCAGGTCTCGGTCTCCTCCTTGCCTTCGACCAGATGCGCGTACGCGCGGCAGGCAATCGCGACTCCGTCCCCGCAAGCCCGTCGCATCGCCTGCTGCGCGTCCAGGCTGCCCGGCGGGAGCCTTCGCGCGTGGGTGAAACAGCTCGCGCCACCTTTGCGCTGACAGCTTTGTTTGCACTCGCCGAATTCTTCGGACCGACAGCTCGGCGTCCAATCCTCGGGAGGATTGAACGGCGTGTTGAGCAGCTTCCAGGGATTCGTCTTCGCCTCGATGTTCAGCGGGTCTTCGAAGGTGAAGTGCTCGAACTTCGTCCCCGTCGGCGGCAGGAGCAGGCGGCGTGGGACGTCGGCGCGGCGCCCCTTCGCGTCCTCGAGGAAGAGCTGGAAACCGAAGACCGTCGGGCAGCTCTCCGGCTTCACCTTGAACACATTGGTGTCCGACCGCTCGAGGCGAGCGGCCGGCGCGCCTATCGGGAACGCTGCCGGATCGCCGGCAAGCCAGGCCTCGTCCGACGGGGCCTGGAAGGCGAGGCTTATCGCCTTGATCGACTTGAAGGGATCGTCCAGCTCGACCAACAGCTCGAGGTAGCAGTGGCCCATCCCGTCGGCCACGTAGCGCACTGCCCCGCCCAGCACCGAGCCTCGCAGTACCTGGGCGATGGTCTCGGCTGGTATCGCCTCGGCCAGGTTCTCGCCCTCCTTTACTGGGAGGGCAAAGGCGGCCAACGCGCCGCTCGAATCGACAATCGGGCCGCCGGAGAACCCTCGCGAGGTGCTGATGTCGAACTGGAGCCGCGACAGCACCCGCGCGCGGTCGAACTGGCGCGCGAGCAGCATCGCGGGGCGCGCCTGGCGTTTCAGGGACGCATTCTTGCCCGGTCCTGCGGTCCGTTTTGCCCGCTTCACGGTTGCTGGCGCCGAGTCGTCACGCACCGGCCTGAACCCGAAGACCTCGAGCGCCGAGGTTTCCGGCAAGCCGTGCGACTTGCCGAGCTTGAGCGAGGAGAGCTGCGCCAGCCTGCCACCTTCGAGCACCGAGATTCCCTCTTCGGCCGAGACCATCAGGACCTTGGCCTCGACCGACGCGGCCTCATCCGATGGATCAGTCGAAACGCGCGGGATCTTGCGCCCCCTTCGGCCGGTGACCTGGTCGTGCGTCAGGTCGTAGCTGGTGAGCACGAGCTGGCGGCCTGCGTAGCCGATGAGGACTCCGGCACCCGATCCGTTGTCGCCACGCACGTAGACCGTCGCCCGGTCGGCGCGGGCGCGCGCTTTTTCATCGAGCGCCGCCGCGGGTGCCTGCTCCGCGGGCGGATCCCAGTCATTCCACTGCAGCTTCATCCGCGGGCCGCTCTCGGCGATGAACTCTGCCAGCGCCTCCGAGGGCACGACGAAGCTGGTCTCGGAGCCGCGCACGAACGCGGTCGCCACGCCGATCACGGCGCCTTCGGCGTCGACGACCGGTCCTCCGCTGTTGCCGGGGTTGATCGACGCGTCGATCGTCAGCGCCGGAAGGTCGGCCGGGAGCGAGGCGAGGCGCTTTGCGGTGCGCCCCGCGCTGAAGGTGACCGAGGGATAGGCCCCGTAGCCGGCCAGCGAGAGCCCGAGGGGAAAGCCCGCGACGAAGGTGGCGGTGCCGACCGGAAGCCCTGCCGACTTGCGCAGCGGCATCGTCCTGGCGCGCACCTCGGAATCGTCGACGGTCAGCAGCGCGAGGTCGCGCTTCTTGTCAGAGGCGATCACCTTGGCGCGGATGGGCACCGGCTTGCTTCCGGCTCCGAAGACCACATGGACCTTCTCACCGTTGACCTCGGGACCTGCGACGTGGGCGTTGGTCGCCAGCACCAGCCCTTCGCTCGACCTGCCGAGGACGAACGCGCTTCCCGAGCCGGACTCGGTGAGCACCAGCGCGGTGCCGGCCCGCACCTCGGAGAGCACGCTCTCGGCGAGGGTCGGCTTGGGCACCGGCACGAAGTGGAAGGTGTCGATGGCCCTGCGGAAGTCCGCCTCGACGCGATGGAAGTTGTGCTGCGGCGCGGTGCCGATCAGGAAGAAGGCGTGGTCGCCCTGGGCGAACATGCCTATCAGCGTCTCGACCTTCACGCCGTCGCGGCTCTCCTCAAACCGCGCCCAGCGCGCTTCGTCGAACGGGCCTTCTATCCGCTCGCCGCCGAGGAGCTTGAACCCCGGGCTCTTCTGCCGCTCCCCGGTGATCTGCTTTTCGCGTTCGGCGAGATCGATGCCACCGGCCCCAGGCACGTGCAGGGCATAGAAGACCAACTGCGCGCCGTAGCGCGGCAGGACCAGCCAGTGATCCGAAACGAGCTGCTCGCTGATCGGCGGCTCAAAGAGCGCGAACCACCGCTGTGACCCGAGCTCGCAGCCGTAGTCGACTTCGGTGCCGCGCAGCTCGGTAGCCGGCTCCGGACCAATCTTTCCCCGCAACCGAAGCACGGGCTCGGCGAGCAGCGCGTCGCCGGTGAAGGAAGCGTAGAGCCCGATGGCGACGACCACGACGCTCGCCAATGCCCCGACCGTGCCGCCGAAGGCTCGCCAGCGGCTCGGTTCACCCAAGAGAAGCGCCAGCAACGCGAAGGTGGCGACGCCGCCGATTGCCGCCTGGAACAGGTCCTTGGTGGCTGCCGCGATCACCAGCACGCCCGCGATTCCGAGCACCGCTCTGGCGCGGCTCAGGGTCAGGGCCAGGCGCAAGCCGGCCAGCACCAGCAGGCCCAGCACGACGTCGATGGCCGAGGCAACGAGCATCCCGGAGGCAAAGCGCTGGTCGAGCGCCGACCGGGATGCGGCGATGAGCGAGGACGCGCCGCCCACCAGCATCAGCGCGGCGCCCACACGGTGCGCGGCGACGACGCGCTCGGGTACCTGGAGGCGTCGGGCCGCCCGCGGCGCAGGAGGCCGAGGCGTTGCGCCGACCGCTGTGCGCTGCAGCGCGGCGGCGCGGGGCGACGAAGGCGAGGCTATGCGAGCTGCGGCAGCGATCGCGGGTGCTGCTCGGGGAAGCGGCGCCGTGGGCATCGGCGGAGCCGCAGCGGCGGGAGGCTCGCCTGGAGGCGTCGCACGACCGGCAGCTTGCGTCGAGCCCATCTCGAACCAGGCCGATGTCGTCCGAGTCAGCAGGACCGCGTCCGCCGGGGGCGTCGCGTTTGGCTCGAGCGGCGGAGCGTCATCCAGGTCGATGTCGATGCCCAGGTCGAAGTCCCCGTCACCCGCCAGTTGCGGCGAGGGTTCGTCTCGCCAGGAGGGGTCAATCTCGATGGCCTGCGGCGTCTCGCGTCGCGGTTCGCTGCCGAGCGGCATCACCGGCTCGGAGGCTGCTTCGGCCCAGGCGCACACCGCCTCAAAGGCGCAGTTCTCGTTCGATTGGCGCTCGATGGAGCGGAGCGCGGCGGCGCTCAGGACGAAGGTCACCAGGTTGAAGAGGGTCAGCCACAGGTCCGTCCGGCGCGCCGACACCTCCGCCAGCAGGCGCGTCAGGTCGAAGATCGCAAAGATGCTCCAGCCGATCACGAGGCCCGCCCAGCAGAGGCCGAGCAGCAACAGCGGGACAGAGAGACCCTCGGCTCCGCCGGCCGAGCGCCGCAGCCAGACGGGAGCGGTCAGGACACGCTGGGGAAGCTGCGCGAGCTGTCGAAGCCGCGGCGCCAGGCCGGAGTCGCTGTCCCCGTCCAGCCGCCGGATACGGTGCCGCAACTCGACCCATGCGCCGAGCGCAACTACCGCGACCACATAGGCTGCGAGACGCAGCTTTCCGGGAAGGTGCCCGCCTTTGCCGAGCGGACGTTGGAGGTCCGACAGCCAGTCGATGAACAGCTCGAGCACGTTCAGCGACTCGAAGAATGCGCCCGCCAGAAGGATCAGAATCGCGAGCTGCGCCGCGATTCGGGCGCGCGAAAGCTGGTCTGCGTCCCAGATCGAATCCGACTGCATGTCCCCTCCGCCTATTGGTCGTGTGCGCAACCATACAAGAGGTTGACACGGTTGCACTCGAACGAGGCGTGCCTCTGCTCGTGCTCGCCCGGTTCGCGCTCGTGCTTGTCCCCAAGCCTCACCGGTCGCAGACGCTCCCGGCTCTGAAGTGGCTGCACGCCAGGAACGCGACAGGCCGCCGTGAGAAGCCCTACCTTTCTGATCGATCGGTCCTTCAGTCGCGCGACCCGAGGAGCGGGAGGGGTGCTGGGCGTCGCATCCACGATCCAGCTCACAGCGGGCGAGTGGCGGTTGCCCACCTCGCTGATGGCGGAGGTCTTCACGCCGGAAGACCAACCGGCCAAGCCTGCCGCTCCTGCCCGCTCTTCCCGCCGACGCCACTTCGGCAAGCGCCTCGGTCGCTGGCGCTGGCCGCTCATCGCGCTCGCCGCCCTCCTCCTCGTCCTCATCCTCATCGCCCTCTTCCGCGCGCTCCTCGGCCCCGAGGTCCCGGTGGCGGTCGCCACCCGCCGCGAGCTGGTGGTCCGCGTCGTCGCCACCGGCCGCGTCAAGCCGGTCTCGCGGATCCAGGTCGCCGCCAAGACCGCCGGCGAGGTCGCCTCGCTCGAGGTCGATGACGGCGACCGGGTCGAGAAGGGCGCGCTGCTCGCCCGCCTCGATGACGACCAGGCGGCTGCTGCGGTCGAGCAGGCGCAAGGCGCGGTCGCCGAGGCCCGCGCCCGCTTCGAGCGCCAGCGCCAGGTCGCCTCCGAACAGTCGTCGGCCGAGCTGCGCCAGGCCCGCGTCAACCTGCGCTCGGCCCAACGCCAGCTCGCGCGCATCGAGAGGCTCTTCGAGGCCGGCGGCGCCACCGAGCAGGAGCTCGACGACGCCCGAAGTGAGGTGCTCGTCGCCCGCGCCCGCGTCGAGAGCGCCGAGGCCCAGGCCCGAAGCGACGAGCCCTCCGGCAGCGACTACCGCGCCGCCGCCGCCAGCCTCGAGCAGGCCGAGGCCCGGCTCGCCGACGCCGAATCGCAGCTCGACGACACGCGTATCACCGCCCCGACCGCGGCCGAGGTCCTCGACGTGCCCATCGCCGCCGGCGACACGGTGCAGCCGGGCCAGCTCCTCTTCGAGCTCGCCGAGCGAGGCTCGACCCTCATCCTCACCCGGCCCGACGAGAAGAACCTGCGGCTGCTCGCGACGGGTCAGAAGGCGCTCGCCTCCGCCGACGCCTTCCCTGACGAGAGGTTCGAGGCGGTCGTCGACTCCATCGCGCCCGCGGTCGACGAACAGCGCGGCACGGTCGAGGTCGAGCTGCGGGTCCCCGATCCGCCGGACTACCTTCGCACCAACATGACGGTGTCGGTCGACATCCTCGTGGCGCAGAAGCAGGACGCGCTGGTGCTGCCGGCCGCGGCGGTCCGCGGCGAGGACGCCGGCGAGCCGTACGTGCTGCAGGTGCGTGGCAATCGCGTGCGCCGCCGCCGCGTCGAGCTCGGCATCCCGGGCGAGGGCATGGTCGAGGTCGTCTCCGGCCTGTCGGCGGGCGATCTGGTGGTGCTGCCGCAAGCCGAAGGCGTCGGGTCCGGCGACCGGGTGCGCCCGCGCCGGGTCGAGGAGTAGCCCGATGCCCTTCGAATGGTTCCTCGCGCTGCGCTTCCTTCGCGAAGGCCGGCTGCAGAGCCTGCTCATCCTCGCCGGCGTCGCCGTCGGCGTCGGGGTCATCGTCTTCCTCTCGGCGCTGATCACCGGCCTGCAGGCGAGCCTCGTCGACAAGACGCTCGGCTCGCAGGCTCACGTCATCGTGCGACCCGAGGAGGAGCAGGCGCGGGTGCTCGGCAACTCCGACGCGGCGGTGACCCTGCGCCGGGAGAACGCGCCGCAGCGGCGCGAGCTGATCGACGAGTGGCAGCCGCTGCTCGAGACCATCGCGGCCGAGCCCGACGTGCTCGCGGTCTCGCCGGTGGTCAGCGGCCCGGCCTTCGCCAGCCGCGGCGCGGCGCTCGAGGCGATCACCCTCAACGGCATCGTCCCCGCGAGCTTCGACCAGGTGATCCGCGTCTCGGACAGCATCGTCAGCGGCCGCTTCGAGCTGAGCGGCGAGGACGTGGTCATCGGCCGCGAGCTCGCCGAGGACCTCGGGGTCGCGGTCGGCGAGCGGATCCGGCTCGACGGTGGCGAGCAGCGCTCCGCCGTCTTCCGGGTCTCGGGGATCTTCGATTTGGGCAGCCGCGAGGTGAACGAGCGCTGGGTCTTCGTCGCGCTGCGCTCGGGCCAGAGCCTGCTCAGCGCGGGCAACAGCATCTCCACCGTCGACGTGCGGGTGGGCGACATCTTCGCCGCCGACGCCATCGCCGCCCGCATCGCCGAGCGCACCGGCCTGATCGCCGATCCCTGGACCAAGCTGAACGCGCAGCTCCTCGTCGCCCTGCGGTCGCAGAGCGCCTCGAGCTTCATCATCCGCTTCTTCATCACCGTCGCGGTCGCCCTGGGCATCGCGAGCGTGCTCACCGTCTCGGTCGTCCAGAAGAGCTCGGAGATCGGCATCCTCAAGGCGCTCGGCACCTCGACCGAGCGCGTGCGGCGGGTCTTCGTCATCCAGGGCGGGCTCGTCGGGCTCATCGGCTCGGGGCTCGGCTCGGTCATCGGCGCGACGCTGGCGCTCTTCTTCTCGCGCATCGCCCAGACGCCGACCGGCGAGCCGACCTTCCCCGTCGACCTGAGCCCGCAGCGCTTCCTCGTCGCAGCGTTGGTGGCGACGGTGACCGGCTTGCTCGCCGCGGTCGCGCCCGCGAGCCGGGCGGCGAAGCTCGATCCGGCGAAGGTGATCCGCCGTGGCTGAGCCCATCCTGCAGCTCGAAGGGGTGGTGAAGGACTACGGCACTGAAGTGATCACCCGCGCGCTCGATGGGGTCGACCTGCGGCTCGAGGCCGGCGAGTTCGCCGCGCTCATCGGCCCGTCGGGATCGGGGAAGAGCACCCTGCTCAACCTCGTCGGCCTGCTCGACCGCGCGACCGCGGGCCGGGTCTTCGTCGCCGGCCAGGAGGTCGCGACGCTCGACGACCGCGGCCTGACGCGCCTGCGGCGGCGGACGTTGGGCTTTGTCTTCCAGTTCCACCACCTGCTGCCCGCGCTCACCGCGGAAGAGAACGTGATGGTGCCGCTGTGGGCCGAGCGCGGGCGGGCCGACGAGGAGATGCGGCGGCACGCGCGGGAGTTACTCGGAGAGGTCGGGCTCGCCGAGCGGGCCGGGTCGAAGAGCGGCGAGCTCTCCGGAGGTCAGCAGCAGCGGGTGGCCATCGCCCGAGCGCTCGCCATGTCGCCCGCGCTGGTGCTCGCCGACGAGCCGACTGGCAACCTCGACACCAAGAGCGCCGACGCGGTCTTCGACCTGTTGCGGCGGTTCAATCGCGAGCGCGGGACGACGTTCCTGGTGGTCACGCACGACCCGCGGCTCGCCCAGCGCACCGATCGGATTGTCGAGCTCGTCGACGGGCGCATCTGCTGCGACAACCCGTGGCCACCGCGGGGAGGCGAACGGCCACAGGGGACCATGGCGCAGGAGCGGTGAAGGAGAACGGCCCGCCGACCACAAGGCGCCGCAGCTACCAGCCGAGCAGCTCTCGATTCGTGACGTTGAACCGCTCGTCCAGGTATTGGGCGAGCGCTCCCGAAAGAATCGTCTCCGCCTCGGGCTGCGAGTAGCCAAGCTCAGCAACGAGCTCTTCGCCTCGTGCCATGAGCGCGTTGTCAATCATCTCCTTGCAGTCCAGGCACTGCTGGGAACGGTGCGGCTCGTCTTCGCGTATTCGGCGGAGGACGCGGGCGACATCCGGCTTCCGGGCAAATGGGCCAGAGCGAACCAGCGTGATGAGGACGCTGTTGAAGTAGCCCTCACCGAACCTGCTATCGATTGGCTCGAACGCAGATTGAAGCATCAGAGAGAAGCGCTCGGCTTCCTTCTCGAGAGATACCGCTCGCACATGCAGGCGGATCAACCCTTCGTTGAGCACGTCTTCCCAGGCAGCCTTTTGCGGCGCTTCCGTTACCCCGTCCTTCCGTTCAACGTGCACATAAATGTCGGCAGGGCGAGAAGCCAATCCCTCTCTCGGCCGGTAGACCTCCATCCGAAGCTCTTTCACTTCGGCAGCCGCTTGGAGGGCCTTTCAGTGCCGCGCCATTGGATGCACCTGCCAGGCGGGCCGGGCCTTGCTGAAGTAATCGCTCATGGTCGGCATTGGCGGTTCTCCCTCATGCTTCTTGAACTTGCGTCGAATACGTCGTTCTGCAGCGCTGCAACGACTAGCTGCGCGGCATTCCGGCAGGCGCTGGCTCGCCTCTCGGGGTCTGTCTGCTTGGCTGGAGCCTGAGCGAAATCAGCGATGGCCTTGACGACTATCCACAACGGTCGGTCGGCCGGAGTGACAGCGAGCAGGCCCACCGCTTCCATGTCTCCGCCGATTACCGGATGCCTCCCGGCTGGAATGCCCTGGATGAGCTCATCGCGAAACCGAGCGCTCGATATTCGGGCACCTCCGGAGAGGAGCGGCATCTGCTGCGACGCCCCTGACCGCCACAAGGAGGCGAGCGGCCGCAGGGGACCATGGCCCAAGAATTGGCCTGCCCTCCGACCGCCTACGAACGGCACCTAGGCCCGCCCTCCGGCCGCACCGCGTACTCGAGCAGGACGATGCCGGTCTTCGGATAGGCGCGGTGGCCGGTGAGCTGCAGGCGCCGGCGGACGCCGGGCGCGGGCAGCATCGGGACTCCGCCGCCCAGGATCACCGGGATGATGGCCGGCTCGACGGTGTCGACGAGGCCCAGCTCGAGCAGGCTGCCAAAGAGCTGGCCACCGCCGAAGAGCCACACGTCCTTGCCGTCCTCGGCGCGCAGCCGTTTCACCTCGGCCTCCAGCTCGCGGGAGACGGTGACCTCGGGATGCTCCTCGGGGCGCAGCGTGCGCGAGAAGACCACGATGCGCTTGCCCTCCAGACCCTCGTGGCTCGGCAGCGCTTGGTAGGTGCGACGCCCCATCAGCAGCGTGTCGAACTGCGCGAGCAGCGCGCCGAAGTCGATGTCCGGGTCGTTGGGGATCCAATCGATCTCGCCGTTGGGGCCGGCGATGTAGCCGTCGAGGCTGCAGGCGACTTGATAGCGGATGCGACGCGCGGTGAGCAGCCTCAGTCCCTTTGCGCTCAAACGAAGACTCTGAAAACGAGCGCGTTTCTCTTCCCAATCTAATCCGCCGAGCCGCCCGCGTTGCATGCGCCTCCTCGACGTGCCGCCGGCCGCTCCGTCGCGGCGGCACCCGTGCTCTCGTCGAGCGGCCGAAGGGCCGAGCCAAAGTGGCGTGATTCCGGCCACCTGGCCCGGCTTGGGGAGCTTGTGCTCCGGCCGTCCCGGCGGCGCGTCGGAGAGACGCGGCCCAGACGAACGGTCGGGCCTGTCCTTTGGATTGCGCCTCGCCCCGCTAGTCTGCCCACGCACCCCGTCAGTCGCATCGGCGGGGCTGGAAACCCCGTGGCGGCTACCTGGCCGCCTTTCTCCCTGGAAGGAACGTATGAAGACAGGCCGGACAAGTGTGGTGGTGGTGGCAATCGCGGCGTCGGTTCTGGTGGGCGGCGCTGCTTCGGCGAGCGTGGTCTGGCGCGGTGACTTCGAGAGCGGTGATCTGTCCCAGTGGTCGAGCAAGCAGTCGGTCAGCGCCGACAGGCTGCAGGTCGTCACCTCGCCCGTCGCCCAAGGGCGCTATGCGCTCAAGGTGACGGTGCGCCAGGGCGACGACCCCATCAACGCCAGCGGTAATCGGAACGAGCTCGTCTACCTGACCTACGAGCCCAGCGGCACCGAGCGCTGGTACCGCTGGCAGACCATGTTCCCCAACGACTATCCGAGCGCCAACTACTGGCAGCTCTTCACGCAGTTTCATCACTCCGGCAACAGCGGCTCGCCGCCGGTCGAGCTCGGAATCAACGGCGAGACGCTCGGCCTGCAGGTTCGCAGCAGCCCGGTGTGGACGACCCCGCTGCAGCGCGGCGTCTGGCACGACTTCATGCTGCACGTGAAGTGGTCGCCCAGCGCCTCCGAAGGCTTTGTCGAGCTCTACTACGACGGCCAGCTCGTGCTCCCGAAGATGATGGCCGCGACCCAGTTCTCCGGGCAGAGCCAGTACCTGAAGCAGGGCCTCTACCGGCACGAGGCGATCTCCCCGGTCGGCACCGCCTACCACGACGGCATGATCATCGGCACGACGCGCGAGGACGTGATGGCGAACGCTCCCGCCGAGCCCACCGAGCCGACCGATCCGATCGAGCCGACCGACCCGATCGAGCCCACGGACCCGACCGAACCGACCGATCCGATTGAGCCGACCGACCCGACCGACCCCGCGAATCCGACCGAGCCCACGGACCCGACGGATCCCGCGCAGCCGAACGAGCCCGGGAAGCCGAACACGGACCCGGGGAGCGTCGACGACGGCACCTCGAAGGAGGTTCCCGCGGAAGGCGCTGCGACCGCCGGCTGCTCGGCCGCTGGCGGCGGCCAGCTCAGCGGGTTGCTGATGGCGCTTGCGCTCGGACTGCCGCTCGCCTCGCGGCGGCGCCGGAAGAAGTAGCGGGCACGCACCACTGCTGGTGATGAAGAGGCTCGGGCTTGTGCCCGGGCCTCTTCTCTCTTGTGGGTCCCCTCACCCGCGGCTCGAGTGGCTGCCCCGAATCGGCGCTGGGAACGCCTCGAACTCCGAAGGTTTTCGGGACCGGTCCGAATTCGACGTCGAGGGCCTCACCGTCGCCGGCTCGCTGCTTCTGTACGAAGGACAGCAGGACCGTCATCGACCGGGCCGCCCGGCGGCTGGTCGCGCTTCGTCGAAGCAGGTGCGAGCCGAATCCCCTCGGCGTCCTCCGGGCAGCGATGCCCACTTCGTCGAGCTGGCGCCGAGGCGCCGCTCCCATCGCTCTTACGACAAGAGGCGCGCCCGAAGGGACGCGCCTCGAAAGAACTCACGACTCATAACTTACAACTCACAACTGCCTACAGCTTCCCCTTCTGCTGCAGCACCCACAGCGTCGCGGCGACCACGTCCGGGCAGTCGTAGATGCGCTGGGCGTCGCTGACCGAGGCCCAGGTCGAGCCGCTCTTGTAGATCTTGCCGTTCTCGATGGTCGCCTGCGTGCTGCCGGAGACCTCGACGTAGTACTTGCTGCCGCGCTTGACGGCCTTGCCCTTGGTGCTGCCCGACTTCTCGATGGTGTAGTCGGCGCCCGAGGTGCGCACCTTGTACTGGGTGCTGCCGCTCTTCTCGACGCTGTCGCCGCGGCACTTGTAGTCGGCCGCCGAAGCGCTCGCGCCGAAAGCGAGCACCAGTCCCACCGCCAAGAGCTTCGCGAGAGCCTTCATCCCGTTTCTCCTTGGTCAAAGAGGTGGCGCGATTCTCACACGGCCTTCTGGATCTCGGCCAGCACGGCCTCGAACTCGGCGCGAATCTCCTGCAGGCGCGCCTCGGTCTTCGCCTCGAAGCGCAGCACCAGGATCGGCTGGGTGTTCGACGCGCGCACCAGGCCCCAGCCGTCGGGGTGGACGACGCGCACCCCGTCGACGTCGATGACCTCGGCGCCCTGGTCCTTGAAGTGCTGCACCGTGCGCCGGACGATCTCGAACTTGCGCTCCTCGGTGCCCACGTCGACCCGTAGCTCGGGGGTCGAGAAGGTCGGCGGCACGTCGGCGAGCATCTGCGAGAGCGGCTTGTCGTCGTGGGTGAGGATCTCGAGCAGGCGCGCCGACGAGTAGAGCGCGTCGTCAAAGCCGTAGTAGCGGTGCTTCCAGAAGATGTGCCCGCTCATCTCGCCGGCTAGCAGCGCGCCCTCCTCCTTCATCTTCGCCTTGATGAGGCTGTGGCCCGCCTTCCACATGATGGCCCGCCCGCCGTGGGCGGCGATGTCGTCGTACATGCGCATCGAGCACTTGACCTCGCCGACGATGGCCGCGCCGGGCCGCTCCTTGAGCAGCTCGCGCGAGAAGAGCACCATCAGCTCGTCGCCCCACAGGATGGTGCCCTTGTCGTCGACCACCCCGATGCGATCGGCATCTCCGTCGTAGGCGATGCCCACCTCGGCGTGCTCGGCCTTCACCCGGTCGACGAGGTCCTCCATGTTCTCGACTACGGTCGGGTCCGGATGGTGGTTGGGGAAGCTCGGATCCATCTCGCAGTAGAGCGGCACCACCTCGAAGCCCAGGCTCTGGAACAGCGGCACCGCGACGTGCCCGCCGACCCCGTTGCCCGCGTCGATGACCACCTTCATCCCCTTGCGGCCGATCTTGATGTCCTGGCGCACGAAGTGCCGGTACGAGGTGACGATGTCCCACTCCTGCGCCGAGCCCTCGCCCTTCTCGAACTGGCCCGCCTCGATGAGCCGGCGCAGCGCCTGGATCTCCTCGCCGTGGAAGGTCGTCTTGCCCAGGCCCATCTTGAAGCCGTTGTACTCGGGCGGGTTGTGGCTGCCGGTAATCATCACCAGCCCCTCGACCGGCAGGGTGTTGGCCGCGAAGTAGGTCAGCGGCGTGGGCACGACGCCGAGGTCGAGCACCTCGCACCCGGTGGCGACCAGGCCCTTGGTCATCGCGTCGCGAAAGCGCATCGAGCTCTCGCGGCAGTCCCGGCCGAGCACCAAGCGCCGCCCACCGGCGCGACGCAGGGTGGTGCCGAGGCCCAGGCCGAGCTTCTCGACCACTTCCTCGGTCAGGTCGGTGTCGACCAGGCCGCGCACGTCGTACTCGCGAAAGATATGGGGGTTCATCTCGATGCTCCTGGGGAGGCCTCGAAAGGCCGTTCGGTTTGCGCTCCCGCGGGCCGCGCGAGGACAGCCTCAACGTCGCCTGCGCGCGAGAGGCTTCGACTATAGACCCGCCCGCCGCGCCCACGGCAACCCTTTGCGCCCGCTCGCCATGTTCTTCTCCAGGCCCTCGGGCTCCTGGCTCCTAAGCAGGCTCCGGACTCCAGGCTCCGGGTCAAGCCGTCCGCCGCGCCCGGAAAAGGCCGCCGCGCCGGTCGCGGGTCTGAGCGGCTCTTGACCACCGGTGGCAAGGACCAAACCGCGAAGGGCCTATAGAGGCGGTAGCGACCCGGGCCTTTGCGCCAAAGGGTGATCCAGAGGCGCTCGGACGGTCACCCGATGAGATTTCTGGTCCAGATGGAGCTTATCGAGCTCGACCCGCACCGCTCGGCTCGGGTCGAGCGCCCGATGGCTCCCGCGCTGCTCGCCTGCGCGAGGCTCGAGCGCCAAGGCCGCATCGTCGCCGGGGGGCTGTGTGCCGGGGCCCGCCGGCTCACCTTCATCGCCGAAGCCGCCTCGAACGACGAGCTCGACGAGCTGCTCGACGACATGCCGGCCTCCAATCAGATGCGCATCGGGGTCACCGCGCTCGATCCCTTTGGTGACCAGCAACCGGTCCGCTCCCCTTCTCGCCTGCGCGCCACGCGCCCCGCCAACGGCTCGGTCGCGCCGTCGAGGCCCTCCAACGCCCTGAAGCCGCGGCGCGACTCGGGCGCGCCGAAGAGCGAGCCCGCAAAGCCCAAGAGGCCGCGCCGGTAGGTCGCTTGCACGGCAGGCAGTCAGAACCAAAAGCTTGTCGCCCTTCGGCCCTCCAACGAATCTTCGACCCAAACCCTCGCCTTTGGCTTCGAGCCCGGGTGAACCCCGGCCTGCACGTTTTTGACGAGAGCCCGCGCGCCGCGGCGCGCGAGGGTCGGCGCGGTCGACACCGAGCGCGTGACGACCACTACCCCAAGTCCTGCGCGCCCCTTGACCATCCTCGCCCCCCGAAGCAAAATCGGCCGTTCCTCATGGCCAAGGCTTCGCCGGCGTTTCCGATGCAATTCGGCAGGTATCGCCTGCTGAGAAAACTCGCAAAGGGCGGGATGGCGGAGCTTTTCCTCGCGACGCGCCCCGGCTCGAGCCAACAGGTCGTCATCAAGCGGGTGCTGCCGCACTTCTGCTCGGACACCGAGTTCTTGGCGATGTTCCTCAACGAGGCACGCATCGCCGCGCAGCTCAACCACCAGAACATCGTCGGCATTTACGACCTGGGCCAGGAGGCCGACCACCTCTACATCGCGATGGAGTACATCGACGGCTCCGACCTCGAGCGGCTCACCCGCGAGGCCGGAGGCCTGTTTCCACCGCACCTGGCCGCACGCATCGCCGCCTGCATCTGCGACGCGCTCTACTACGCAAACCGCCAGACCGACCTCACCTCGGGCAAGCCGCTCAACGTCATCCACCGCGACGTGACCCCGGGCAACGTGATGATCACGCGCCAGGGGGTGGTCAAGCTCGTCGACTTCGGCGTCGCCAAGGCCACCGCGCAGCTCGAGCGCACCAAGCCCGGCGTGGTCAAGGGCAAGTTCCGCTACATGTCGCCCGAGCAGATCCAACTCCAGGAGCTCGACGGGCGCAGCGACCTGTTCTCTCTCGGCGTGCTGCTCTACGAGGTGACGACCGGCAAGAAGCCCTTCGACCGGCCGCAGGTGATCGAGATCATCCGCGCGCTCACCTCCTGGGATCCGCCCGCGCCCGCCGACTTCGTCCCCGGGTATCCGCGGCCGCTCTCCGACGTCATCGTCCAGGCGCTGCGCAAGGATCCGAATACGCGCTTTCGCGACGCGCGCGAGATGCAGGGAGCGCTCGAGGGAGCGCTCGCCCAGATGCCACCGGCCAGCATCGAGGACCTGGGCATCTTCGTGCGCCGCTACCTCGATCCGCCCATCGAGCTCGAAGAGGCCCTCCCGCCCTGGGAGGAGCACGCCGCCGGCAAGACCGACCCGTCGGCGGTCTACCCGGTCTTCGAGGAGACCGATCCCCTTCGCACCGACGAGGTCACGCGGGATGGGCTGCGCGCGGACGCGGCGACCAGAAGCGTGGGGGCTCGCGGGCCCTCGGTTGCGCCTCCGGTGAGGCCCACGGCAGCCCGGCCCCCAGCCCCTCCGCCGCCAGTCTCGCGCCAGACCCCGACGCGCACCCCTCACGCCGCCCCTGCCGCAGCGCGGCCAAGCCCGCTCCCGCCGCCGGTCGCCGAGCCGTCGCCCTTCGACGACGAGGAGAAGACGACCCTCGCCCCAGGTCCCTTCGCCGGGTCCTCCGAGCCGCCGCGGCTCGAGCGATCACGCTCGGGCCAGCTCTATCGTCAGGCCCCCCGGCCACCGACCGGCTCGATGCCCGGGCACCGAGGCCCGAGCCTCGCCGCGGTCGCGCTGGGAGGCGACGACGACGACGACGGTCCGGCGACGGTGACCAACAAGAGGGCCCCGCCGATAGGCAAGCCGCGCCGGGGCCTGCAGCCGGTCATCCTCGTCCTCGTCCTCATCTGCCTGGCGATACTCGCGGCCGGAGTCCTGCTGCACGAGGGCTCGGGCGAGGCGCCGAACGCTGTTGACCCGCAGGATGCGCCGGCCGACCCGCAGGCGGCTGCCACCTCGCAAAAGACTCCCGCCGACGCGCCGCCTTTTGGAAAAGAGGCGACCGGCAAGCTCGTCTTCGATGGTCCGGTCGGCTTGAAGGCCATCGTCGACCGCAAGCACTCGTGCATCCTGCCCTGCGAGCTTGAGCTTCCGGTCGGCGAGCACCTCGTCTGGCGCTCCGGCCTGAAGAAGGCAAAGCGGGTCGAGGTCCTCGCCAGAGAGACCGTGCTGGTCATGCTGCACTGAAGGGGCGGGCGCGGATGCCCTCGCCGCGAGCACCGACTCATCTTCGGCCAGCCTGAATCCAACCGCCTCGAGAAGCTGACGGCTTCCGCGCGGCCCGCTGCGCTGTCGAAGCAGACTGCAGCGCGCCGTTCACTTCGGCGGCCCGAGACAAGGAGAAGACGTTGCCCGCGAAGCTGACGGTGATGGGAAGCGCCGACGCGTTCAACAGCGCCGGACGAGGCAGCCCGTGCCATCTGGTCGAGGACGATCTCGGCGCCTTCTGCGTCGACTTCGGCCCCACCGCGCTGATGGAGCTCAAGCGGCGCCGCTTCGCGCCCGAGCGCCTCGACGCCGTCTTCCTGACGCACCTGCACGGCGACCACTTCGGCGGGCTGCACCTGCTGCTCATCGACGCCCAATACCGGGCCTTTCGCGAGCGGCCCCTCACCATCTGCGGCCCCCGGGGGACCGAGAGGCACATCGAGGCCTGGTACAAGCTCGCGTACGGCCGCTCGGGTGAGAGGCGCCAATTCGAGACGCTCTACCGCGAGCTCGCGCCCGGCGAGCAGACCGAGGTTCTCGGGCGGCGGGTCCAAACCTTCCGGGCGCTCCACAAGGTTCCTCGCGACGGGGCGCTCCAGCTCCGCATCTCGACCGGGGGCGCGGTGCTCGCCTTCACCGGCGACAGCGCCTGGACCGACGAGCTGCCCGCTCTCGCCGCTGGGGCCGACGTGCTCGTCTCCGAATGCACCGAGCTGCACGGCATGCTCACCGAGCAGCACCTCTCTTGGCAGGTGCTGCGGCCGCGATTCGACTCGCTCGAAGCCCGCCGCATCGTCCTCGCTCACCTCGGGCCGGAGATGCGCCGCGCCGCCCACCGGCTCGAGGCGCCCCGAGTGGTCATCGCCGACGACGGCTATTCGCTCACCGTGGGCTCGAAGCGCCGGAAAAACCTGGCCAACCGCGAGAGGTGATTCGCGCGATTCACCTTCCTCACGGGCAAGGGAGGATGCCGGGCGGTACCGTGCATCGCCTCTTCGCCTCGAGGAGCCCGCGATGAACGAATGCCCCAAGCTTGCCGCTTGCCCCTTCTTCAATGACCGGATGAAGGGCATGGACGGCATGGCGAGCCTCTTCAAGAAGCACTACTGCACCGACGACTTCGAGCGCTGCGCGCGGTGGAAGGTCTCACGGGCCGGGCTCGGCGTTCCTGCCGATCTCTTCCCCAACCAGACCGAGCGCGCGGCCCAGCTCCTTGAGGGCAAGTAATCCCCTCGGCCCCCCGCCGTCTCCCGGCTTCGGCCCGCGAGCTCCAGACTTCCTGCGAGTCTCTTCGAGCGATTTGGGCCAGGCCGCCGCCCACCGGTCATGCCGAGCGTAGAGGCGACCAGCGGGAGCCTCGGAGTCGAGGCACGCGCGGGTGAGGCCATCTCGGTGAGTTGCCGCAGATCCCCAATCGGCCGCGAAATCGAGGCTTGGCTGCAAACGCTTCGATTTCGGGTGGTTGCCAACGAACTCTGGAGCTCGGCTGCCTGCCTTCCCATCAGCAGAGGGCGCCTCGGGCTGGCCGCACAAAGCTGCTTTCCGCGCGGCAGGCCGGTCCAAGAGCGCGGCCGAGCCTGCCGGACGAGGGCTCGGTTCAGGGTGCGTCAGAGCTTGCAGTTTCGCGGCGCTCTCGCTCTGCTGCTCGCTGCCCCAGGTCCATGGGACCCGGGCCGATGCGCCTGAGCGCCCGCCGGGCACGTGGCAGGCTGCTCGAGCGCCGACCGCGCCCGACCCCGCGCAGCTTCGGTTGGCGGGCGGATGCCTCGCTGCGGCATGATGGCCCTCAGATTCGGAGGCCAAGTGATCCCGCCAGCAGCACCGCGCGTCCTCGTCGTCGACGACGACACGCTCGTCCAGAAGCTGATTCAGGAGTTCGCGCGCTCGCAGTCGCTCGCAGTCGTCGCCGCCGGCAGCGCCGAGCAGGCCTATTCCATCCTCGAGCACGAGCGCCCGCTCGTCGCCTTTGTGGACGTGAATCTTCCCGGAATGCAGGGCGACGCGCTCTGCCGTGACATCCGCCTGTCGGATGCGACCTGGGACCTGCCGGTCGTCGCGATGACCGGATGCGAACGCCAGGAGACCATGCGCCGCTGCTTCGTCGCCGGCGCAGACGACTACCTGCTCAAGCCGCTCGACCAACGCGAGGTGGTCGAGCGCCTGCGCGCGGTGAGCGAGTCGGCCGGAGCGCTCCCGCCGCGCGCCCCGGTGTCACGCCGGGTCTTGGTGGTGACGCCCAAAAAGATGTTCGGCCTGACCGTCGCGCGGCTGCTGCGCGCGGCGGGATACCAAGCAGACTTGGCTCAAGACTGCCCGGGCGCCCAAGCCGCCGTCGCTGCGTCTGACTCGGCGATCAACCTCGTGCTGCTCGATCTGGACACCGGCAAAGAAGACCTGCGCGTGCTGCTCGGCCTGGTGCGCGAGCGCAACCCCCACGTCCCCCTGGTCACTGTGGCAGGCCGGCCCGACCTGCAGGACTTTGCCCCCGACCTCGCCGACCCGCCGCCGTTCGACACCGCGACCGAGCTCGAGCACGTCGTGCGTCAGATCCACCGCTTGCTGCTGCGGCCCGGGCTCGGACTGGAGCGCCGGACGAAGAGCCGCGTTCCCTTCCACTCGGTGGTGCGCTTTCGCATCTTCGGCGAATCCGAATGGCTCGCCGGCTACGGCTACGACCTGAGCGAGACGGGCATCTTCGTGCGCACTCTGGTGCCGCTGCCGGTCAACAAGCCGGTCGAGGTGAGCTTCAAGCTGAACGAGGAGGACGAGACGCTCTCGGCCAAAGGGCTGGTCATCTGGAGCAACGCGGTCCACCGGCGCAGCGTCATCACCTATCCCTTCGGGATGGGCATCGCGTTTGCCGAGTTCCCGGTCGCCGAGTGGGCCGCGGTCCGCGAGTTCGTCCTCGCCCGGTCGCGCAAGTAGGTGCGCAGCAGCACGATTCCCGGCGATACCAGCGAAAACAACCCCGGTTATCCAGCCCTCTACACAACCGGCGTTCCCCGGCTCTTGTTGGCTCTTGCCGGCTGCGACCTCCGAGCCGTGGGCGGCGTGCCAGGGACCGCTCGCTACCTGCGCCCCGCGCTCTTGAGCGCCGCGAGCCAGAGCCTGGCCTCCCGCCGCGACAGCCTCGCGCGCCGCAAGGTCGCGAACAGGTCCTTCACCGCGTGCCGCTCACCTTCGCCGACGAGGAACCCCGCGGCCCGGAGCAGCGCGCGCAGCGCCCCCTCGACCCGCTCGAGCTCGGCGTCGGCGGCGAGCTGCGGCCCGGGCGCCGGGGCGCGCTCGACGCTCGCCAGCGCCGCCTTTCGCACCTCGTAGGCGTAGAGCAGCACCGACTGCGCCAGGTTGACCGACGGCTGCTCGGGCGAGGTCGGAATAGCCGACAGGTCGTGGCAGCGGTCGACCTCCTGGTTGGTCAGCCCGCTGCGCTCGTCGCCGAAGACGACCGCCGTCGAGCCCTGCGCGGCGCGCTCGACCGCCTCCCGCGCGAGCTCTTCGGGCGCGAGCCGGCGCTTGCCGCGCACCTTGCGCGAGCTCGTCCCGACCACCCAGGCGCAGTCGGCGACCGCCTCGTCGAGGCTCGAAACGATCTTCGGCTTGTCGAGCAGCTCCTCGGCGTGCACCGCCACCCGGCGCGCCGAGCCGAAGTCCAGGGTGCGCGGGTCGACGATGGCCCAGTCGCCGAGGCCGAAGTTCTTCAGCGCCCTCGCCGCCGCCCCGAGGTTCTCGGGGTTGCGCGGGCGCAGCAGCACGAATCGAACGGGGACGGCGAGCATTTTCAGGCGCGCATCCTAGCCTCGAGGATGCGCGCCCGTCTTTTTTCCCGTCTCGCGGCCTGGCTGCCGCGCGCCCTTGGCTACTCGCCGTTGTAGACCGAGACGCCCTGCAGCGTGCCGATGTAGACCGTGCGCGGAGTGGTGCGCGTGTCGATCTGCACGCTCATGATCTCGTCGGTCGGCAGCCTCGCCTCGGTCAGGTGCCGCATGATGGTCCAGCCGCCAGTCTCCGGGTCCAGACGCCCGAGGCCGGTGTGCGTGCCCACCCAGATAGAGCCGTCGGGGTCGGCGGCGACCGAGGTGATCGCCGTGCCAGGCAGCCCGTCGGCCTCGGTGTAGAAGGCGCAGGTCCCGGCCGCCGGGTCGTAGCTGGCCAGCCCGTTGGTCAGACTGCCTATCCACACCTTGCCCGAGGTGTCGACGGCCAGCGCGCGCACGTGGTCGTCGGTGCGGTTGACGTCGTCGGCGTCGGGCCAGACGTCGAGCACCGGGTCGATGGGGGCGAAGAAGTCGCCTCCGTTGGTCGCGTACTGCAGCTTGCCGACCCGGTGGGCGCCGCCGATCCACACGTCGCCGACCGCGTCGAAGGCGATGCCGAAGTGGTCGCCCGCCATGAAGGTCGGGCCCTCGATGGCCACGTAGCGGTACTCGATGATGGCCCCCTCGGCCGCGTTCCACATCCCCACCCCGTGGTTGCCGCCGAACCAGATGTCGCCCGCGTACGGCCCGTCGTAAACCGCGCGGATGGTGAAGACCGAGCGGATCTTGTAGCGGCCGTTCGGGAAGCCGGTCCCCGGGGGCGTGCCGATGACGTAGTGCGTGGCGCTCAGGGTGCCGCCGCTGACGCTCACCCGGTCGGCGCCTCCGCTCTTGAGCATCTCCTCGGGGTCGTTGTCTTCCATGCCCCCGAAGACGCCCTGGTAGCCGACCATCGCCTCGTCGGGCCCCAGACCGGCAACCGAGAGGATGGTGTAGTCCTGCAGCCCGTCCTCGGCGGTGAACTTCTCGAAGCCGTTCTCGCCCTTGCGCAGCAGATAGAGCCCGTCGCCGCCGGCGACCCAGATGTTGCCGGCCTCGTCCCCCGAGACATCGAGGATGCCCGAGACGATGCCGCCCTCGTCCTTCGTGTAGGCGGGCAGTCCGTTCGCCAGCAGGTAGTGCGTGAAGGCGCCGGCCTGGACCGGCGGCGGCGCGGGCGGCTTTTCCCCGGCATCGGTTTTGTCGCCCGGGTTGATCGGATCGGTGTTGGTCTTGGTGCCTTTGCTTCCGCACGCTGCCAGCAGCGTTCCCAATAGAAGAATTCCTGGTACCCCCCAAGCCCTGCGCATTTCTCCTTTCCTTTCGCGGCGCCCAAGAAACCCGCCAGCCGCGCTTCAGAAGGGCAAGGAGCAGGCCAACCCCGTGGTCTTCGAGACGCTGCCGGCAGGCGCGCGACTGAAGTTGAAGCGGGCGCGCGCGCTCCGTAACTCAAACCCGGTGGAGCACGCGCACAAGGCGCAGGTCGCCTTCTACCTCGAGAGGGCGAAATCTTCCGGAGACGCGGCGCTCGAGCTCGGCTGCGGGACCGGCGTCCTCGCCGTCGCGCTCGCGCTGGCGGGCGTGCAGGTGAGCGCCTTCGACCTCTCGCAGGCGCACGTCGACCGGGCGCGCGCGCGCCGCCCCCTGGGGCTCGAGCCGGTGCGCTGCGCCATCGAGCGGGCCGACCTGCGCGGGCTGCGGCTCGGCCGGCGGTTTCCGTTCGTCTACCTGGCGGCCAACTCCCTGCTCGTGCAGGGCGGGTTCGACGACGTGCTCGCTATCCTCTCGACCGCGCGCGAGCACCTCGAGCCACGAGGCCTGTTCGCCTTCGACGTCACGCCCGCAAAGCGCCTGCCCAGCGACGGCCGAACCCGCACGCCCGCCGAGCTGCGCGTCTTCCTCTCGCGCCGGCCGCATCTGGCGGCCCGCTCGAGCCGCGGCCGCCCCGCGAGCGTGCATCGGCTCGTGCTGCTCGACCTCTCGCCGCTCGAAATCGAAGAAGCGCTGGCTCAAAGCGGGCTTACCGTCCTCGAGCGCTGGGGCGGCTTCGCGGAACAACCCTTCGACCCGGGCTCCGCGCGCCTGGTGGTGGTCGCCGCGCGGGCCGAGAGGTCGGCCGCACCTGCCCCCGAGCGCGCGTAGGGGCCCTTCCACGCGACCCGCCCTGGCGACCTCATTGGGCGCGATCTGCCGAGAGCTTCACCGTCGCCTCCGACCACGTCGGCTCGACAAGCGACGCCACGCAGCGCCGGCAGCACGCCATCTACGATGTCTCCGAGGCGATGCGCGCGCTCGATGGGGCTGCGAGCGAGCTGACGCCCGCGGCCTCGGAGCTCGCCGACGGCGTGCGCAAGCTCGTCCGTGCCCACGGCGAGCCAAGCGCGAGCCTCGACGCTTTGTCAGCCGAAGGGCCGAAGGCGTCCGCCGCACGAGCGCCCTCGGCCCTCACTCGGCGAGCGCCGACGCTGTCGCCTCGCCGCGCTCGACGAAGGCTCGCACCCGCGCGAGCGCCGGCGCGTTGGCCTCGGGCGAGGCCTCCGGGTCGAAGCCCAGCCTCTCGCCAAGCAGCTCCTCGATCGCCGAAGCCGCCTCCTCCTTCTCGAACGGCGCGGCGTCGGATTCGAGGACCGACAACAGCCGCGCCGCGCCTCGGACCGGCCGCAGCTTGCCCAGCCGGCTCGCCAGCGCCACCTGCAGCGCCGGGTCTTCGGCGAGCGCGAAGGCCGCGTCGAGCTCCTCCAAGCTCCGGGCCGCGGCGAGCACCTCGTCCTGCCCCTCGAACCCCGCCTGCTCGAGGCGCGCGAGCAGCTCGGCGCCGGGCGAGGCCCGCTTCGCCGTCTCGGGCGCATGGCCGTGCTCTTCGCCGACGTGCTCGTGATCGCGCTCGCCTCCCGCGCGCGCCAGCGCGGTGCCCGACATCGCGCGGCCGGCGACGAAGAAGAGCAGCGCCACCGCCACGGTCGCGCCGAGGCCGACCCCGATTCTCGCAAAGGCCCGGCGCCGGCAGGCCGCGGCGCGCACGAAGCCGAAGAGCCCCACCGGCACGAGCAGCAGGCCGTAGAGCGCGACGACCGTCGGGCCGCTGCTCAAATCGGCCGCGTAGGAGAGCGCCAGGCCGGCCGCGGTCGTCAGGGTCCCGAAGCTCCAGCCGACGAAGAGCTGGCCCCGCAACGTGCGCGCGAAGCTGAGCGCGACGATCGCCGGCACGACGAGGAAGACGAAGACGAGCAGCACGCCCGCGGTGCGCACCGAGAGCGAGATGGCGATGCCGAAGGAGACGTAGAAGAGAAAGTCCCACAGCCGCACGCGCAGGCCCCGGCGGAAGGCCTCCTCGGGATCCTCGGAGATGAGCAGGAAGGGGCGCCGCAGGACGAAGTGCATCACGCCGAGCGCGCCGTAGACCGCAGCGGTCACCGCCACGGTGTCCCAGCCGACCCAGAGCAGGCGCCCGGTCATGATGTCCTTCACCTGCTTGGCGCCGTTGGGCGCCTGGGCGACGAGCAGGATCGCCAGCGCCGCGGCCACCGCGTAGACTAGGCCGATGATCGCCTCCTGCGGCACGCGCGAGGAGCGGGTGCGGGTCAGCGCGAAGAGCGCCGCGCCGGCGAAGGTGAAGGCGAGCGAGAGGACGTAGGCGCCGGGCGAGGCGGAGCTGAGCCCGAAGAGCACGCCGACGGTGGTGCCCAGCGCGGCGATCTGCGCGAGCGTCAGGTCGACGAAGACCACCTTGCGCCGCAGCACGTGCAGGCCGAGGTAGGCGTGCAACCCGGTGAGCACCAGGCACTCGGCGAAGGCGGGCAGCATGATCTCCCAGACCGAGGCGCTCATCGCCCACCCCCTTCGCCCGCCGGCCGGGCGGCGCTCGCCGGCAGGTCGGGGTCGAAATACGGCGAGCGCGCGAGCCAGCGACCGCCCACGACGACCGCGCCGACGAACAGCGCGCAGACGGCCGCGCCCGCGGCGAGCTGCCCGAACGCCTTGGCGCGCGCCGGGGCCCGCGCGACGTGCAGCCCCAGGGCGACGAGCAGCAGGCCGCCGCCGTGGAAGGCGACGATCGCCGGTCCGGCCGGCAGGTCGGCGTAGTAGGCCGCCACCAGCGCGGCCACGCCGAGGACGGCCGAGGAGAGCGCGGCGATGGCGAGCTGGCGGGCGAACGATTTCGCCAGCAGCGCGCCGGTGATGGCCGGGGCGACGAGCATCGCGAAGGTGGGCAGCACCCCCGCGGTGCGCACCGTCGCCGAGATGACCAGGCCGAAGGCGGCGAAGAAGAGGAAGTCGAGCCCGAGCGTGGCGCGGGTCGGGCCACCCGCCTCTCCCGAGAGCGCGACCAGCCTGCGGTGGGCGGCGAAGAGCGCGGCGGCGGCGGGGGCGACGACCAGCGCCGCGCGCCCGACCTGGCCCCAGGTCGTCCAGAGGATGGCGCCGGTGAGGATGTCGGTGACGTGCTCGGCGCCGTGCGAGGAGTGGTCGACCACGATGAAGGTGAGCGCGCTCGCCACGGCGAAGACGACCCCGATGATCGCCTCCTGTGGGATGCGCTCGTCCTCGCGGCGCGTCAGCGAGAAGAGCGCCGCGGCGACCAGCGCGAACCCGACCGCGAAGAGCTGCGCGCCGGGCGACTCGGGGGCGAGCCCGAAGTTGACGCCCACCAGCACGCCGAGCGCGGCGACCTGGCCGAGCGCGAGGTCGACGAAGATGACCTGGCGCCGCACGATGTGGACGCCGAGGTAGGCGAGGATGCCCGCGAACAAGAGCACCGCGCCCAGCGGCGCGCCGAGCACGTCGAAGAAGCCGAGCGTCTTCATGGCTCCTTGGCCGCCGTGGCGGCGTCGGTCTCGGCGAAGGCCTGGTTGAAGGTGTCGATGAGGTGGTCGATCAGCGCGGGGAAGCTCGTCGCCTCGGGCACGCCCTCTGGATAGAGCGGGACGATGACCGCGCGGGCGCCGACGCGCTCGGCGATTTCGCGCACGTTGCCCTCGTCGTAGTAGTTGGCCGCGATGAGGACCTTGATGTTCTCCTTGCGCATCTGCTCGACGACCGCCGCCACGTGCTCGGCGCGCGGAGGCACGCCGGGGCGCGGCTCGATGAAGTTGACGACCTGCAGGCCGAACAGGTCGCTGAAGTAGGTCCAGTTGCGGTGGTAGGCGACCACCTTGCGGCCGCGCAGCGGCATCGCCTTCTTCATCCAGCCGCCGAGCCGGTCGATGAGCGGCTTGCCCTTGTAGGTCTTCGTCTCGAGGAACTCGACGAAGCTCTCGGGCCGGGCGAGCAGCCGCTGGGTCGTCGCCGCGCCGAGCGTGGCGATCAGCTCCTTGCCGACGAGCCGCTCGTCGAGCTCCTCGCCGAAGGCCTTGGCGTTGGCCGCGTACTCGGCGGCGTGCTCGGGGTCGATCTTCGACAGGCCGGCGGCGAGGTTGCGCGCGACCTGCTTCATCGCCAGCGGCGAGAGCATGAAGTGCGGGTTTCCGTAGATGTGGACATGCCCTTCGCTCTGGCTGAGGACCTTGGGGACTTCGAGCAGATGGACCCCCTGGGCCGCGGAGACGAAGCGGCGTTGGCCGCTGCGCAGCTCGGGGTTCTGCGAGAGGTCGAGCAGCCCGTCGACCCACAGCTCGAGATCGAGGCCGCTGCTGACGAACAGGTCGGCCTTGGCCAGCTTCTCGGCGAGGCTGGGGCGCGGGCGGACGTAGTGCGGGTCCTGATCTCCTTGGACGATCGCCTCGGCGACGACGCGCTCGCCCCCGACCCGGCGGGCGACGTCAGCGTAGGTGGTGAGGGTGGTGACGACTCGAAGCTTGCCCTCGGCCGCAGCGGCAGGCGCGGCGAGCAGCAGGCCCAACAGACAGACTGCAAGAGATCGCGATTTCATTTTGGCTCCACGAGGGGCGCGCAATGGGCGCCCCGGCGGCGAATGGTTGGTAGGGGCGCATGGCAATGCGCCCGGCTTGGAATCGAGCACCAGCTCGGCCGACACGAGGGCCGGCCGCCGATGGGCGAAGGCCGACACCAAGGTCGGCGCTCCGACGGCGCTGGTCGGCGCTCCGGCGGCACTCCTAGTACTGGGCATGCTTGTGCGGCCCCACCGACATCACCGCCTGCAGGACGAGCCGGTTGTCTATCTGGCCGCCGTCACGCCGCAGGTGCGTGCCCTGGAGCCGCAGCTTGACCCAGGCGCTCTGCCACCAGGTCACGTAGGGCGAGACCGCCCAGTCGAGCTTGCCGCCGTTGTCGGCCTCGAACGGCTGGGTCACGTCGCCGCGCACGCCGATGACCCAAGTCTGCGAAAGGCGCGCGTCGAGGTAGGAGTAGGCGCCCAACGCCTGCACGCGATCGCCGGGGATCTCCTTGCGCACCGCGAACAGCTCCGAGCGCCAGGTCAGTCCGCGGTAGCGCTCGAGGCGCAGCGGGGCCCAGGAGACCGTCAAGTCGAGGCCGCCGACCCAGGTGTCGCGCCAGTCGTTGGCCCCGGCGACGAAGAGCGGATCGTCCTCGGAAAGGTGCTCGGGCCGGTGGTTGACGCCCCACATCCCCGACAGGCCCAGCTCGAGGTAGGTGCTGGAGGTCAGGTCCCAGTAGTTGCGCAGGTGCGCGAGCGCGGTCGGCACGCCGACCATCGAGCCTTCGAAGAGGTGGTCGTTCATCGGGTTGGTCACCTGCAGCGTGAGCGTATGGCTGCTCGCGAGCAGCGCGGGCATGCGCCACTCGAGCCCGAAGCCGAGCTGGCACAGCCCGTCGTCGCCGAGCAGGGTCGTCAGCGCGAGCGGGAAGTCCCACTGGTCGAGCGCCGGGGTGTGCCAGCGGTTGACCACGCCGAACTGCTGGCGAAAGCGCCCGACGGTCAGCGAGAGGTCGGGGAGGAGGCCGACCCAGGTCGCGTAGGCCTCCTCGAGCTCGACGCCGTCGAGCTTCACCGGCACCGCGATCTTGAGGAAGGAGTACGGATCGAGGTTGGCCTCGAAGTGCAGGCCGACGGCGCGGAAGATCATCCCCGAGCCGTCGCCGAGGGTGTCGGGCTGGGCGCCGGACATCGCGAGCTGCAGCCCGGCGTCGGCGGTGATGCTCAGCTCGGGGTTGAGCGCCTGCAGCGCGCGCGAGCCGCTGGTGAAGACCGCCTCGGCGGCGGGCGCGGGAGCGGCCGCCTGTGCGGCGGCCGCCTCGGCCTCGGCGATGCGTCGCAGGTCCTCGAGCTCGCGCTCGCCCTGCGCCTGCTCGAGCGCCTCGATGCGCTCGAGCAGCTCGGAGTACGCCGAGTCGGCAGCCTGCGCGACAGAGTCGGGCGCTGCGGGCGGACCGGCCAGCTCGGGTTGAGCCGCCGCAGGTGCGGCGGCAAGGGCAACGACCGCGGCGAGGAGCACGACACCCCTCTCCGCGAAGACACGACGTCTCCAAAAACAGGTATGCGACTGCATGAGCGGACCTCGAGCGACGCGGGTCGCAGACCGACCGCGCGCGCGCAACGCATCCACCGCCACGTACGGGCGGCATGGATTGACGGGGCTGTATCGGCTGCCGGATTCCGACTCGAGACAGCGCAAGCGCACGCCAAGCGCAGCGCGCACCGCGGGCGAGTCGGGGATCTCCGGCTGGTGATCAGGCTCGAGCCGCGGAGGGCGGCGAGCTCTTCGGGGCGAGGTGCAGCAGCGGGATTGCCGAGGGATGGCCTTGGAAGGCTTCCCAGCGTCGGCTCAGTGGCGCGGGAGGCGCGAGCCCGTCGAGGTCGACAGCGGCTGGCGCGGTGGCGGCGCGCACGAAGAGCGCCGCCAGGCAGTGGTCGTGGTCGTGGTGGTGGCTGACCCTCGGACCAGCGTCCAGCCGCGGCCCCTGGTCTTCGGACGCGACGAGCGCCGCTGCCCCGAGCTCGAGGTCGACGACCTCGCCGTGCTCCGGACAGAAGGCGTGGGTCGTCTTCAGGCTGTGGGCGGCGGTCTCGAGCTGGGCGGCGACCAACCCGAGCGACACGACGAGCGTCAGGACCGCTCGGACAGGCTTTCGGGCTGTGGCCACGCGCATCGGTCTTCCCATCGACACCACGACTGGCTTTGGCTAACCCCCGGGAGCGCACCTGTCAAGCAAGGCACCTTCGCCAGAGCAGGACACTTGCCGGCGGCGGCCCCGAGGCGAAGGGCTGCCGCGTTGGCCGGTGGGCGCGGGGGCACGGCAGCCGCGACGCCTACTTGCGCTCGTAGGCGGACTCGTCGATCAGCAATGACCGCGGATTGTCGTAGCCCTGCTCGCTGCGGACGAAGTGAAACTCGCGCTTGCCGTCGGACCACTTCACCTGCAGCTCACATCCCTGCAGGCGATAGGTGCCGCGCTTGCCGTTGGTTTTCCCCTCTCCGCTCGTAACTTCGCCGCCAGGCGTGACTCCGGTGAGCTTGTCCGCGCTGTCGAAGGCGACAGCTCCGTTTCGTCGGAAGCGCCATGTCGACAGGTTCGCGTCGATGTACGCAGTCCTACTGGTGACCGACGAGGTGTTCCCGAGGGAGTCCTCATACACGAAGCCCGGGGGCGCCAAGGCGAAGCCGCCGCTGACACTGCGCGACTCGCGCTGCCAGGTGCCGTCGAGGGTCCAGCTCTCCGGACAGAAATCGAGCCGCTGATAGCACTTGCGGTAGTTCGAGAGGGGCGAACCGAGACACAGCCGCGCCTTCGGCGACCGATGGAGCCGCACGAACGTCTTGTGGGAATAGCGCAGAGCCTTGCCCTTGGGATGCTCGAGCAGCACCAAGCGATGGGTTACCGATCCTGTGCTGAATTGCTCGGTCACCATGTCGCCCTTGATCGAGTAGCGCCTCAACCCCAGTTTGTGCTCGCCGCCCGGGACGACGAGGTTCAGCCCCTCCTCTGGCACATCGATGTAGTGGTAGCCGTTCAAGAAGAAGGTGAGGTATTCGAATTTGCCGTCATGGTCGCGAGCACCCCAGACCCCCGCCAACGAGCCCGGCGGGGCGCCGGGAGGCAAGTCCCCGGTTCGCCAACGCCGGGAGCCATCCTTGTACTTGAAGCTGCCCGTCGCGTAGGGGCCGCGGCTGTGGGGTTGGGACCAATCCGCGTCCGCCTTCGGCTCCGGCGCGGCGGCAGAGGGTTGGTCAGCCGCCGGGTCGCTCTCCTCGTTCACGGTCTTCCCGGAAGAGCCGGTGCGTTCGTAGGTGACGGCCAGGACGCCGCGAGTCCCCACCATCTTGGCGTCGACCTGAACAGTCCAACCCTTCATCGCGAAGGTGCAGCGCTCGGGCTTGCAGCTCTTCTTCTCTCCCTCACGTCCAAAGACCGAAAGCAAGGTCTTGCGAAATGATTCGACCTGCGTCTCGGAGAGCTCGAAGACGGCCGCGGACCCGGCAACCATTCCGTCTGAGCCCGCGGCGAACCCCGCCTTCACGGTTTCGGGAGGACAGGCGAAGGTCCAAGCCTCGCCCTCCTTTTTCAGCGCGATGCCTCGCTTCTCGAGCGTGCTGCGGACCGTCGACGCTTTCTTGTCCGGCCGCAGCAGATCGACGAGCGTCGGGGGCGCGAAGTACCCCCGATACTGCTCCTCGTCCTCCGCGGCCTGAGCGAACGACCCGAAGAGAATTACGACGACCAACGACATGCCAACGCGCAACGCGGACATGAGCCCCTCCCTGGCAAAATTCCCGCAACCCTCCTAGCTCGCGCAGAGCGCAGAATCAAGCCGGACGCTCCGTGCCTCGCAGTCCTGCTCCACTCCTCCCCATGCCCGCGCGGTGCCCATCCCTCGAGCAGGATGCCGCTTGGTGACCGCAACTGAGCGTCTTGCCCAGCGCAGGCAGGCTCTCAGCGCATCGTCACCGCCCCGGCTCGTCGGTCTTGCCAGTCGCGGGCGCCGGGCAGCCCCGCAGCAACCCCGCGGCCTCTGCAGCCTCGACCGCCTTCGCCGCGTCGCGAAACGCCTTCATCCCCTCGAAGCGCGGAGAGTCGGCGGCCTCGTCGGTGACCAGCCGGATGAAGACGCCGGCCGCGCGCGCCCCGGCCCTCTTCGCCGCTTCGCGATAGACCTCCGGGTCCTTCTCGCCGCTGTCGCCGACGAAGACGAACCGGTTTTCGGGGAAATCGGCGAGCAGCCCCTCGAGCCACGGCGTCTTGAAGCCGCCGCTGTCGAGGTTGCCCGGGCCGAGCTTGCGCAGCAGCGTCTGGCCGGGCGGGAAGCCGTTCTTCTCGAGGAAGGCCTTGATGCGCGGCTGGAACTGCACCGGCGAGCCGGAGAGATAGACGAAGGTCGGCTGCGCGCAGGCGGCGAGCCGCCCGTAGAAGGCCGCCATCCCCGGCGCGGCGGCCTGCGTCTCCTCGGTCTCGGTCAGCGCGGTCTTGAGCATCGCTGCCTTGCCGGTGACGTTGGAGACGACGACCGTGTCGTCGTAGTCGCTGACCACGATGAGCTCGCCCTTGCCGACGATCCTGAGCTGGCCGTCGTGCGACAGCTCGCCCGGCACCTCGACTTTCACCGAGTGCGTCCCGGGGTCGAGCGCCTTCTTCGGCTCGAAGACGACCTCGTACATCCCCTCCTCGTCGGTCTTGCTGTCTTGCGCGTGTCCCGCCGCGGTGACGCGGATGCCGACGTGCTTCCACTCGGCGTTGCGCAGCAGGCGCCGCAGGTTCTTCGAGACCGCGCTGCCCGCCTGATCGAGCTCGCCGCTCTTCTCGAGGACGCGCCCGCGGACCGTGAAGCGGGTCGGCGTGCCGAAGGCCGAGTAGAGGTGGATCTCGGGGCCGTGATTCTGCGCCGGTGCGGCGGCCGGCGACGCGAGCGCCAGGCCGGCGGCGGCGGCAACGGGAAGGGTTCTCTTCGCGCGAGTCATCGGGGCTCCTCGCCCTCGCGCGGATTGGGAAGCCGGCCGAGAGCAACGCCATCCTGCCCTCGCACGCCCGTCCATTCCAAGACGGCCTTCGGTCGTGCGCGGGGATCGAGCTCGCCCGCGCCCTCGCAGGCCAGCGGCATCCACGCCGACGAGGACGCACCGCGATGCCGGCGGCGGCAGTCGATTCGCCTACGGCGCGGCGCCCTCGACGATCGCCCTCACGAACCCGTCGTAGGCGTCCTTCATCGGTAGCTCGAGGTCCACGAACACCGAGCGGCGCACCGAGACGCAGGGCGCGCCGGTGCGCGGGTCAACCCCGTGATGCGGCTCTTGCTTCCAATAGGCCCCGATGCCGCGCTTCTGCCAGGCGGGCACGTCGTTGAAGTTGATCCCGTTGCGGAACAAGAGCTCGTTGCGGGCGGCCGCCGACACACCCTGCAGCTCCAGGGTCGCCGCGTGCTCGTCGAGCCCCTGGCGGCGCAAGAGCCAGTACGAGTGGCCGTTGAGCGCGTTGCGGTGGGCGTCCTCGCTGCGCCAGCGGAAGTAGTCGACGACGTCGGCGACGGTGGGGAACTGCGAGATGCGGCAGTCGAAGGCCGCCGGCGCCCCGAGCGCGACCGAGAAGCTGGCGCTGGCCTCGCCCGCCAGCACGGAGAGGAACTTGCGCAGCTTGCGTCCGAAGGCCGCCTCGTCGCGGCGGAACAGCAGCGAGATCTCGTCGCTCTGGGTATAGCCGTAGAGCACCGAGAAACCGCAGCTCATCAGGTGCCGCAGCGCGGCGACCATGCAGTCGCGAAAGCGCTCGTCATAGGGCGCGTCGAACGCCTGTGTGCCGTGGGTCAGGCTGGAGAAGGAGCGGCCGTCGATACGCGCCACCATGTACAGGCCCGGCAGCACGCAGTGATCGTGGGCGGTCTCGAAGACCCGCATCTTTCGGTCGAGCTGTTCGAACTTCATGGCGGCGCGGAGCCTAGCACGGCGCCCGCGGGGCACAGCCCGGCCGCTTGCTTCGCGCCCCTCGCCCTGCCACCCTCGGGCGCCGTGCGCATCGTCGTCGATACCAACGTGATCGTCTCCGCCTTGCTGAACCCCGGCCGTCAGGCGGACCGCGTGCTCGAGGCCATCCAGTCGCGTGGCGACCGCGTGCTCTACGACCGGCGCATCGAACAGGAGTACCGGGAGGTGCTCGCCCGGCCGAAGTTCAAGGCGATCGATCCCGAGCGCGCCGAGCGGCTTTTGCGGCGGGTGCTCGGGCAGGGCGACCTCGTGACCGTCGGCGAGCCGTTCGCCTCGCCGATGGGCGATCCGGACGACCGCTGCTTCGTGGAGGTCGCGCTCGCCGGCGGGGCCGAGGTGCTGCTCACCGGAAACGCGCGCGACTTCCCGACCGGGCTGGGCTTCGAGGTGCTCGGCCCGACGGCGTTGATGGCGGTGCTCGCACCGGGGGCCTGACGGGGGACGTTGCGACTCGAGCGCGCGGGCCGTCGGGGCTCCTCGCCCTCGCGGATTGAGAAGCCGGCCGAGAACAACGCCGTCCTGCCCTCGCGCGCCCCTCCATTCCAAGGCAGCCTTCGGTCGTGCCTCTTCGCTCGCGGCGCTGCGAGCCGCGCTCGCGGCGCCGCGAGGAGGCGACCTATCGGCGCATCGCGGTGAGCGTGGGGTGGTTCGCGGCCAAGCCGCAGAAGGGCGCGCCCGAGCCGCTCTTCTTCACGGCGCCCAGGCGCCTTTTCACGCGCTCTACGACTGCCGCGACGCGCACGCCGCGCTCGGTTGTCCATCGCGAAGCGCTCCCTTGCCCATCCTCGACCGGTCGATACCCGCGCGTGGGAGCCGATGCTCGAATTGCCGCAGTTCGAGCGCGAGCGCGCGCAGTTCGAGATCGACTCGCGGCATACAGAGTGATTTCCGGCGCAGCGTCTCTGTTCGACAGAGCAGCCCGACTGCCCTGCGACGCACACGGTCTGCTCGAACGAGCACCGCGACTGTTCCCAGGAGCAGACTCGCTGCTCCGACGAGCGCTCGGACTGCTCGCCGATGCGCTATTCTTCTCGGCCGAGCTCGTAGATCCACCGCAAAGCCAGCCGAACTGTCGGATGAGTCAGTCGCGGTTCGAGCTCGCACAGTCCGATTGGCCACAGCCGAGGCCCGGGTGGTCGGCCGCGTAGTGGGACGACCTGCCGTTGGTGCTATCGTCGCCGGCAGTGCTGTCCAGTGCCCGGGGGCGGGAAAGCAGGCCGCCGGGTCGAAGGGGGACGCCATGGGATCGAGGCGTGTCGACCAAGAGAAGCTGAAGGAGGCCGTCGCGGCTGCGGCCGACCACATCGACCAAGCCGAAGCTCTGCTCACGCCCTACCTGTCGGTCCTGCACGACAAGGATCGTCGCCGGCTGCCGAAGGCGCGAACCGGCTTCGACCGCGCCGGTCGCCAGCTCGCGCGCGCGCTGGCGCAATTCCCGGGAATCGGCGCCGCTTCGGAGGTCGAGCCGGAGGCGCTCGTCGAGCACCTCGATAACGTCGACACGATCACGCCCTTGGCGCAGAGGCTCGCCGTCCTCTCGCAACGCTTCTCGGACAGCCGCCTGTCATGGCTCGCCGAGGCCTGGACCGCGGCGCTGCGCGCCCATCGGGTCGCCAAAGTCGTCGCGCGCAACGACCCACGGATGCGAATCGTCGCCGAGCCGCTGATGAAAGTGTTCCCGACCCGAAGGGCGAAGAGGCCGAAGAAGGCGAAGAAAGTCGAGGAGGCGGCGTAGGCCAAACCAGGCAGGACCAGCAGTCCCTGGCGTCCGCTGGTGTGGCGCGGCGCCCGAGGAAGCCCGGCCGGAGAAGCGGCGCGGGTTTCGGCACGCGCGATCGCCCCTCCCAGGCGCGCCCTCGGTGATCGAGGCGAGCATGGTCGTCGTGCGCGCCGTTTGGGAGGGGAGGGGGCGGGCCAGCGGTCTGCGCGGCGTCTCCGTTGCACCGTTCCCACAGGGACTCGGCGAATGGCGCGAGCGAATCGGCTCGAGCGCGGATCGGTCGCCTGAAGTCGTGTGCGCAATTCGAGAGAGCGAGGTGACTCGAGCGCCGTTTGGGAGGGGAAGGGACGGGCCAGCGCGGCAGGGACCGCCTCCCCTTTCCCATCTCTTGCTCACCGTCTCTTGCTCGTCGCTTCTGGCCTGGTGCTCGAGCGGCGACTCGTACCGGCAGGCGGGCATCAAGGCAGTGCGAGGTCCGAGGCGCTGCGCCCACCCCTAAGCCGGCCAAGCCGGAACCAAAAGGGTCCAGCGGTTGTGCTGGCCGGCAGGCTTCAGTCCATAGACCACAGCCCCAAGGTCAGCGAGCCCGACGAAGCGAGCGAATGAGCCCGTTGAGCACCTTGGCCGTCTCCGCCGCCAAGGCGCAGACCTTCTCGTCGGAGGTGAAGCCCAGCCGTCGGCCGAGGGAGAGCCGGTGGCCAACCTCGCACACCGAGCCATAGGCGATGTCGAGGAAGTGCAGATAGTCAGCCTCCGAGTGGCGCGCGCATCCCTCGACGATGCATGAGGAGGCCGAAACCGACGCTCTGCGGATTTGCATGGTCAGGCCGAATTGTTCCTGGCGAGGCCACGAAGCTGTCAGCCGGTTGATGGCGATGCAGAGCTCATCGGCGAGTTGAAAGGCCTTGAGCTTGGTGTGATCGCGCATCGCCAAACCGAGAGAAGCAGAGAGAGATAGTGGGCTTCGGCCGTTCGGAAACCGGCGCGATGACTTGCGCCGGGGATGTGCCGGCCTCTTGGACCGGCAGGCCCGCCTGAGGCGAGCAAACCGTCGCGAGGACGGGTCGACGGCCGAAGCCCGCCCGCACGGTAGCCAAGCGAAGCGATAATCGCCACTGGGCCTTGCTCTTGCGAAGGAAGTGGCGATGAAGACCATCCTCGAGCGCTACGCAAAGCAGATTCGCGGCGTGATCCGCTGCTTCGACCGAGTGTTGCTGCAAGGGTCTCTTCCTGGGGTTGGCTTCCCCTCGGGGATGCAGGGGTTCCTTACTCGCCAAGGCACCCGCGTCTTTGACTTCGCCGAGTTCTCCAAGCCGCTCACTGAGCAACTGCGCGCTATCGCCCGCACGCTCGCCGACGATCACGGTCTCAAGATTGAGCACGCCAACAGGCGCACCTTCGACAAGGAGGCCTACGTCGCCAAGGTCCCGGCCGAGCGAGGTGATCATCCCGGCTTGGTCAGCATCATCTCAGCGATGGAGGTCTGTTCGACCTACGAGGCCCGCATCGATCCGAAGACGAAGAAGCCGGTGCTGCGCCGCGACAACGGCAAGTTGCATTCATTACTACTACTATTTCATCGCTCCCGACCTCGGCCTCTGCCACCTGCGCGTCAGCACCTGGGCGCCGTTTCGCCTCCAGTTCTATTTCAACGCCCACAACTGGCTAGCTCGCCAGCTCGAAGCGAAAGGCATCGGGTTCAAGCAGGTCGATAACCCCTTCGTCGATATCGATGATTTCGACGCTGCCCAGAAGATTGCCGACGCCTTTGATGTTCGGCGACTCCACCAGATCCTCGACTTCGACGTCGCGCATTTCTGCCCCATCGCCTCGGTCTTCAACTGCACCTATCACTGGGGCTTGATGCAGATCGAGTACGCGACCGACATCGTCTTCAAGAGCCGCAACGCGCTTCAGGACCTCTATCAGCCCCTCATCCGTGTCGCGGTCCAAGCGGTCAAGGCCGACGACGTCATGTTGTTCTTCGGCCGCAAGCGCCTTGCCGCTTTCCAGGGCGAGTTGGAGACCAGCCTCCGCACTCGCGAGATGGGCACCCGAATCAAGCACCGGCTCGGAAGATCATCGATAACGGCCTACGACAAATTCGGCGTCGTTCTGCGCATCGAGACAACCACCAACGACGTCTCCGAGTTCAAACAGTATCGCCGCGTCGTCCAACGCGACGGACAGGTCCGGTTCAAGAACGCGCCGGTCCCGACAAACATCTACAGCCTCAACCCGATCATGAAAGACCTGCTGGGTGCCGCCAACCAACGGTACCTGTTGTTCCTGTCCACGCTGCATACCCCGACAGCAGGCATCAAGGCGCTCCGGAAGATCTCCGAGCCCGTTCGCAACCAACATCGGCCCTACAAGGGCTTCAACCTCTTCCTTGGCTCCGACCAGCTTGTCTTCGAGAGCTTGGCGCGCGGCGAGTTCGCGATCAGCGGCTTTCGCAATCGCCACCTTGGCGCATTGCTACCGGGCATCTCCACAAGCCAAGCTTCGCGCCTGCTCAAGCGCTTACGACTGCATGGCCTCATCAAACGAGTCCCCGGGTCGTTCAAGTACTACCCGACAACTCTCGGACGAGGAGCGACCGCGGCAGCGCTCGCCGTCAAGCAACTCGCCCTGCTCCCGGCTGTCGACTTGGCGATGCTCGCCAAGTAGGCGGCCGATTCTTTGCCAGTTTGGTCAGATTCTCGCCGGTAGGTCTCCAAACCCCCTCTCCCTCGGGCGCGCGAACGCGGCTTGTACTCGTCTCGGCCTCATCAGCGCGCCCGAGGGGAGGGGGCTTTCACAGAGCCCGCGCGTGATCCACAGCGAGGCTCACGACACGGGTGGAGCGGAGGGGGCTTCCACAGAGCCCGCGCGTGATCCACAGCGAAGCTCAAGACACGGGTGGAGGGGAGGGGGCGGGCCAACGCGGCAGGGACCGCCTCCCCTTTCCCGTCTCTCCCTCGTCGCATGAAAAAAAGCGGGCGAGAGCAGCGCCCTGCTGCCCTCGCCCGCCTGTCAGTTCCTGCAGCCTTCGGTCGCGCGCCTACTTCGCCGGATCGAACGCGCCGGCGGCCTTCGCCAGCCGCAGCGCGGCGAGCTCGGCGTTGAGCGTCTCGGCGACCACGCCCATCTCGGCCCCGGCGAGCATCGCGCTCGCGTCGGAGACGTCGAGCTGGGTGGCCACGCCCGCGTTGAAGTTGACGCGCACGAGCTGGGTGTTCTCCTGCGCCAGCTTGAGCTGCTCCTCGGCCTTGACCCGGTTCGCCTGCGCGCTCTCGAGGTCGATGATCGACCGCAGCACCTCGTCGCGCGCCTTGAGCTCGGCCGAACGACGCGCGGCCTTGGCCTCGACGATTTTCGAGTCGTGCTCCTTGAGCTCCGCCTCGCGCAGGCCGCCGTCGAACAGGTTCCAGCTCAGCGCGAGCCCCACGTTCCAGCTCGTGCTCTCGCCGGTGAAGCCCTTGACGTTCGCCCACCGATAGGCGCCGGTCAGGAAGAGGTTCGGCAGGTACTTGGCCAGCGCCCCCTGCTTGCCCTTCTTGGCCAGCTCGATGCTCTTGTTGGCCGCGAGCACGTCGAGCCGCTCGCTGGCGGCCTTGGCCACCAGGTCCTCGGGGCTGCCCTCGGGCGGCGCCGGCGGCTCGGGCGCCTGCACCTCGAAGTTGGCGTCGTCGCGCGACAACAGGGTCGCCAGCGCCACCTTGGCCGAGGCGTAGGAGTTCTCGGCCCGCCGCACGTCCTGCTCGGCGCGGGCGGTGTCGATCTGCGCGCGCACGAGCTGGATCTTGGGGACCGTGCCCGCCTCGAAGCGCACCTTCGCGTCGCGCTCGTGGGCCTCGTTGTTGGCGAGCAGCCGCTTCTGCACCGCGACCGTCTCCTTGAGCGTCGCCGCGCCGTAGTAGAGCTGCGCCACCGCGAAGAGCAGCTCGCGCCGCGCGTTCTCGACGTTCAGGTCGACCACTTTCTCGGCGAGGTAGGTGCTCTGGATGGCCGGCCAGAGCGCGGGGACGATGAGCGCCTGCTGAAGCTGGATCTGGGCGCCGACCTGGTTCTTGCCCTGGATGGTCATGTCCGCGTAGCCGGACGGGAACATGATGTAGGGGCTGGCCGCGCCCGGCGGGTTCTCGGCCGAAGGCAGCTTGGTCGGGTCGAACGGCGGCCCGCCCGTCGAGTCGTCCGGCATCTGGCGGATGTAGTAGCCGGTCGGCATCTGGAGCTTGGCCTCGGCGTTGTTGCGCGTGTAGCTGCCGCCCGCGCTGATCTGCGGCAGGTAGTTCGCCCACGCCTTGCGCGAGAGGAGCTGGGCCTGCTCGAGCCGCGCGCGGGCGACCTGCAGGTCGGGGTTGTTCGCCTGCGCCTCCTGGAGCACCTGCTCCAGGGTGAGCACCTGCGTCAAGGTTGGAGCCGGGGCCTGGGCTGGGGTCTGGGCGAGGGCAGCCATCAGAATCAGAGCGGGGGCGTTCATGCGTCCCCCCTGGCCATCGGCTCGCGGTTCGTAGAAACGTTTTGGACTGCGGTCACGCTTTCCTCCTCGAGTCGCGGATTGGCCGCCACGATGGCCCCCACCGGCATCCGCATCCTGCTCTTCAGACTGAAACGATCCATCCAGGTGTAGACCACGGGTACGACGAGCAGCGTCAGGAACGTCGAGGTGATCACGCCGCCGATCACCGCGATGGCCATCCCCACCCGAATCTCCGAGCCTTCGCCGCGCAGCAGCGCGGCCGGCAGCATGCCCAAGACCATCGCCGCCGAGGTCATCAAGATCGGCCGCAGCCGCGTCGGCCCCGCCTCGAGCAAGGCCTCGGTGATCGAGCGCCCCTGCTCGCGCAGCGCGTTGGTCAGGTCGACCAGCAGAATCGAGTTCTTGGTCACCAGCCCCATCAGCAGCACGACGCCGATCATGGTGACGATGCTGTTGGGGTGCCCGGACAAGAAGAGCGCGAGCATCGCGCCGACGAGCGCCAACGGCAGGGCGATCATGATGGTGAACGGGTGGATGAACGACTCGAACTGCGAGGCGAGCACGAAGTAGATGAAGAGGACCGCGACCAGCAGCGCGAGCAGCATGTCGCCGAGAATCTCGCGCATCGTCTGCGTCTCTCCCAGAAAGTCGAACCGGTAGCCGGCCGGCGTGTCGATCTTGGCGAGCCCCTGCTCTATCTCCGCCACCGCCTCGCCGAGCGAACGGCCGGCGAGGTTGGCCGAGATGGTGATCTGGCGCTGGCGGTCGTAGCGCTCGATGGTCGCCGGCCCGCTGCTGCGCTCGATGTCGGCGATCTCCCCGAGGCGCACCAGGCGCGGGCCGCTCAGCATCGAGGCGAGGGACGCCAGGGTCTGCGTCAGGTCGCCCCCGGCCGCGCCGCCGCCCCGCCGGCCGAGGGTGGCAGGAACGGTCAGCTCGGCGAGCATCGACGAGGCGCTGCGGTCCTCGGGGGCGAGCTGCAGGCGCACGTCCCAGTCGCGGCCTTGGTGTCGATACTTGGCGACCACCTCGCCCTCGACCGCCAAGCGCACCGTCTGGGCGACCACCCCCACCGAGACCCCGAGGTCGGCGGCCCGCGAGCGCTGGACATGGATGCTCGTCTCGGGCTTGCCGGGCCGGTAGCTCGTGTCGGCGTCCTTGACCCCGGGGGTAGCACGCACCAGCTCGAGCGCCTGGTTGGAGAGCCGCTGCAGCGTCGCGTATTCCTCGCCGCGGATCGACAGGGTGATCGGGTTGTCCATCCCCGCCTGCTCGAGGAAGGGGATGTCGTTCACCCGCGAGACGAGCGAGGGGATGGTCGCCAGCCTCTGGCGCACGTCCTCCTGGATCTCCGACTGGCCCACCGCCCGCTCGTCCTTCTTCGAGGTGTAGACCCGCAGCCGCGCCTCGTTGGCGACCTCGCCCACCCCGGCCACCGAGTAGATGCGGCGCACCTCGGGGTTCTGGCGGATCAGCGCCTCGGCTTGGCGGACGAGCCCCTCCATCGCGTCGATGGAGGTCTCCGCGGGCGCCTCGAGGTCGACCATGAACTCGCCGCGGTCGCCCGAGGGGATGAACTCCAGACCCATCAACGGCACGAGCGCGAGCGAGCCGACCAGGATGAGCACAGCGCCGCCGACCACCTTCTTCTTGTGGTCGAGCGTCCAGGCGAGCAGGCCGCGGTAGTAGGCGTTCATCGCGTCGAAGCCGCGCACCAAGGGGCCAAAGAAGCGGTGGCGCGCCAGCCTGTCGTGGTGGCCCGGCTCGATCGGCTTGAAGACCCGGGCCGACAGCATCGGGTCGAGCGTGAAGGAGATGAAGAGCGAGACGAGCACCGCGGCGGCGACGGTCAGGCCAAAGGGCCGGAAGAAGGCCCCGGCCATCCCGCCGATGAAGGCCACCGGCACGAAGACGGCGACGATGGTGAAGGTGGTGGCCATCACCGCCAGGCCGATCTCGTTGGTGCCGTTGCGCGCCGCGGTGACCCGGTCCTCGCCCCGCTCCATGTGGCGGAAGATGCTCTCGCGCACCACCACCGCGTCGTCGATGAGCAGGCCAATGGCCAGCGACAGCGCCATCAGCGTCAGCATGTTGAAGGTGAAGCCGAACCACCACATCGCGAAGAAGGTGGTGACCACCGAGGTCGGCAGCGCCAGCGAGGAGATGAGCGTCGAGCGCCAGTCGAGCATGAAGACGAAGATGACCAGCACCGCCATCAGGCCGCCGAAGACGATGGCCTCGGTGACGTCGGCGACGTTGCGGCGCACGAAGAGCGAGCCGTCGACGACGCTGGTCACCTCCACGTCGCCGGGCAACTGCGCCTTCAGCTCGTCGATGACCCCGTAGACCCCGTCGGCGACCGCGACGGCGTTCGCGCCGCCCGCCTTCTGGATCTCGAAGGTGACCGCGGGCCTGCCGTCGAGCAGCGGGCGCACGCGCACCTCCTTGAACCCGTCCTCGACCCGGGCCACCTCGCCCAGCCGCACCTGCGAGCCGTTGGCGAGCGAGGCGACGACGACGTTGGAGAGCTCCTCGATCGACCGGAAGCGCCCCAGGGTGCGCACGTTGAGCTCGGCGCCGCCCTCGGTGATGCGCCCGCCCGGCACGTCCCAGCTATCCTGGCCGAGCTGCTGGCCTATCTGCGCCAGGCTCAGCCCCAGCGCCTCGAGCCGGGCGCGGTCGACGTAGACGTGCACCTCGCGCTCGAGCCCTCCGAGCACCTCGACGGTGGCGACCCCCTCGACCGCCTCGAGGCGCGGCTTCATCACCTCGTCGACCAGCCGGCGGGTCTCGGCCGGGCCGCGGTCGGAGGAGACCGCGTAGGTGAGCACCGGGACGACTGTCGGGTCGTGGCGCTGGACGACCGAATCCTCGACCTCCTTGGGCAGCTTCAGCCGCACCCCGGCGACCTTCTCGCGCACCTCGGTGAGCGCCTTGTCGGCGTCGGTGTCGTGCTCGAAGAGGACGATGAGGGTCGAGACCGAGTCGCGCGAGTAGGAGTGCATCTCCTTGACGCCGTTGATCGCGGAGATGGCCTCCTCGAGCTCCTTGGTGACGAGCTGTTCGACCTCCTCGGGGCCGGCGCCCGGGTAGACGGTGACCACGGTGGCGATGGGCAGGTCGACGTCCGGGAAGAAGTCGACCCCGAGCGAGGTGGCGCCGATGAGCCCGAGGACCATCAGCGCCACGATGACCATCACCGTGAAGACCGGCCTGCGGATGGCGATGTCGGAGATGAGCATCTCGGCTTCCCGCCTAGTTTGAGGTCCGCGCGGCCGGGCCGGCCGCCTCTCGGGCGACCTTGACCGAGGCGCCGTCGGCGAGGCCGGCCAGGCCGCTGACCGCGACCTCGTCGCCCTCGGCAAGGCCGGCGAGCACGGCGACCTGGCCGTCGTCCTCCGGCCCGAGCTTGGGCCTGAGGAGCTGCGCGAGCCCGTCGCGCACCCGGTAGACCACCGCGCCGCCGGGGGCCCGATAGACGGCCGCTGCCGGAACCGCCAGGGTCCCCTCCAGCTTCCCGACCGTCACCTGCGCGCGGGCGAACATGTTGGGCAGCAGGCGGCCGCTGGCGTTGTCGATCTCGATCTCGATGCTCGCGCGGCGGCTGAGCGAGTCGAGCGAGGGGGCGAGGATGCTCACCGTGCCCGGGAAGCTCTCGCCGGGCAGGGCGTCGACGGCGATCGAAGCGGGGGCGCCCTTCTGCAGCCGGGCGAAGGAGGCGGCGTCGACCGCGGCCTCGAGCTTGAGCCGCGCGGTGTCCTGGAGGGTGACGACGACCGACTGCTGGCCGATCATCGCCCCCGGGCTGACCGGGCGGCGCACGACCGTGCCGGCGATGGGGGCGGTGAGGGTCGCGTTGGAGACCGCCTGCTGGGCGAGCCCGGCGGCGGCCTCGGCCTGGGCGAGCTGCGCCTGGGCGAGGGCGAGCCTGATCTCGACCCCGTCGAGCATCGCCTTGGTGGCCGAGCCGCCCTTGAACAGCTCGGCGACCCGGTCGTGCTCGAGCTGCGCGCCGGCGACCCCGGCCTTGCCGACCTCGACCGCGGCGAGCGCGGCCTTGGCCTGCCAGGCGATCTCCTTGTGCTCGACCACCGCGAGCAGTTGCCCGGCCTTCACCTTGTCGCCGACCTGGACCTCGAGCCGCTCGATACGCCCGCCGAGCTTCGGGTAGACGTCGACCTCGTTGAGCGGGCGGATGCTGCCGTTGAAGGCGAGCTTCTCGGCCAGGTCGGCCCGGTGCACCTTGCCAGTGCGCACGAGCACCACCTCGTCGCTGCCCTCGTGCGGCTTGCGGCGCGCTTCGAGGACCTGAGCCACGCGCCAGCCGACCAGGCCGAGCAGCGCCAGGCCGATGAGGCCCCAGACGACCCCGCCTTTCATGAAGGCTCCTTGCCGCTCGCGCGGCTCTCGAATGCGCCCTTGGCCAGCTTGGCGTGGACCTTCTCGAGGATGCGAAAGACCGCCTCGTGCTCCTCCTCGTCGAGCAGCTCGAAGAAGTGCTCGAGGCGCACCGAGAGATGCTGGTGGAACTCGCGGAAGATCTTGGTGCCCTTGCGGCTGATACGCGCCCGGATGATTCGCCGGTCCTTCTCGTCGCGCTCGCGCTGGCAGAGCGCGGCGCGCTCGAGCCTGTCGACCAGCCCGGTGATGGTCTTCTCGCTGATGCAGAGCCGGCGGGCGAGCTGGCCCATGGTGAGCGGCCCGTCATGGCCGATCCACATCAGCGCGTGGAGCTGGGACGGGGTCATGCCCATGGTCTCGAAGTCGCCGACCAGCGGATCGCGCGCGCCGTAGTGGCGGGCGATGCCGAGCAGGAGCTGCTCGAGCCGTACGACCGGGCTTGCACTTCCTCGGGAGGAGATATTCCGCATCGCGGAAGGTCGTATATTCCGAGGATCAGTGCCTGTCAACCGAGTCTCCCGGTCGAGGGGTCAGCGTCGCCGCCGCCGTGCCCAGCTTTCCCATTGGGAGGCGACGACGATGGCCAATCAGAACCTGCCCGGCGAGCAACCGGGACTCGACTTTCGTGCCCTCCGGCACGAATCGCGCGCCGCCAACACCTACAAGGCCTTCCTCAAGGACCTCTCGGCGATGGGCAACTTCGACGAGGCGTTCGCCGAGAGGGCCGCGGTCGCGGTGTTGGCGGCGCTCGAGCAGCGCATCTACGGAGAGGAGGTCAAGGACCTGGAGGCGCAGCTTCCGTCCAAGCTTCGCGAGCTGCTCGCCGAGGTGCCGCACCACGAGGGCAAACCGCAGGTGAAGTTCGGCCGCCAGCAGTTCTTCGAGATGGTCGCCAACGACCTGAACAAGAACCTCGATGAGATCGAGCCGATCATCCGCTCGGTCTTCATGGCGGTCCGCTCGCAGATCACCGAGGGAGAGGCCGAGGACGTGGCCGACCAGCTCCCCTCCGACCTCGCGGACCTGTGGCGCCTGCCGGCGTAGAGGCCGCCGGGGCTTCGGGGTGACCGGGCCGACGGAGCGGTCATCCCGGAGCGCCGCTGGTCCGGGGGCGCGGCGTCCCGAGCTCCCGTTCCCGCGAGTGAAGGATGGAGGGTGCAACTCTGAAACTGATTGCGAAGCCCTTACGCCGCCTTGGCGAATCCC
>ENA-UOOR01000426-UOOR01000426.1-fermentation-metagenome-genome-assembly--contig:-NODE-426-length-60376-cov-8.536049_pt1 | contig 60376 bp, 62 predicted proteins | sample MGYA00245780_ERZ724029 | MGnify/ENA primary metagenome ERZ724029 (study PRJEB28704, sample SAMN03018315) | fermentation metagenome | biome: anthropogenic terrestrial biome; feature: soil; material...
ATTAAATCAATCTGCAAACTTCTTATAAAACGTTTCTTTGCCATCTTTAGTCTTAATGATGACAGCCGATTTTACAGCATTGCGGTTACTGTCAAATTTAATATGCCCGCAAACGACTGTACCACCGTAAGATTTAAGCGCACTTTTAATAGTATTCGCATCCGTTGATTTTGCGTTCTTAATGCAGTCCAAAAGCACTTTCCCTGCATCATAGTTTAGGGCAGCCAACGCATCAGGTGTACTGTTGTATTTTTCCTTGTAGCTTTTGACGAATTGCACAACTTCTTTCGAAGTGTCATCAGATGAATAGTGGTTGGAGAAATAAGCCCCGTTTACCGCGTCGCCGCCTATTGAAAATAGCTCAGGTGAGTCAAATCCGTCGCCGCCGAGAAATATTGATTTTATGCCCACAGTGCGAGCTTCCTTCATAATAATAGCAACGACTGAATAATAGTCAGGCAGAAATAGGACATCAGGCTTATGCGGCGCTATCTTCGTTAGCTGGGCATTGAAGTCTTTGTCACCGGTGTTGTATGTTTCAGTGTCTACAATAGCGCCTGTGAAACTGCTCTTGAACGCTTCCGCAAGACCTTTTGAGTAATCGTCGCCGTTATTGTAAAGTATGGCCGCTGTTTTTGCTTTTAAATCATCAGCTGCAAATTTCGCCATTACCTTGCCCTGGAACGGGTCAATAAAGCATGTGCGGTAAATACAGTCTCCGGCTTTTGTTATGCTGATATTTGTTCCGCTGCCGGTGATCATCGGTACATTGTGCTGCTGGCATATTGGTGCCAGCGCGTTGGCACATGTGCTTGTCACAGGTCCGATAATTGCCGTGACTTTGTCGCTGTTTATCAGCTTTTGGCCTCCGGATACGGCAGAAGCCGGCTTGCCTTCGTCGTCGACTGAAATTATCTGCACTTTTTGCCCGTTTACGCCGCCGGCACTATTAGTCTGCTCTTCCAAAAGCTTAAGGGCTTTCTGGCCTGACTGGCCAAAAGAAGAGTTGCTGCCTGTAAGCGGCGCTACAAATCCGATTTTAATCGTGCCACTTGTGCCGCCTGAACCTTTGCCCTCGCATCCGACAAGGCTGGCTATGAGCGACAAGCTCATGGCACATGCGATGAATTTTTTAAGAGACTTTTTACCAAGCACCACGTTTTCCCCCTTACTTAGCTTCAAATAGGTTAATAAAAAAAGAAAAGCGCGCAAACCAGATAAATCGATTTGCACGCTTTTGTGCGTAGTAATATAGTAATACAATATAAATAATATGAATTTATTTTATATTTGATATGCAAAGTCATACTGCTGCATCAATAATTGCTAATATTATATTCTGCAATTTTCAAGTTGTCAATCAGCTTATTTCACTAATGCAGCAATTTAAATCACAAAATATTTATGCATAATTATATAAGCTATTATGCATAGTCCTCCTGTTTTTTAAATTAATATCAGTTTTGTGGTTTTTTTCAGCATAGACTGCGTCCCCGCATCTTCAGAATACATGTTTGTATTTACAATTGTTTGTATTTACAATGCTTAAATTGCTTAAATGGTAGCTTACTGCAAGTGCAAGCTTAACTTTATCGTGCCGCCTCAGCGCATCCACTATCTGCTCATGCACATATGAAGCTGATTTTAAGTCTGGCTCTTCCAAAACAACGGGCGGCTGTGCCTGCTGCCATACAGAGCCAAACTTTTCAGGCTATAAAAATTATTGCGCCCGCTTCCCCATTGTGCTATGATAGATGCTGAAACAAAATGCGGCTTGGGATTCTTGTGCTCTGAGCATTTTTTTACAGGGATTTTTAGGCCGAGATTCTGCATCTGGAGGATTTTTCATGCATAAAAAGAAGATTGCCGTGCTGTTTGGCGGCTGCTCCGCGGAACATGAAGTCTCGCTTGTTTCGGCATTATCTGTTATACGTAGCCTGCCGAAAGACAAATATGAAATAATCAGGATAGGCATAACGAAGGATGGGCGCTGGTATATGTATACTGGCCCCGATGAAAAAATACCGTCCGGCGAATGGGAAAAAAGCAGCGAGAAAGCACCGGCTTTCCTTTGCCCTGACCGCAGCGTCGGAGGAATTGTAGTAAATGCGAGCGATGGGTGCAGAATTATAAAAGTAGACTGTGCTTTTCCCGTGCTGCACGGGCGCAACGGCGAAGACGGCACTATTCAGGGGTTGCTTGAGCTCAGCGGCATACCGTTCGTCGGCTGCGGGACGCGTTCATCGGCCGTATGTATGGATAAAGCTATCACACATTCGCTGCTTGAGAATGCTGACATAGCATGTGCTAAATATCTATGGTTTTACCGCAGCAGTTACAAAGGCGACGGTATCCGCAAAATAAAGACGAAGATAGACGCGCGCCTTGGTTACCCTGTCTTTGTAAAGCCTGCCGATTCCGGTTCGTCAGTTGGAGTTACAAAAGTCGGCAGTGAAAATGAGCTTGACGCAGCCGTTGCGGCCGCAGCAGCAGAAAGCAGCAAAATACTTGTCGAAGAAGCCGTAGACGGCCAGGAAGTCGAGTGCGCCGTTTTGGGCAACCGAAACCCTGAAGCGGCCGAAAAAATCGGCGAAGTCGTCGCCTCGGCCACATTTTATGATTACGACGACAAATATAAATCCGGAAAGTCAAAGCTCAATATACCCGCGCATATAAGTAAAGACGTCAGCGATGAAATCCGTTCCACTGCTGTCCACGCATTCCGCATACTCGGCTGCCGCGGGTTTGCACGTGTCGATTTTTTCGTGCGCAACGGAAAAGAAGTCCTGCTCAACGAGCTGAACACCATACCCGGTTTTACGTCTATCAGCATGTATCCTAAGCTTTGGGAAGCTTCGGGAATCCAATATAGCGAGCTTCTCGACAGGCTCGTACAGCTTGCATTTGATGATGGTGCAAAAGATTTCAGGCGCTGATAAGCGCATACATTAATGTGAGTGTGCGGCCGCCGTCCGGGCGGCCGCACGGCGTTATGCAAAAAAACAAGCTGGCGGACGGACGTAAAAGCTGCTCTCCGCTGTCTTTTTAAGGAGAAGGACATGGAGGAAAATTACCTTATTTCAATTAAAGGCCGTCAGAATGTTGACGGTCAGGTCGGCGAAGTCGAGCTCACGACTCTGGGTTCCTATGTAAAGCGCGGCCCATATAGGTTTATCGTGTATAAAGAATATATGTCGGAAAACGACACATCGCAGAAAACTTCCATACTTAAAATTGAAGGGAACTCATGCCTTACGCTGATGCGCAGAGGCGGTGACAGCACACGCCTTATCCTTGAAAATGGAAAACGCCATCTGTGCCAGTATGACACCGACTACGGTAACCTGATGATAGGCATTTTTACAAGCCACCTCGACACTACCTTGGACGATGCCGGCGGCAAGCTTGACGTCAGCTATACTCTTGATATAAATTCTTCCCTTTCAAGCACAAACGAGCTTTCCATCACCGTCAAGGAGGCAAAAAACAGCGATGTCAAAAATTGAACTGCAGGCCACTGACAACCTTAAAAAAGCAATTGCCGAAGCTATCCACAAAAGCATGGGGCAGGGCGAGTTGCCGAAAACGGAAATGCCAGATTTCAATGTAGAAACGCCGGCCGATCACGCACATGGCGACCGCGCCGCAAACGCAGCCATGGTTTGCGCAAAGCCATTCCGCATGGCGCCGCGCAAAATTGCAGAAACTATATCACGCAACATTGACCTTGGCAGCACATATTTTGACCGGTGCGAAACGGCCGGCCCCGGGTTCCTCAATTTCTTTTTCGGGCGTAAATTCTATGTGGACGTCATTAAGGAAATCCTTGCGGCAGGCAGAGATTACGGGCACAGCAACTGGGGCAAAAAGAAGAAAGTTATGGTCGAGTATGTTTCGGCAAACCCCACAGGGCCCATGCACATGGGCAACGCGCGCGGCGGCGCACTCGGCGACTGCCTTGCCTCCGTACTTGAAGCTGCCGGCTTCGATGTTACGCGTGAGTTCTACGTCAACGACGCAGGCAACCAGATCCTGAAGTTCGGCCATTCACTCGGCGTGCGCTACCTGCAGATATATAAGGGTGAAGACGCTGTCGAATTCCCCGAAGACGGCTACCAGGGTGATGACATAAAAGAGCGCGCACAGGAGTTTGCCAAAATCTATGGCGACAAATACGTCTGCGTTTCAGACGAGGTCCGTGATAAGGCCCTTACTGATTATGCCCTGCCGCGGAACATAGCCAAAATGAAATCCGACCTCGAAAAATACCGCATTGTCTATGATAACTGGTTTTTGGAAAGCACGCTTCATAAAGACGGTGAGCTCGACGAAACGATTCAGATACTGAAAGACCGCGGCCTCACCTATGAGAAGGACGGCGCGCTCTGGTACCGTGCAACAGCCCAAGGCGGCAAAAAAGACGAGGTGCTCATACGCCAGAATGGCACACCGACTTACTTTGCGGCAGATATCGCCTACCACCGCAACAAATTCGTCAAGCGCGGCTTTGAACGCGTCATCGACGTCTGGGGTGCCGATCACCACGGCCATGTCGCGCGCATGAAAGGCGCCATGGAAGCCATCGGCATAGACAGCAACCGACTTGACGTAATTTTAATTCAGCTCGTGCGCCTTGTGCGCGGGAACGAAGTCGTCCGCATGAGCAAGCGCACCGGCAAAGCCATACAGCTTGCCGACCTGCTCGATGAAGTGCCTGTAGATGCAGCGCGTTTTTACTTTAACCTGCGTGAGGCCACTTCACAGATGGATTTTGACCTTGACCTTGCTGTAAAGCACGATTCACAGAATCCTGTCTATTATGTGCAGTACGCTCATGCGCGCATATGCAGCATACTGAAAAAGCTCGCCTCTGAAGGCGTGCACCCGCGCAAATGCACAGACGAGGAGCTCGCCCTTCTGAATACGCCAGAAGAAACTGACCTCATCCGGCACCTCTCAATCTGTACGAGTGAAATCATCGCTTCGGCGCGTGACTACGACCCGGCAAGAATGATGAGGTATCTCATCACACTCGCAACACTGTTCCATAAATTTTACACAGCGTGCCGCGTAAAAGGTGAAAATGAAAGCCTTACTGCAGCCCGCCTCAACCTTTGTCTGGCAACTTCAACGGTGCTCGAAAACGTGCTTTCCATGTTCAAAATAGCAGCACCGGAAAGTATGTAATCAAGAAAGGATGGCAGTACAATAAAATCATGGATGTTCCTCTTGAGCTTCCACTATTATTAGATGACAACACTGCGTGGGGCTTTTCTGCCCGCACAGCCAAAAGCGTTAAAAACGGGGCGGACGCTGTCTGCGCACAGCTAAAGCAGCTTGCCCAACACCGTGCGGAATACGGCAAAAGCCTGCCGGCAGAAGCGGCAGGCCATGTTCCTGTGTGCGGCACTCTCGGGCCGTCAGGAATCCTGCTTCCGCCTGCAGGTGACAGTAACTTCGAAGATGTGTACGACATATGCCGCGGGCGGGTATGCGCACTTAAGAAATTGGGAGCGCGTTTTCTGCTGCTTGAACGCCAGACGTCGCTTGCCGACATGAGGGCGTCTCTCCTTGCCGCAAGGGGATTCAAAATACCTGTTTTCTGTTGCCTTTCAGCAGGCAAAAACGCAGAAGAAAAATTTCTTCCCGCACTCATCACTTTGCAGGCAATGGGCGCTTCTGCAGTCGGGCTCTGCGGAATTCCTGACGAATCGATGTTATCGGTCCTCAAAAAGGCTGTACCGTATGCTTCTGTGCCTCTTGCCGTTGTTGCCGACGCGCCGGCGAGCTGCACACCGGAAGCGTTTGCAAAGCTCATACGCCCACTGCTCGGCATAGGCATCAGGCTTATCGCCTGCGGAAAAAATACTTCTCAGGAGCATTTGTGCGCTGCAAAAGCCATCATGAAAAAATACGGCCCTCCGGAAATTCCCGAAGAGTCTGACTGTTATGCCGCTGCCACCGAATGGGAAACGTTTTTCCTTGGCGACGATATACGTTTCAGCAGGCCGATACGCTGCTCGAGCCTTCTCGGCGATAAGCTTATAAACCTTGACGACGAAGAAGTATCCGCCGCGCTTGTGAAAATAGAGAGCATAAGCGACGCCAGGATTCTTGGCGCCAACAGCACCATGGCAAAGCTGCCCGTCGCCATAAGGTCAGACAGCGCCACCGAGCTTGAGGCCGCCCTCCGGTATTTTCAGGGGCGGCTTATAATTGACTCCACCTCGCCTGTTGGCAGAGAAGTTCTTGAGCCTCTCGCCGACAAATACGGGGCGATACTCTACTGACGGTTAAAGCCACTTCTCTCCGCCTCCTGCGGATTTCCATCGTAGCTGTCATCCTGTGGCGAATCCCATCCTTCAAAAGCGATAGACATCGCACCCAGTGCAAGGCAGCACGCCGCAACAGCAGCTGTAACTGCCCAGTTTATAACGCCGAATGGGCCAAGCACCATTGAGGCAAGCATCAGGATTAACCCAACGTCAAACAGAATAAACGCCATTTTCCCATCACTCATTGTATTATTCAGCCTCTTTTCGACACGCAGGAAAATATTTTGCCTTCATTTTCTATTTGTTGCTAAGATATTCTGCCATAAATGCAAGCTGCTCCATAGTAAGCTGTTCGGCACGTGCTGACCGCTGCGCTCCGGCTTCGGCAAGGGCTTCTTCAACTTCAGCTTTTGGCAGCCCGATACCCGCGGAAATTGCATTTGCCGCTGTTTTGCGCCGCTGGCCGAACGCCGCTTTCACCAGCGAAAAAAAGGCCTTTTCATCGCTTACGTGCACAGGCGGTCCCTTTCGCACATCAAGCCTTATAACTGCGGAATCGACATTAGGCTGCGGGTAAAAGCATGAGCGCGGGACTTTAAAAAGTATTTTCGGCTCCGAATGATATTTAACCGATATTGTCACGGCGCCGCAAGACCGTGTCCCCGGCTCGGCGCACAGGCGTTCTGCCGCCTCTTCCTGCACCATCACGGTCACTGCCGAAACAGGCAGCTTTTCTTCAAGGAAGCGCATCACAGCCGGTGATGTGATATAATAAGGCAGATTAGCGCAGACAAATACATCCATTCCCGCGAATTCTTCGTTAATCAGGCGGCTAAGGTCGATTTTAAGGATATCACCCCATATGATTTTCACATTGCGGCACTCTGCAAGCGTTTCCTGCAGCACAGGCTCAAGCCTTCTGTCAAGCTCAACCGAAACGACTTTTGCCGCACGGGCGGAAAGCTCTTTTGTCAGCACGCCTACGCCGGGGCCGATTTCAAGCACGCCCGATGATGCGTCTGCGCCGCATATCTCCGCCATTTTAGGGCACACGGCCGAGTTGACGATAAAATTCTGGCCAAGAGAATGTGAAAGCCTAAAGCCATGGCGGGCAAACAAAGAGCGCACTGTTCCCATATCCGATAAATTCATTTTTTATAACCCCCCGCTGATTCTGCTGCTCCATTATAACATTATGAAGGCAGCAATTACAATGCGGAGGCTATATGCGCGAAAGGGCTGATTTTCAATGCAGCGGACCGATAAAATCAACTATTACCTCGACATTACCGAGACCGTGCTTGAGCGTGGCACATGCCTGCGCCGTAATTTCGGTGCGATAATAGTGAAAAGCGATGAAATCATCTCCACAGGCTATGTAGGCGCACCGCGCGGGCGCAAGAACTGCATTGATCTCGGTGTCTGCATCAGGGAAAAGCTCAGCGTGCCTCGCGGTGAGCGCTACGAGCTTTGCCGCTCCGTCCATGCCGAGATGAACGCCATCATTAACGCGCCGCGCAGCGAAATGATAGGCGCAACGCTCTACCTCGTGGGCAAAGAAGTCAAAACCGGCAGCTATGTACCCCACCCTGCCCCATGCTCCATGTGCAAGAAGATGATAATAAATGCCGGCATCAAGCGTGTAATTGCGCGCACTAACAAAACAGACTACACAGTAACCGATGTTTCCGAATGGGTAAAGAACGACGAATCAGTTGAAGGCAAATTCGGCTACTGATTTTCTTTTTTCTCTTTGCCGCCATTGTTGCCGCGGCCTTTCTGCCCAAACGCCATGTCGGCCGCTTTGCGGGCAGCATCGACCATTGCCGCGCCTGTTTCTTTTTCGTCTGCCTTGGCTGGGATCCTGGCATAGACTTCGCCAACCATCGAGCGCATCCAGAGACCTGGTGTTATGCGCATGGAATAGCCGCACCCGCTTTCAGTCATCCAGTCGTAGAACTGTGCGCGCGGAAGCCCATACACCGAAAGTATGGACATAATCGTGCCACCATGTGCAACTATAACGGCTGATGTTGTCCCTGCCGTCATAAGGCCATGGACAATCCTTTCAAAAGCCGCGCATACGCGCTGGACAACAGCGCCCCCACTTTCGCCCCTCGGCGGCGTAATGCCTTTTCCTTCTCCGGCTACCCAGCGCGCAAAATCCGGGTTTTGCGCTGCAATTTCTTTTGCCGTTTTGTTTTCCCACGCGCCAAAATCACATTCGCGGAAATCGTTGATAACAGTCGGCTTTGCCTCAGGATAAAGTATTTTCATTGTCTGTTTGCAGCGTTCCAGAGGACTTACAAAATAAGCTTCCGCTTTGGGATATGGATATTTTGCTGCAAGGCTGCGCAGCTGTTTTTCGCCTTCTGCAGAAAGCGGAAGGTCCGTGCTGCCAATGTAGCGGCCTTCGCTGTTTCCCTCCGTTATGCCGTGGCGTATTAAATGAATAACATAGGACTTCAAGTCCGTTCCTCCTTTGAACATTATTCCAGCGCAAACAAAATATAGGAAATTATGCGTTGGAAAACACGATATATAGCGTATTTACATATTGTTATATTTATAGTATAATTTACTGGACGTTTAGTTCATATTTCGACAGGGGATAGAAAAAATGAACAGCAGTTTCTCAAGAATTATTACACTCCTGCGGAAAGAGCGCGGATACAGCCAAAAAAAGGTAGCTGCAGACCTCGGCGTTTCGCAGGCGCTGCTTTCCCACTACGAAAAGGGAATACGGGAATGCGGCCTCGATTTCGTCGTTAAAATAGCCGATTACTATAACGTATCATGCGATTACCTCCTTGGAAGAACACCTGATCGCCATGGTGCGACTATTTCTGTAGAAGACATTCCGGAACCCGACTCAGCCGGAAAAGAAAATGTTATACACGGTAAAAGCGGCAGCATGCTTCCGCTTCTCAACAAAAAGCTGATTGAAAACTCCCTCAATGTCATTTACGGCATACTTCAGGAATACGCCAGCCGGCCGCTTACCGGTGAAATTTCAGCTTTTCTCAACCTTTGCGTCTACCGTGTGTTCCGGCTGCTTTACTCGGCGAACCCAAAAAATCCGCAGGGGCTTTTCTCGGTTCCGTTCCGCCTGTTCAACGGGCGCTCCAACGCTGCACAGGAGATTGCCATCAGCAATGCTGCATGCCTTCTTTCCGGCGACAAGGTGGAGGGGCTTGAGCACCCAGTAGAAAAGGGCACGGCGCCGTCGCTGTCGCCCGACAAAATCACTAAAGAATATCCCCTGTTTTCCACTTCCCTTTTTAACCTTATCCAAAATTCCGAAAGCAGGATGGGCATACGCAAGAAACCAAAATAAATTATATCATAGCCGCCCGGCTTTTAAAACATCTTTCTCCCTTCTGGAAACACAGAAGGGATTTTTTTATATATAAAACAAAAGCAGCAGATTCATCATCTGCCGCATATTCCGAAAATATTTTTAAGCTGCATTGTACTCGTGAATTTAAATTCGGCGAATATCATACTTCACGGCCTAACACAGGTGCTATACGGCGCACTTTTTCAAACAGGCGCGCATAAGCATCTAAAGTAAGCTGCTGGGCTGCGTCACTCAGCGCTTTTTGAGGGTTTGGATGAGTTTCGATAATAAGGCCATCCGCTCCCGCGGCAACAGCCGCAAGCGCAAGTGGCTCAACATATGAAGCCTTGCCAGCAGCATGTGATGGATCTACGATAATAGGGAGGCAGCTGCGCTCACGCACAACAGGTATAGATGAAATGTCAAGTGTGCTGCGCGTCGCCGTTTCGAATGTGCGTATCCCACGTTCGCACAATACAACATTGCAGTTTCCCTCGCTCATTATGTACTCTGCTGCATTGAGCCACTCTTCGATAGTATTTGCCATTCCGCGCTTAAGCAGCACAGGTTTTTTTGTCCGCCCAACCTCGCGCAGCAGGCGGAAATTCTGCATATTGCGCGCACCTATCTGAAACATATCACAGTAAGGCGCGGCGATTGGAATAAGGTCATGGTCTGTAATTTCAGTCACAACCTTCAGGCCATAAGCGTCCGCCGCTTTGCGCAGCATTTTAAGGCCGTTTTCTTCAGTGCCCTGAAAAGCATACGGCGATGTGCGGGGCTTGTACGCACCTCCGCGGAGAAAAGCTGCGCCTGCCGCTTTAACGCCAGCTGCCGCTTTCATCATTTGGTCCTGCGTTTCCACAGCGCACGGCCCCGCTATCATGCAGAGCTTTTTTCCGCCTATCACTTCACCGCCCACGTTTACAGTGCGCCCTTCTGGCACCATCTCACGGCTCGCCATCTTGTATGAGTGCATGATTGGAACACATTTTTCCACGCCGCTCATAACTTCGAGGTTTTCACCTTCAAGCTTCGACTTATCACCAAGCACACCGATAACCGTCGCCTGCGAGCCTGAGGAAACATTTGCCCCGAGTCCGTGCGACTTAAGCACGGCGATCACTTTGCCTACGTCTTCCCTGGTACAGTTCCGCTTCATAACAATAATCATTCTCAATCCCCTTCTGCCTTGTTCCCTATCTATTCTACACTTTAAAGCGTAAAAATGCAAGCGCCCCATAATGCATATTTGAAATAATCTTATGTTTTAAAAAGCATACAGGGCAGAAGGGCAGAGAATAATAAAAACAGCATTTATCTTTCCGAAACGGACCGAAAAACAGTTCTGATAAAGAGGAAAAGCAGATAACCCAGAACGCCGCCGATAAAGCTCAGGATAATGTCGTCAATGTCTATCACCCTGTAAGGTATTTGCGTAATCATGCATTCCGCAAGCTGTGCCATTTCAATGCATAGCGAAGTGATAAAAATAAGAGGGAAAAGTTCTTTTTTATAGCGGTACTTTTCAGAAATCAATGGAGGCAGCAGGCCGACCGGAAGGAAGATAAGTGTTTTCCTAAAGATTTGCTTCCATGCCGCTGGAGCTGAAAATCGGCTGAAATATTCCGCTATGGAGCTGAATGGTATATAGTTGTACTTCAGCGGTCCGATTTTCATAACGTGCGGATCATAAACTATAGGGAATAAAAAAGTTCCGACGGCTTCTACTGCATATACTGAAAGGGCGCATGCAAGCACAATAGCTGCCGGCCCCCTGTGCTGGTATGCCATGCGCAGAATAAAAATAAGGCAAACCAAAGCTGTAATGATTCTATAAACATAGCTGTAAGTAATCATACGGCACCTCCACTAAAGCTTCCTGCTGCCTTTAGATAATATGCCGTTCTTTCCCCGTTTATTATTTTCATTATAATATGAAATTCCTGCATGTAAACTGCACTGCAGTACCGATAAAAATAAAATCCCTGAAAAGCATCCACTACTGTGCTTTTCAAGGATTCTGAAAAATTTGGCAGGGGCAGAAGGATTCGAACCCTCGACACGTGGTTTTGGAGACCACTGCTCTACCAGCTGAGCTATACCCCTAAATCAATTATTTATCTATAAATATACCATTTTATGCGCCCCGTGTCAAGGTTTACCCCTTTAGCTTATGCAGATAAATTAATTTTTTTACTTACGCATTTATTTTTTATTGCGGAACATTCAGTGTGCCAGAAGGAAATAAGCGAAAACCAATGCGCCGAGCGCAATGCGGTAGTAACCAAACGGTTTAAAGTCATGCTTTTTAATATAGTTTACAAGGAAGCGTATGGCCAGCAAAGAAACGAGGAATGCCGTAACTACACCAATTAAAAGGACCGCGGCTTCCGCAGGCGTATAGGCAAGGCCGAATTTGCAGAGCTTTACAATGCTTGCACCGAGCATCGTTGGAATCGCAAGGAAAAACGTGAATTCAGCAGCAGTGCCGCGCGAAATGCCTATGAGCAAAGAGCCAAGGATAGTAGCCCCTGAACGTGACGTGCCAGGGATCAGTGCGAGCGCTTGAAACAGGCCGATAATAAGCGCCGAGCGGTAATCTATTGACGAAATGCTGCAAATGGACGGCACGCGGTGCCTGTTCCTGTTTTCTACGGCAATAAATAATATGCCGTAAACAATAAGCGTAACGGCTACAGTCTGATAATTGTAGAATAACCTGTCAATCTTATCATTGAACGGCACCAGTGGGATAAGCGGCAGGCAGGCAGTTATTATTTTCCCCCAGAGTGAAAATGTGTCCCGTTTCTCATATTTCGTTTTCTTTGATGAAAACGGGTTAAGCCTGTGGAAGTAAAGCACGACTACGGCCATTATGGCGCCAAGTTGAATTACTACACGGAACATCTCGATAAAATCCGCAGGCATGTTAAGCTTAACGAAGTTTTCAAGCAGGATAAGATGCCCTGTGCTGCTTATCGGCAGCCACTCAGTAATACCTTCAACAATGCCGAAGAGGATTGCCTTCAGAATCTCCACTTTCTCCATCACTCACATTCGCATAAAATTTGGCAGGCCAAGAATATATTTCATTATAATGAAAATGTGGCCGTATTTCAAGCATAATCGCATGGTATTTTGTCTTATGACAAAAATTTAAAAAAATAAAGGCATGCCCGTTCTTGACGGGCACACCTTCTGAAGCCAATAATTAAATTACAGTGATTTTCCGAGTTTATAGGCCTCCTGCATTTCGCGGCTGCCATGCGCAGCAGGTTCTTCACCGGCGTGAACAATAGTTCCTGCAAGCGTAAAGCCATGGTCCGTAAAAGTTTTAAGGTACCACCTGTACTGCGGCATATACGCATTGGCGTCACTGCTGCCCTGCGAAAAGACTCCTACTACTTTTTTACCCGAAGCAAGGCGCTGGCCTCCCTGTGCATCAGACAGGCAATAGTGCCGGTCCATAAAAGTAATCATAGGCCCTGTCACCTGAGCATAATAGTTCGGGCTGCTGAGCACAAGCGCACCGCACTCATGCAGGTCTTTCCAGTATTTCTTAAGGTCATCTTCTATGTGGCAGTCAGAATTATGCTCTTTGCAGTATCCGCATCCCTCACAGCCGCGTACATTCATCTTGCCAATTTCATAGACAACGGTCTCATTGCCCGCATCTTTTGCCCCGCGCAGAATTTCACGCGCAATGGTCGAAGACTGGCTTTCCGCCCTCGGGCTCCCTAAAACAGCAACTACTTTCATCTGCAGTTCCACCTTTCTACTTTATTGTTTTGTATACATTATAGCACAGGCATGGCACTTTTGACGTACAAGCCGCAGCCAATATAAATTTTTTCCATATATGTTTTCATGTAAAGCTAAAAGCAATTATATAACGGCAGCATAAATATGCCAGCCTTGCCAAACTTATGTTCTGCTTGTTTTATCGCCTGGTTCCCGTTATAATGTTTTTAAGGCAGCGAATATAAACAGCAGTTTTTGCAGAGAAAGGAGCAGCAAATGGAACTGAACAAAGAAAACATGAAAAAGATCATGTTTCTTATAGCTTTCGGGTTCGCATTTTACCTGCTTATTAAAAATCTCTACCTTGTCCCTTCTTTTTTCAGCTCCTTTTTTGGCGCCATCGGACCTATACTTGCAGGATTCGCGATTGCATTTGTTGTCAATGTCCTGATGGTGCAGGTCGAAAACAGGCTGTTTGCGCCCATTAACCGCATGTGTACAAAGATATGGCCGAAAATCCGCCGCAGCGTGAGCATCCTCGTTTCATTCGTAATAATCCTCGGCCTCATAACGCTTCTGATGTTCTTTGTTGTGCCGGAGCTTGGGCATACGATTATAAATCTCACAAGCAATATTCCAACATATTTCACAAATATCCAGAACGGTATCTCGGCTTTCTATAAAGGTCACCCTAAAATAGCAGAGTATGCCAAAAACGTCAATATAAACTGGGGCAGCATAAGCAAGTTCCTGTCGACTAACGGCCAGAAAATAGCAAGCCAGCTTATAAGCTCTACATTTTCAATCACCTCAAACATATTCCACGGCGCCATCTCGGCCGTGCTTGCGCTTGTGATTGCGGTCAATACGCTCGCCCAGAAAGAAAAGCTGCATGCCCATGTTAAAAAGTTTCTTTACGCTTACCTGCCGCGGAAACATGCAGATACCGTAAGCCACATCTGCCACCTGACAAACCGCGCTTTCTACAACTGCATTGCCGGCACATTTACGGAAGCCTGTATCCTTGGCACTCTGTGCTTTGTGGGCATGAATATTTTCCATTTCCCATACGCCATACTTATTTCCGTGCTCGTCGCGTTCAATGCGCTTATACCAATAATAGGCTCTTTCCTCAGCACTGTGGTCGGTGGCCTGCTCGTCTCAACAGCCAACCCTATCCAGGGCATCTGGTACATGATTTATTTCTGCATCCTCCAGCAGCTCGAAGGCAACCTTATCTATCCGCGTGTTGTCGGCTCGCGCGTTGGGCTCCCCGTACTGTGGATGATGGTGGCCATCACAATAGGCGGGAATTTTTTTGGGGTCCTCGGCATGCTGATAAATATCCCGATATGCTCGGTAATTTACACCCTCCTGCGCGAAAATATCCATAAACGTGAAAAACGCATAAACTGCCCCGCTGATAAGCCCGAACCTGCGCCAAAAGCGGACAGGCATTAAAAAGCTCCTGAAGATTTGTTCTTCGGGAGTTTTTGTTGCCAAAACGGACTCAGCAGTTTCCGGCATAAACATATTTAAGGTATTTCTGCGCCGTCCGGCACAGCCCGTAAACCGTCTCCACAGGTGTCGGAGAAGTATCTTCCATATGGAAGCGCGGGAAAAAGCGGCTGATATGGAGAGGTATCTCAGGGCTCAGCGAAGCAAGCCACGAAGATTCGTCCTCCATCTCGTCCACAGAATCATTTTTGCCGGGCACAACAAGAGTCGTCACTTCAACATGGCACTTTTTCGCTGAAAGCTCAATGGTGTGCTTTACCGTCTCAAGGTCTCCCCCCAGCCACTCATAATATTGCGGAGTAAAACCTTTGAGGTCGATATTCATCGCGTCTACAAACGGCAGGAGCTTTTGCAGCGGCTCTTCACAAATGTAGCCGTTTGTGACAAGCACAGTTTTAAGGCCCGCTTTCTGCAGAAGCTCTGCGCAGTCGCACACATACTCAAAACTTATGAGCGGTTCGTTATATGTAAAAGCAACGCCAATATTGCCGCGTGGCTCCCCGGCAAGTTTCACGGCCTGTGCCACCAGCTCTTCCGGTGAAATGAACGCTGTACCAGAATCGTCGCCTTTCATGGAAATTTCACAGTTCTGGCAAAACGGGCAGCGCAGGTTGCACCCATAGCTGCCAACCGAAAGTATCCACCGCCCAGGGTAAAACCGCCGGAGCGGTTTCTTTTCCACAGGGTCAAGCGCAAGCGACGTTATGCGGCCATAGTTTGTGCATATTATTTTTCCGCCTTTATTTGCACGCGCCCGGCAGAGCCCTGCCTGCCCTTCTTCCAGCGAACAATGGTGAGGACATAAGCTGCAGTCTGTATTCATGTGTGACGCACCACCTCAAAGCGGTACATCTTGACCGGTTCGTCAGGTGAAATGCCTGCTTTTTCCCGTGCAATAGATATCTGCTCTTCGGGCGTATCTATCCCTGCAAGGTTGGGAAGGAGAAGGCCGCAGCGCGGGCCGTTCTCAACTATCACGCCATAGCGTTTTGTGTCGAGTTCATCTTTTGATTTGATTGGTTCAGGCTCACCGAGCACGTCGACGCTGTAAACGAGCTCCGGCAGCTCTTCTGGCTTTACGGGCGAGAAACGCGGGTCGCGCGTGCCGGCAGATATCGCGTTGCGCAGTATCTCTTCGGCAAGGCTGCCCTGCACAGGCCTTATAGTGCCTATGCACCCGCGGAGCTGCCCGTTTTTTTTAAGCGTGACGAACGCCCCTGCCTTTTTATCCGTAAGCACGTTAGGAAGGCCGTCAGGTACTGCAGCGTTTACACCCGTTTTAATATACGTCTCGAGGCTCAGGCGTGCAAGGCGCACCCACGGATCCTCCGTATCTTTCCGCTGCTCAAGGCTTTTCCTGTGGTCAGACTCAAGCTGTGCACCAAAGCACCGTGCCTTGTCTTCCCCTGTAACGCGGAACGACACAACCCCATATCCAACCCCGAATGGGCCTTCATAAGAAAGCAGGCGGCTATCGACCGCCTTTCCATCAAGTGCACCCGACATTATCCAGTATGAGCGCAGGCCGCACTCGGCTGCCGATTCACAGAAATCCGGGTCGAGTTCAAGCAGCCTCAGAAAATTGCCCTTGCCCAGCGCATCTGTAACTATGCCGTCAAATTTTGGGCCCTCGGCCGCAAACCCGTAAGGGCCGTCTGTTTTCAGTTTATGTGAAAGGTCGCCGCTCGCAATCATCACAACGCGGCGGTTCAGCTTTTCCGCCGTTTTCGCAATACACTGGCCAAGATGATAGTGCATCTGGGGCGAAAGCCCTGAAAGGCCTATACGGACAATTGGGCAAAGTGCGGTGAATTCACTGAGAAAGCGCAGGGGTATCATCGTTGCGTGGTCAAGCTGCGGATTCTTTTCACCGAAAGTCCCCGCCGGTATCTTTTCCTTTCCGCACAGCGACGAGAGTTCCTTCACAAATTCGGTGTCATACTTCACCTGAATGTGCACCTGCGGCACACCGAACTGGGCAAAGTCGCCATATGCTTCCTCTCCCGGCGATATGTGAAAATAATCGGCATAAAGCACGGTGTGCGGGCTCAGCACCACAATCGTTTCAGGCCTAAGCTCATCGGCCTGACGCATGGCAACGCGGTAAGCGTCAATCGTTTTCTGGATTTTCTTTTCCTCGCCGCGTCCAATTTCCGGAAGGATAATCGGCGGATGGGGTACGGCAAAGGCAGCCACAACGGGCATTAAAAATCGCCTCCTATAAAATATCCTTACAGTTCAGCAGCCATTATCTGTAATGTTATCTTGCTGCTTTAGCAGTACTATAAAGTAAGACTTTAAGAATGTCAAGGCTTTTTGCAAAAGCTAAAGCATAAAAAAAGGCCCGCCCAAAAGCGGGCAGGCTCCTGAGAATTTTTACCCTCCAAGGTATGCTTTTTTTACGGCTTCGTTATTAATCAGTTCTGAGGCTTTCCCTTCCATTGTTATGCGCCCTGTTTCAATAACATAGGCACGGTCTGCAATGGAGAGCGCCATATTTGCGTTCTGCTCAACAAGCAGTATGGTTGTGCCTGATTTGTTTATGCTCTGGATAATTGAGAAAATTTCTTTTACGATTATGGGTGCAAGGCCCATTGACGGCTCATCCATCAGCATGATTTTCGGGCGGGACATCAGTGCGCGGCCCATGGCAAGCATTTGCTGCTCGCCGCCACTGAGTGTACCGGCGCGCTGTTTCATGCGCTCTTTAAGGCGCGGGAATTTTTCAAAGACTGTTTTGTAGTCCTGCGCAAGGTTATTTTTGTCTTTGCGGCAGTAGGCGCCGAGCTGAAGGTTTTCCTGCACAGTCATGCTTGCAAAAATGCGCCGCCCTTCAGGCACATGCGAAATGCCGAGATATGGGATTTTATGTGCAGGAACTTTAGTCAGCTCCTGCCCATCAAACTGGATGCTGCTCCCCGGCGCAGTGTCTACAAGGCCAGAAATTGCTCGTAGAGTCGAAGTTTTTCCGGCTCCGTTCGCGCCAATAAGCGTAACTATCTCGCCGTCTTTGACCTCAATATTTACATCGTCAAGAGCATGTATGCCGCCGTAAAACACATTCAAATGAGAAACTTTAAGCATGGGGCGCCTCCTCACCGAGATAGGCTTCGATTACCTTCGGGTTGCTCTGGATTTCCTTCGGCGTGCCCTCGGCAATTATCTTGCCGTAGTCCAGCACAATAATCTTTTCGCAGACGCCCATCACAAGCCGCATATCATGCTCAATCAGCAGGATGGCAATATGGAATTTTTCGCGTATCCAGCGGATAAGCTCCGTAAGTTCCTGTGTCTCCTGAGGGTTCATGCCTGCTGCTGGCTCGTCGAGGAGCAGGAGCTTTGGGTTTGTGGCAAGTGCGCGCGCTATCTCAAGCCTGCGCTGTTCCCCGTAAGGCAGGTTAGCTGCTTTTTCGTCTTTTTTGCCGTCAAGGTTAAATACTTTAAGCAGTGCCATTGACTTTTTCTCAGTGTCTTTCTCCTGGCGGAAATACGCCGGCAGCCTGAATATTGAAGTTGCAAGGCCGTAATCTGTCTGGCTGACGAATGAAATTTTAACATTGTCAAGCACCGAAAGGTTTTTCATAAGGCGAATATTTTGGAATGTGCGGGCAATCCGCATTCTTGTGATGTCGTAAGGCTTCATGCCCGCAATCGATTTTCCGTCGAACATTATAGTTCCTGAGTCCGGCGAATAAACACCCGTTAGCATGTTGAAAACGGTCGTTTTTCCGGCGCCGTTCGGTCCAATAAGGCCGTATATGTCATTTTCGCCAATCGACATTGAAAAATTGTCAACGGCAGAAAGGCCGCCGAACTGAATCGAAATATTTTTAATATCAAGCAGCGGCATTATTATCACCTTCCTTGCCGGTTCTGCGGAATATGCCCGCAAGGCGTGAAAGCCTGATATTCTTGGCACGCATAATCATAATGATAATCAGAAGCAGCGGGTAAACAACCATACGGTAATTTCCGAGGAAGCGAAGGACTTCCGGTAGAAGCGTTAAGATGCCTGTAGAAGCAATGCAGCCTGCAAAATTGCCGCTGCCGCCGAGGACAACATAAATGACAAGGTCCATCGACTTGAAGTAGTTGAACTGCGTCGGCTCAATGAACATCATCAGAAAAGCATAAAGCCCGCCCGCGAGCCCTGCAAAAAATGCGCCGAGTGTAAAGGCCATAACCTTGTAATGGGTCGTATTTATGCCCATGGCCTCTGCGGCTATCTCGTCCTCACGCACGGAAATCATCGCGCGGCCCTGGCGTGAATTGACAACGTGGTACAGGACGATAATTGTTATAATCATTGAGAAGAATACCCACGCGAACGTTGTATCTGCAGGAATGCCCGTCATGCCCTGCGCCCCGCCGAACTGCGGGATATTCTGCAGCACAACTACTATAATCTGGCAGAATCCCATAGTCGTAATGGCAAGGTAGTCACCTTTAAGCCTTAGCGTAGGCAGGCCTATTAGAAAGCCAAACAGCGCCGCTACAAGGCTGCCGAAAATCAGCGAAAAGAAGAACGGAAGGCCAACTCGGTATATGGCTGCCGCCGCATATGCGCCAATGGCCATAAAAGCTGAATGCCCAAGTGTCAGCTGGCCTGTGAAATTGATTATCAGGTTTGCGCTCAGCGCAAGGATAATATTAATGCAAACGGTCATGATTATCTGCTTGTAATAGGCATTTATCACGCCGTTTGAAAGCAGCAGAGAAAATACCACGAAAACCACAGCCGAAGCTGCAAGGAAAGCGACTAATTTTTTCACATACGTTTTCATCATCTCTGCCACCTACACTTTCTCGCTGACTTTTTTGCCAAGCAGCCCGCTCGGTTTAATAATCAATATGATGATAAGGATTATGAATCCGATAGCACCGGCAAGCGGAGAATACCACGCCGTAACAAACGTCTCAATTACGCCGAGTATGAGCCCGCCAAGGAAAGCACCCGGGATAAGCCCGATGCCGCCGAACACCGCAGCCGTAAACGCCTTAATGCCCGGCTGGATGCCCATGTAAGGGTCAATGCTGTTGTAGAGGATGCCAACGAGCACACCGGCGGCACCTGCAAGCGCGGAGCCGATGGCGAAGGTAGCGGAAATTGTGGCGTTAACGTTAATCCCCATCAAGGCGGCCGCATCTTTGTCCGCTGATGTTGCACGCATTGCCTTGCCGATTTTGGTGCGGTAAATGATAATCTGCAGCAGCACCATGAGAACAAGCGATGTAGTGAGGATTATAAGGTGCAGTGAATCAGTGTGGACCGGCCCAAGCTCAATATTTGTCTGTTTGAGAATATTGTGCGGATAGCTGCGCGGGTCTCCGCCGAAAATGCAGTTGAAACCATTTTCAAGCAGGAGCGAAACACCCATTGCAGTAATCAGCAGCGAGATGTTGGAAGCCTTTCTCAGCGGCCTGTAAGCTATGCGCTCAACAAGCACACCAACTATGCCCGCACCGGCCATTGCCAGAATCAGCGTTGGGATAAATGGAAGGTGCAGGCTTGTCGCTGCAAAAAAGCCTATGTAAGCACCGACCATATAGATATCGCAGTGCGCAAAGTTTATAAGGCCGATGATGCCATAAACCATTGTGTAGCCAAGCGCTATAAGCGCATAAACACTTCCGAGGGAAAGGCCGTTTATCAGTTGCTGCAGAAATTCGACAAATGTCAATTTCCTTACCTCCTTCTGTCAGCACTGGAAAACGCCGAAGAAGCCTTTCCCACATTTGCTCCTCCGGCTTTTCAGTCAGGCCGAGAATCTCTTGTAGAACGTTTCCTTACCACCCTGCGTTTTGATTATAACGGCGGCTTTCACGGCGTTGCGGTCGCTGTCGAACTTAATATTACCGCATACAAGCTGCCCATTATACGCTTTCATCGCGCCCTTAACCGCATTTGCATCTGTGGATTTGGCTTTTTTAATGCTGTCAAAAAGCACTTTACCGGCATCATATGTCAGTGCTGCAAAAGCGTCCGGATCAGAATTGTATTTTGCTTTATAGTCCTTGATGAACTGCGCAACTTCTTTCGAAGGGTCTGTAGCGGAATAGTGATCTGAAAAATAAGCTCCGTTAACAGCGTCACCGCCTATTGAGAACAGCTCAGGCGAGTCGAACCCGTCGCCGCCAAGGAATGTAGACTTTATGCCGACATTGCGCGCTTCTTTCATAATGATTGACACGACTGAATAATAGTCAGGCAGGAAAAGGACATCAGGCTTATGCGGCGCTATCTTCGTCAGCTGGGCATTGAAGTCTTTGTCACCGGTGTTGTATGTTTCAGTGTCTACAATGGTGCCCGTGAAGCTGCTCTTGAACGCTTCCGAAAGGCCTTTTGAGTAATCATCGCCGTTGTTGTAAAGTATGGCTGCTGTTTTGGCCTTGCGGTCATCCGTCGCAAATTTTGCCATTATTTTGCCCTGAAACGGGTCTGTAAAACACGTGCGGAAAATGCAGTCGCCGGATTTTGTTATGTTCACGTTCGTCCCTGTGCCTGTAATCATCGGGATATTATACCGCTGGCATATAGGTGCGAGTGAGTTGGCGCTTGTGCTTGTAACAGGCCCGACAATTGCTGCAACTTTGTCGCTGTTTATCAGCTTCTGGCCGCCGTTCACAGCAGAAGCGGGTTTACCTTCGTCGTCGACGGAAACCACTTTTACTTTCTGCCCGTTTATGCCGCCCGCTTTATTGGTTTGCTCCTCTAAAAGCTGAAGGCCCCTTTGGCTTGACTGGCCATATGATGATGCACTGCCTGTAAGAGGCCCTATAAAGCCGATTTTAATAGTACCACCTGCAGCACCGCCTGCCATTGAGCCTCCCTGGCCTGAAGCATTGCCTGAACAACCGGCAAAACCTGATACCAGTACCACACTGAGTGCACACGCTACAAATTTTTTGAGCATCGTTTTCTTCCTCCTTATTCCTCGCATTGATAAAAATTTAAAGAAAAAGTGTGCAAATCAATCCAATCGATTTGCACACTTTTGTGCATAATATAAGCAGTTTTGCTCAATACATTAAATTTTTATTATTTTTTTGTGAAATCTTTTTAAATGATTAGTTGCTATTATAGACCACTCTCCATTGGCTGTCAATCGTTTTGTTTTAACAAGGTGTTACTTTAAATTATAAAAATTTTTATGACAAATAGCGAAAAATGGAAAATTGCAGGCGTTTTTATCCTGTTTTCTGCTTTTTGCCTATTGCTTTTTACCATTAACTGGTATTCTAAACATGATCCCTACTACATTATTAAACCATATCGGTCGTTTTCTCCCTGTGCAGCAGGAACAGGCATACAGCCATAGGAATTAAAAAAGCTGCCGCGCAGGCTGCCATGCGTTTTGTTTCAAATGAATTCTGCAAGGACCACACAGACAGTCTGCCCACTAAAAACAGCAGTGGAACTTCCGCAGCCATAAGCGATACATAATTCCTGCATAATTTTGAAACTGCGAAACTCAAAAGCGCCATGCCGAGCGCAAAAAATAAAGTTGTAACGGCATCGGCGGCAATATACTGCCCAAATGTTTCGGGGTATGCTGCAATGTTATACATATAGCAGTTCCAAAACTGCTGGTCAACTTTATGGCATCCAAAAATGTAAAGGGCAAAGAAGCCGGCGGCCTGAGCCAGCACAGCTAAAAGCGCACCGGCAAGGACGGCGGCAAACTGAACGGTAAAAAGTTTCCTCCCCTTTTTTGCTGAATATGCAAGCCCTTTTACGTTTGCCCGATTCTCCCGCACCAGACATGGCGCGGCAATCAGCGCCGACGTGACCAGAAGCAGAACGGCAAAGTCCCTTGCAAGCCCAGACCATGCCGAAGAAACAAGCTGCGGCAAAACGGTCTGTTCCTTTCTGGATTCTATTCCTCCTGTTTTAAGTTGTTTGACCTGCTCCGGATACACGCTCAGCGAGTCCGCCTCATTCCTTGCACATATATACAAAATATACGGTCCATCTCTCTCCTCCGGCGTTTCTAAGCGCCCTGACGAACCTGCGTTGTCCAATTCCTCCACAAGCTTTTCATAAAGGGCGTTTCCTTTTTCCGTGCCGTCATTAACATTGTCAAGCTGATCGGCATCAGTGATCTTTGCCTTGCGGAAATCTTCAAGTCCGGCAATTTTCTGATTCAGCGCCATTTTCGCCTTGGCAACATAATTTTTTTCAAAGTCTTTCAGTTCGTCCGGGCTTACCGTAGTGCCGTATTTTTTAAGCAGCACCCCACTGGTTTTAATTGTTCCTAACGCGTATGGATCACAGTATTCCATATTCATGTGATAAGAAATAAACATTTTATAATACATCAGGCTGAAAAGGAAAATGGCCAGAAGCAGTTTCCAGTTCATTACCTTTTTTAGCTCTTCCCAAAAAACACGCATACATTCTCAGCTCCTCACGACTTTTTACGAAAGTATCTCCTTCGTTTTTTCCCTGTGCAGCAGAATCAGGCAGACGGCAAGCGGAGCCAGCACTACCAGAGCACAAACAGTGATTTCTATGTGCTGAGTGCGAAGGACACTGAACAGCCGGTCGAACAGCCAGACCATCAGTTTTGCGCCAGCTAACCCAACCGGTGCCATTACGGCAAGCATTGCAATGTAATTTTTGCAGAACCGTGAGGCCGCAAATATTATTAGGCCGAACCCGAAAGCTATGAGGAACATGATAAGCCCCCGCCATGCGAAAAACTGGCCAAACGTCATGTTCCACCAATATGTATCGCTGTTTATATCATATAACCCCGAAATATCACAGCCAAAAAACGGCAGGTCAACTCTGTGCGGCCCTGTAAAATAAAAAGCCAGGAAAACGGCTATCTGCACCAGCATGGCAACCACAGCAGCAGCCGCTGCCGCGGCAATTTGAGTGCCGAAAACCGCACGTCCACTGCGGCACGTGTAGGCAATGCTTTTAACGCCGCTCCTGTTTTCACGTACGAGGTATGGGCCAATGAACAGCATTACGGTAGCAAGGAGTATGACTGCAAGGCATTCGGTAAACCCGTCCGATTCTCCTTTTAGCGGGACATTTGGCAAAAGCGATCTTTCGGGCCGCGCCATAACCTCAGAAACGCGTTTTTTAGCCTTTTCTGTAGGTACCGACTGAACTTTCTCTTTTACAAATTCATCATAGTGCTGTAGGTAGTCAACACTTGATTTTGCATTATTGTAGTAGAACAACAGGTAAACTAAAAACCCTCCTTCAGGTGAACTTCTCAGAGAATTTTCCAGTATATGGTACAGCTCACTGTATTTTTTCATGTCTGCATCATCATTTTGAGACAGTAACGCATCCATTTCGTCTATACTATGGATTTTCGCACTGCGGAACTCCTGCAGCTCCGAAATCCGTTTGTTAAGCGGCTTTGCTGCTTCTTCTCTACATTTTTCCGCAAATTCCAGTTGCTGTGCTTTATTGACGGCAGGGCCGTACTTATGTACCATTTCCGTTCCAACCACTATCTCCGGATTTTTTGTATAGCCTGACGGTGTATCCCACACCAGTCCCTTCATCCTGGCACTGTATAAAAAGAACGTAACTGCCAAAACGGCAAGTATTATTTTCCAGCTGAATATTTTTTTCAATTCCTGGCAGAAAATACGCATGGTAATCCCTCCTCACAAATCCGCACGGCGGAAACGCCGAACGCCAAAGAAAATAACTACAGCCGCAATGGCGCCCCACAGCAGAAAAAGCACAGGAAAATAGGTGGGGTAAGTAAGTGTTGGTTCAGAAAGTGCAAGCCATGAGCCGCAGTTTTTCCATGCGGTAAACGGGTTGGCGGCAGTGATCACCGGCAGAGGCGTGCTCCACGGCAGGCGCTCGGGAATCATTATTATCCCCATGGACAAGATGGCATATATAATGAATCCTGCGTAATTGTTTCGGAAGAATACCGCTACGGCAAACGCCAGCAGGCAGAAAACGGCCTGCAAGGCAAAGGCAATGCCAATCGTTGCCCACAGGTACTGCAAGACGGTCATGCGCGTCCACGTTATCACAGGGAAAAATCCTATTCCTGACATTTCAACATTAAGTGGGCTCGAAACAGAAACGTTCCAGAGGTTTGAAAAATTAAAGAGGGCAAAATATGCCGGAAGCACCACAGCCATAAGCAAGGCAGGCACAAGCAGCCCTGAAATAAACGCGGCGCCGAACTGGTTGGTTGCAAGCTTCCGCCCGCGGCGGCTCGAATAGGCAAGCGCCTGCGTCCCGTGCATGAACTCAAAATTCACTATGTACATCATAATCAGCACACCGAGCAAGGCGCTTTCAAATACCAAAGCCCTGAACAGTATCCCATAGAGGAAACCATGCGTACGGCACATGTTGCCGGGAAAATAAAGCTCGTCTTCTTCGCCGTCCGTTTCAATTTCCTTCACACGGGACTGGAGTGCCGCGCTGTTTTTCCTTATGAATTCAGCCTGAAAGCCTTCAAGCTTTTCTTCATGTATGTACGTTTCACCGTCTTTTTTGAAGTCGGTATTCCTGTAGACACCAAAACGGTTTTGCAGTATGTTTTCCATGTTCAAAACTGTGGTGTCATCATACAGGCGATTTTTCTCTCCACGCGTCATCTGGTAAATATTGCCTTCCAAGTTATCCAGCATGACTGACAGGTCATCTGATTCTTTTCCCGTTTTCTGGTGGTAAAAGCTTTTCAAATCGCGCTTATGGCTGTCAAGCACAACGGCAAATTTTTTCTTAAAGTCCGTGCTGTTTATCTTTGTGCCCGTCTCTTCTGCAACGGAGTTAACCATGTTAACCGACCGCCTGCAGTTTTCCCAGTCGTTTTTATGGCCACTCGCCTCCGAAAAAACAAGGTAAAGGTCAAACGCAAGGAAAACGGCAAGCAGACCGAGAAAAAACGGCGCTCGGAAAATCCGCTTAAGCTGGCAAATAAAAACTCGCATGGTTCAGTCCTCCCTGTAAATATACAGGAAAACGTCTTCCAGGTCTGGCTGCACCGGTTTTGCCTGCGGCGGAAGCCCTTTTTCACCATCCTGTGCAAAGCGGAAATGCGTCTGCCCTGTTTCTTCCCTGCGCGATATGACGAGGTGCGACATTTCAAAACTGTCGGCATCTTTCTGCGGCACACTGCATTCGAACACTTTGCCGCCCATCATTCCGCAAAGGCTGCTGCAGTCCGTATCACAGTAAACCGAATGGTCTTTAAGCATCACTATTCTGTTGGCAACGCTTTCGATATCTGAAACTATATGGGTTGAAAGTATAACTGTGCGGTCTTTTGAAAATTCAGAAATCAGGTTGCGGAACCGCGCGCGTTCTTTCGGGTCAAGGCCTGCCGTCGGCTCGTCGAGAACAAGTATCTCCGGATTTCCAAGCAATGCCTGCGCTATTCCAACGCGCTGCACCATGCCACCGGAAAACTTCTTCATTTTTTTGTCTTTTACATCGGCGAGGCCTACCTTTTCAAGCAGCCCGTCAATTCTGACTTCCGCCGCCCTGCGCTCCAGCCCTTTCAGCGCGCCGAGGTAGCGCAGGTACTGCCGCGGGGAATCGTTCCTGTAATAACCGAATTTCTGCGGTAGGTAGCCTATTTTTTCCCTGTAGCTTTCGCCCATGCTTAGGATCTCTTTCCCGTCGCATAGTATCCGCCCTTTCGTGGGAAACAGCAGCGTCACTATCATTTTCATAAGTGTCGTCTTGCCTGCCCCATTAGGCGCCAGCAGGCCATAAACGCCTTTCCCGAACTCAAGGTTGATATCCTCAAGTGCAGTAAAACTGCCAAAGCGTTTTGTCACGTTCTGTACTGTCAGCATAACACTTTTTCCTTCTTTCTGAGAAACAGCCATTTAAGGCTGAAAATATATAAACACGCAAGGGCTGCCGTCACTGCAATATGAAGCGGCAGCGGAACCACTCTGAGAAAATGCCAGTAAGTACCCTTTGCCAACGCATTGCAAAGCAGGTTGGCAGGCACCCATGCCGCAGAAACAACCGTCGGCGGTATAATCCCGCGCCCAAACAGCAGGCTGTAAATGAGCAGCACCGAGAGCAAAAAAAGCCCGCATGCGGAAACCATGAACATCCGCCAGAAATCCGACTCAAGGTGCAGCAGGCAGCACAGGCCTGCCGTCAGCATATTTACAACTATGTTTGCACAGCTGAATGCAAGCATTCTGAAAACCGCAAGGTGGCATACGTTATACTTGCACGTCATCTTGATATCGTATACCGTGCTCAGTTTCTCTTTCCAGAAGCCGAGCAGACAAAGCAGCAGGTACATTGTAGGCGATACTGTAAATAAAAAGCTGTACAGATACTCCGGTGCCACTTTGCCAACGCCCGGCTGGAATGCAAGTTGCACAAGATAATAAGCGATGAATGCAACGGCCATTGCAGCGATAAACATAACATCGCCCTGGCCATAGAAAATAACGCGCGGGCCAAGGCTGCGGAACATTTCCTTTAATTCAGCAAATGCAGAGCGCTGCGGAAGGCCGTACTTTACAATGCGTTCAATTGAATTATGCTGTTCCTCCGGCGTCGGATATTCAATCTTCATACTTTTCCCTCCAGCCTTGACTGAATTTTTTTAACCGCTGCATAGTAGCGGCTTTTAACCGTGCTCTCCGGCATCTCCACAGCCTGGGCAATCTGCGGAAACCTCGCTTCCGAAAATAGCTTCAGCCTCAGTATCTGCTGCGTTGTGCTGTCAAAAGTCCCGATTTCCTTAAGCACCTGATTGGCCGAGTCCCTTTCTTCAAGGCGGGCAGAAAGGCTGCCGTCCTGCGGTGGAAGGCTTTCGTCAGAGAGTTCCGCCGCCATCTTTCTGCTGCGGTACGCGGAGCTCCGGAAATAATCCGCTATACGGCAGGAGGCAATGCGGTACATCCAAGTGCGGAACGACGCTTTCTTTTCTTCATAGTTTCCTATTGACTGGAGCACACTTATAAAAATTTCCTGTGTAAGATCCATTGCAAGTTGTTTTTCCAGTGTCTGCCGGTATGTATAGGCATAGATTTCACGGTAATGCCGCTCTACGAGCTTTTCGGCCGCACTGCGGTCGTTCCATATTCGGATACGCCGTATGAGCGGCAAATCTTCATTGTGCGGCTGCATTTTCTGCCCCCTCTCAATACTATATTCGTAACCGATAAGGCAATCGGCGAAATTTAGCAAAAATTTCTTACGGTGGCTAAAGTCTGGCGTAAAAAAAGGCAGCCGCTTTCCGGCTGCCTTAAGACTGCCCGCTCAATATAGCAGACAGTCAGACATAACATGGCTTGTAAAATAATTTTGCCCCCCGTAAGAAGAATATGTCCTGTAGTCATCTATCCGGATATGAAAATCAGAATATGTGACGACGCCATACCCATCATACTTTATTGACACTTCATAGCAATATTTTTTCAGGTTTTCAAGATACTTTTTGTTTGAAATGACATCGTTGAAATTTTGACTCCAGATAAAGATATACAGGTCAGACCAGTAATTTATTTCAGCTACCTCAGGGAAATCATCCCTTATACAGTCTTTCAGCTCCTTGCCGGCACAACTCAGGCAGTGGCCTTTTATTACATACCTTATATTTTTCAGAATAATCTGGATATTAGTTTCATCTGTAACACCCGGCAGTTCCGCTATCTGAAGCGTGCTGTAGAATGCGGCTGCAAAGTCGCTGCGGCTGTCCTTTACAAATTCTTCTTCTTTTCCGTCCCACATGTAGATGTAAAAATTTATAAAGCTGCTGCTCTCCTGCGGATGCTCAAACTTGCAGTTCATAATATGGCATCCGCGGGTGTTTTCTATATTTCTCATGTAATTTTCTACGAACGAATGGCGGAAATCATCTTTGGGGTATGTCGCCGTCGCAAAGTCATAGTCATCAGCTGCCAGCACGGAAGACACTGGTTCGCCTTTTTTATAATCGTAAACTTTCAGCTTTCGCGCTCCCGGACTCAGCCCCTTGGTATTCCTTCTCTTCAGAAAAGACATCGAGTGTCACTCCCTACAACCCTGCGTCATTTCCAGCAATTATGTAAACCGATATCTCCTCACGTAAAAACGAAGCTGCCGGATAATAAAAATATCTAATTTAAAATTGTATACAAATAGAATATTAGCATTTCTGTAGATATCTGTCAATCATTTTAAGCCTTCAAAAATATTCTTAGCTAATATTCCTACTCAACAGATAGCAATATTACTTGCAGTAAACAAAAAGCCTGCCGAAACGTCGTGCTCCGGCAGGCAATGATGGGTAAATGATATGCTGTAAAATTTTTATGTTTCAGAACTTACGCTGCGGCTACTGGTAGTTTTCAAGCAGGAACATAGGTTTGATCGCAACAACTTCATCATATTCCTGCTTTGAAACAGTTACATTGGAGTTCAGTTTTTTAAGCCCGTCTTTTAAATCTTCAAAAGCTTCCGCCACCGTTTCGCTGCGCCCTTCTTCTATTGAGCGTATCATGCGCTTCAGCGCCGCAGGATGGGCATATTTGGCTGGAAGTGGAAAATCATTTCCATACCAGCGCAAGTAGTTTTTCATGCCTTTTCTGGCTTTTTCAAGGCGAGCCGCCACTTCGCGCTTGTTTTTCCTCGCGGTTGGGGCCGACATCACACCAGCAAAAATAAAAATCATTGTCAGGCCGCCGAACAGAAAATATAGGCCATAGCTGCCCTTTTTCTGTATCATATACAGTGCGCCGATAAGCGCAAGGAAAACACCGATAATCATTATAATTATGGTAAACCAGCGGTAAGCGGGGTTCGAGATATCCTGGTCACGCTTGGCTTTACTGGCAGCGGAAAGTTCTTTGTAAAGCTCCGGTTTTTTATTGAGGAATTTCTCCGCTTTCTGCAGAATATGGAGAGAGTTCTCCGCTGTTTCCGAAAGCTCTTTTTTCTTTTTCGCCTCTTCACGTGCACGCGTTTCTTCGAGCGTCTTTTCTCCCTGCGCCGAAACAGTCTTTATTTGCGGAAAGTTTTTATGGATATAGCCAACCATGCTGTCTACGACGTTTTCATACCTGAAATTGCATTTTTTCTGCTTTCCGCCGTCGTACTCCACAACAAGATAAGGCATTGTACTGAAAATACCGCGGCCCGTAAATCCGCCTTTCGACATCGCGATGCGCTTGTATACACGCTGGACTGACGAAACCGGCACATAATATTTTCGGTCAATGTAAAAACTGTTGAGGTAAAGAGCTTTCCTTCCTACACCGCACGGGCCGAACCTCGCGCAGCACTGCTTATCTTCGCGCAGCGCAGAACTATCTATCCGTTCCTGCCCAAGCTGCTTTGGCTTAAAATAAATGCCCATATTTTCTCACTTCCGAAACAAGCCTTATAACAAATTATAAAACGCTTCCAGACTATAAAGGATTTGCTGCAGCAGCGCCATAAATGTCATTATAGATATAATAGCACAGGAGCCGCTGGATTGGAAACAGCCCCTGTGCACGGAATCAATTTTAATTTTTCCGGATATTCAGATATTATTATTTAGATGCGGTTGTTGATGCTGATTTTTCTTTATAAGCTTTCAGAGCTTCATAATGCGGATGCTGCGGTTTCCTGACATTGACAACATAGAGGAAAATGCAGAGGAAAACAGCGGCAATAATAACGCCCGCAGGGTAAGCTATCGTGTTGCTCAAATGCAGGCACTCTTTGGCCTGGAAGAAATATGTCATTGAAACGGCACTCATAAAAGTAGCCGGCACAACTGTTATCCAGTAGTTCTTCTTCATGTAATAGAGGTACATCGAAGCCGTCCAGAGGACTATCATTGCAAGCGTCTGGTTTGTCCAGCTGAAGTAACGCCACACAACATCATAGCTCAAGACCTTGATGCAGTTGAGGAAGCCAATGGTGAAGCCTGCGCCTAACACAGGGATACAAAGTGCAAGGCGATGAGAAGGTTTCTTCTGGTCAAGCTTGAACCAGTCTGCCAAAGTCAGGCGGGCCGAGCGGAACGAAGTGTCACCTGACGTGATTGGGCACGCAATAACGCCGATCATCGCAAGCACTATGCCAACACCGCCCATTGTCTTTGAGCAAACGTCATAAATCGCGGCGGACTGGCCGTTTGCAAGGACAGCTTTCAGGCCGGTGTTGAAACCGTTGGTTACTTTGTAAATAGAGCAGCCGGCGGCAGCCCAGATTAAAGCGATAACACCTTCTGCCACCATGGCGCCATAAAATACGAAGTGGCCCTGTTTTTCGCTCTTAATGCAGCGCGCCATAAGCGGTGACTGTGTGGAATGGAACCCGGAAATAGCGCCGCAGGCCACGGTGATGAACATCGTAGACCATATCGGCACGTGATCCGGATTCATGTTTGTGAAATGGTCCCATATCTCCGGAATCTGGAAATTCGGGTTCGTAAGCACACCGATGCCAACTCCCAGAGCCATGATAATAAGGCAAATGCCAAAAACAGGATAAATCTTGCCGATTATTTTGTCTATGGACAGGAACGTCGCCATAAAATAGTAAATCATGATAATAATGAACCAGAAAGTCACACTCGACCAAATACCGGCGACACCGCTTTTCTTAAAAAGTGTTACAATAAGCCCGGCAGGGCCAACTGCAAAAACTGTACCAACCATTATAAGCAGAATCACGGAGAAAATGCGCATGAGGTTTTTCATGCCGTTTCCAAGGTAAATGCCTGTAACTTCCGAGATGGAAGCCCCTTCGCTCCTCTCACTTATCATGCCGGAAAAATAGTCATGGACACCACCGGCAAACACTGTGCCGAACGTGATCCACAGGAACACAACAGGGCCCCACAAAGCGCCCTGCATGGCGCCGAAAATTGGCCCAAGGCCGGCGATGTTAAGCAACTGGACAAGGAACAGCTTCCATTTTGGAAGCACAACGTAGTCAACACCGTCGTTAATTTTCACCGCCGGTGTTTCCCTGTCATCTGGTTCAAAGACTTTTTCCACCAGCTTTCCGTAGGTGAAATAGCCTCCGATCAGGATGGCCAAACAGATGAAAAAACTAATCATTTACTTAACGCCCCTCTCTCTCTTTCTATACTTTGCACTATATTTTTTGATAAACAAGCCAATCCTCTTATCTATTATTACATATTTAACACTTCCATGCAAGATGAAAACTTTATAAAATATAAATATACTAATTCTACATAATGCACAATTATTTAAAAAAATTAATATTATTTTCATGCTATAATTATAATAGTGAAATGTAGACTGTAAAATCAGTATAGAGTATAGAGTGTTAATAAAAATTTCACGGCATAAAGCGCTGAAATACTGAAATGAGGAGACAAATAAAATGCTGGATTTCCTTTCGGAAGAAAAAGTTTCAAAATTCATAATTGACGGCATTAAGGAGTACCGGCAGAAATATCCGGCCGAAGAAGCGCTTAACAGCCGCATAGTGCGCCCCCGATACCCTTACTATGGGCATGAAGTGTGGGAAGAAGCCGCCAGCGCAGTTTTAAGCGGCGCCAATCTTCTCTTAACAGGGCCGAAAGCAACAGGCAAAAACGTGCTTGCCGAAAATCTGGCTTATGTTTTCGGCCGGCCTGTCTGGAACATATCTTTCCATATCAATATCGACGCTTCCTACCTTATCGGCACGGACACCTTCGACGGTGAAAAAGTCGTTTTCAGGCCCGGCCCGGTTTACCAGTGCGCACGGTGCGGCGGCTTCGGTGTCCTTGATGAAATAAACATGGCCAAAAACGAAGCCCTCGTTGTCCTGCATGAAATACTCGACTACAGGCATACGATAGACATCCCCGGATACGATTCCATAAAAGTAAACCCCGCGACGCGCTTTATTGCCACAATGAACTACGGTTACGCGGGCACGCGCGAGCTGAACGAAGCCCTTACGTCGCGTTTTGTCGTTATCAGCATGCCTCAGATAAGCATGGAAAACCTGCAGAAACTTTTGCAGCACACGTTCCCGTCGCTTAAGAAAAAATGGATACAGCAGTTTGCGCTTCTGTTTGACGACCTGCGCAGAAAAGCTGAAGCATCCGAAGTCTCAGAGCGGGCAGTTGACCTGCGCGGCCTCATGGACGCAATACGCCTTATGCAGAACGGGCTTTCGGCAGGCGAGGCGCTCAACATGGGCATTACGAACAAGTCATTCGACCCCTACGAGAGGAACCTTATACGCGACGTTATCAAGGCGCGCATACCGCAGAACCTTGAGAACCAGTATTTTTTTGAGTGAAAAGCCATGAAAAAGTATCTGTACACAGCCGAACAACGGCAAGCGCTTAACATAGTCTGGAACGCAGCAGGGCGGTATGATTACAATCCGCCGTTTGTTGCATACAACCCGCACGGAGTTCCGGAATTTTATCTCAACTTTGTGGTAGGGCTTTCAGACAAATGGTTCAACACAGAAAAGCTTTTTGATTTTTTCGAAAGCTATGCCGGAACAGCCCACCAGAAAGTTTTTGACAACATCACGTGGCTTGCGCTCGAAAATTCCCTTTATGAAAAAGAACTGCCGCACAGGCCGGCACTGAAAATAATGCGTGAGAACCACGCATTGGGCTTCTTCAGGGAAGAAAGCACCATGTCAAGGCAGGAGTGGATGGCCAAAAACAATCTGCTTTACAGTCTCCTGTCCGAGCGCTGGGCAAGCGTGCTTGGCAGGAAGGGGCCTGTTTTGTCGCCGCGTGAAAAAGGCCTTGCAAAAAGGCTTAAAGCGGGCGGCGGCCTCAGCACCGACGGCATTTTAGACCTCATGCGCGCAATATTAAAAGATTACTTTCTCTTCAGCCGCTTTAAAGGCCTGCCAAACGCCTTAAAGTTCCATTTCAAAGGTAAGCTTGCCGACCTGCTCGCACGGTTTGCATCTGCGGAAATCGTCCGCACAGATACTCTTGAGATACGCTCATCTCAGGGGAAACCCGGCGGCTCATCTTCGGGCAGGAATTTTTCAAAGCGGCGCAAAAGCGAAAGCAAAAACGAGATGGAGGCCTGCTTTGGCCGCTCGCTTTACAGCCCTACAGAGCAGGCTGTGCTTGAGCACAGCCTCTGCACCGACGGCGACAGCGGACGCCACCTCTGGTTCGCGCGCGGCGTTCCTGACAGCAGGTCTGCAAAAACTCCAGACGCTAAAGCCATAGCCGTAAACGCCGAAAAACAGTACCAGAAAAACCGCTCATACTATGCGGCCTATTCCGGCAGGAACTCTTCAACTATCCGCCACCTTAAAGCGCAAATCACCGGAGCTTTAAGCCAGCATGCCGAGCCTGTGCCAATCGCCTCACGCTCAGGCAGGCTCAGCGCCGGGCGTGTATGGCGCGGCACAGTGCTCCACAGCAGCTGTGTCTTCGAGCGTCGCATGACGGAACCGCAGCCGGATTTTTCTGTCCTTCTCCTGCTCGACGCATCCGCCTCGCGCCTTGAGTCGCAGGAAGTTATCGCATCCCAAGCCTATATGATATCAGAAAGCCTCAGGCTATGCCGCATACCCGTCGAGGTTGACGCTTTCCGCAGCCTGCGCGGGTTCACTGTTTTCCAGATACTTAAAAGCTACAGGGAAGGAAATTCCCTCGGTGTTTTCCGATACTTTTCATCAGGCTGGAACCGTGATGGGCTTGCACTTAAAGCCGCAGGCGTCCGCTTAAAGGCATCGGGCACCGGCAGCCGCATCCTGCTTGTGCTCACCGACGCCAGCCCCAACGACGCTGAACCAGTCTCGCCTTACGGCAACAGGCCGCTCCCGCTCGATTACTCGGGAAGCGCAGGCATTGAGGAAACGGCGCGTGAAATTAAGGCGCTCAGGTCTAAAAATGTGCAGGCATCGGCTATTTTCCTCGGGGAAGACAGCGAAGCAAAAAATGCCGAAAAGATTTATTCCGGCAATTTCGTCAGAATACACAGGAGCGACGAGATATCCAAAGCAGTCGGCCGGCTTTTAAAAGACAACATATCATCCCTTTACTGAGATTAGCCATATTCTGCGGCACAACGCGGCGCTCTTCCGCAGCCGGAACAAAGTGTGCAAAGGACTTGCAACCAGAATTCTCATGCAGCATATACTGTTTATACCAAGCATGAGGAGGAATTTCCTTTATGTACATATCTCTTCTTTGGGCAGCGCTTTCCGGCATCTTTTTCCTTATACTGCATGTGACCGGCACCGGTTCTTTTCCAAAGCCCCTCTCAGCGTGCGAAGAGCGGGAATGCCTAAAGCGCATGCACGGCGGCGACATGGAAGCCAGGGATGAACTTATTGAACACAACCTCAGACTTGTGGCACATATCATCAAAAAATACTACGCAAATTCCTGCGAGCAGGACGACCTCATATCAATCGGCACTATAGGGCTTATAAAGGCGATTGACACATTCGACAGCTCCAAGGGGATACGGCTTTCAAGTTATGCGGCACGGTGCATTGAAAACGAAGTGCTTATGTATTTCCGCTCTGCAAAGAAAAATGCGCAGAATATCTCTATCAACGAACCGATAGATACAGATAAGGATGGTAATGCCCTCACACTCATGGATATGATGGCGTCGGAAGACGATATTCTTGAAAATCTTGACGGAAAAATAAAAACCGAACAGCTTCAAAAATACATAAAGGAAGCCCTTACGCCCCGGGAGCAGTCAATTATCCGCCTGCGCTACGGCCTCGGCGGCAGCGAGCCAATGACCCAGCGGAAGGTGGCGCAGAAACTCGGCATCTCCCGCAGTTATGTGTCGCGCATTGAAAAAAAATCGCTGGCTGCGCTGTGCCGCAAGTTTGGGAAATAGGCGTCGCGCAGTTTGTCCATGGCACATATAAACCATCATTTTTTTTCGGCGCCCTTTCTTTTCCTCTGGAGAAAGAGCCGCACTGCCGTAAGCACCGCACCTAAAAGGCAGATGGATGCGGCCATTATATATGCTGCGCGCATGCCAAACAGGAAAGCGCCGCTTTCCCCTTTCACATAGCCTGTTAAATGGCGGCCTGTTTTTATGCTCATGGCACTGTAAAGTATTGTCGTTGAAAGCGTCACGCCCGTAACCATGCCAACATTGCGCACAAGGGCGTTAATGCTGCCGCCCGCACCAAGTTTTTCCTCCGGAAGCAGCGACATCACAAGCGCGTTATTCGGCGACTGGAACAGGCCGTTGCCCAATGACATCACACCGATAAAAAAAATTATCGTCAGGTGTGAGGAGCTTTCGTCAAGGCCGGCCATCAGGTAAAGGCCCGCACTTGTAGCCGTAAGGCCGGCAGCCGTGAGTATCTCAGGCCCTGTTTTGTCTGAAATATATCCACTTACAGGTGCAGTTACAGCGAGTATGGCGGGGTATACTGCCATGTACATGCCCGCTTGTCCAGGCTTCATTGAAAGAATATCCTGAAGATAAAAAGGCAGAATGATATTTGAGCACGAAATTGCAATGAAAGAAGTAAACGCGCAGAAAATGCTGATTGTGAACATCCGGTCGTGAAAAATTGAAAAGTCTAACAAAGGCTGCCTGCAGCGCTTTTCCACAATGAAAAATATTACAGCTGAAACACCGGAAACAAAAAAGCATGCTATAATCCACGGGCTGCCATATCCGGCGTTCTGGCCGTATTCAAGCGCTGCAAAAAATGGGACAAGCGCAAGCGAGAACAGCACAAACCCCGCAGTGTCAAATTTCCCGCCGGTTTTTGGGCTGCTTTTAGTAGAGAACTTCACGTTTGCAATGTAAGCGGCAAACCCTATGGGCACATTCACCCAGAAAAGGTACCGCCAGTCCGCAAAAGAAATTATCAGCCCGCCAAGTGCCGGCCCCGCCAGCATTCCGAGCGCGACGAACGCTCCGTTTATTCCGAGGGCGCGCCCGCGCTCTTGCGCAGGGAATGTACGTGTAATTATCCCCTGGCTGTTCGCCAGCCCCGCGCTGGCGCCTGCTGCCTGCAGGATGCGCGCCGCAATCAGCAGCGGAAAGGTTGCAGCAATGCCGCACAGCAGCGAGCCTGCCGTGAAAACGAAAAGTCCAAAACGGAATGTCCTCTCCTGCCCTTTCATATCGCCAAGGTGCCCGAAAAGCAGCGTGAAAACAGAAAGTGCAATGAGGTATGCGCTCACTACCCATGTGACTGTGCCGGTGTTTACCTCAAGCTCTTCTGCCATTTTCGGCAGAGCAACATTTACAATGCTGCTGTCTAGTGTTGACATAAAAGTAAAAGTGGCTGTAATCATCAGGATAATCCATCTTTTGCGCTGCGGCTTTGGCGTTCCCATTTTTTCTGGCCATCCTCTCATTGAATTTTCCGCTGATGTTTCGGGCCAACAGTTTTTTCCGATGTTTCATTGACAGGGCAGCTGAAAAACAATATACTTTTAAAGGCGTATTCTGTCACATCAGCATGAATTTTAGTCATGGTTTAGAAATAAAGTGTCACAAATAAAAATTGTTGCAGCGCCGCAGCAGATTATAAAGTTCCCGAATTGCCGTGCGCAGAAAGGATTGTAGCATAAATGTCCATGGGCATGCTTGTAACAGTAATTCTTCTCTCTGTTGTATTTGATTTTATCAACGGATTCCACGACACGGCGAACTCAATCGCAACGTCTGTCTCAACACGTGTGCTGACGCCGCGCGCCGCTACTATTATGTCCGCTACACTTAATTTCGTCGGAGCCCTCATAAGCGCAAAAGTCGCGGAAACCATAGCTTCCGGCATCGTCACATGCGTACTGCCGCAGTACGTAATTGCCGCCGCCCTCTGCGGGGCAATCGTCTGGAACCTCATCACGTGGTACATCGCACTTCCGAGCAGTTCTTCGCATGCGCTTATAGGCAGCCTTGTAGGCGCTACGATTATTGTTACCAACAGTTTCAAAACAGTTAACTGGAAAAATATTCTTGATAAAGTTATTATTCCCCTTTTCACTTCCCCTGTAATTGGATTTGTGATAGGTTTCTTTGTCATGAAGCTCCTGTACCATATACTCAGGCTGGCCAAGCAGCGGTTCGTCAATAAGTTCTTCTCAAAGCTCCAGATATTTTCCGCCGCGCTTATGGCATATTCCCACGGAAGCAACGACGCGCAGAAAACGATGGGCATCATAGCCATGGCGCTTGTGAGTGGAGGTTACCTTAAAGCACAGGACGGCATACCGATCTGGGTAAAACTCATATGTGCGGTATCAATGGCATTCGGGACATCGTTAGGCGGGTGGAAAATAATTAAAACCGTCGGCATGAATATGATAAAACTGCAGCCAGTCGAAGGGTTTGCCGCTGAAACTTCTGCGGCAATTGTTATCCAGATTATGACGGCTGCCGGCGCACCGGTCAGCACAACGCACGTCATCTCCTCTTCCATCATGGGGGTTGGTTCCGCAAAGCGCCTTTCCGCCGTTAACTGGTCAACCGCAAAAAACATTATAATCGCCTGGGTGGTCACCTTCCCCGTAACAATACTTTTCGGCATGGGATTCGCACTTCTGTTCCGTCTTTTCATCCATTGAATTTATTGAATTGTTGGCCTGATTTTCACGGCCTCTTTTTTATGTCTATTTTCTCAGATTCTGCTATGATAATATTGGGCGGTGATTTCATTGGACAGGACGATACTTCACTGTGACTGCAATTCCTTCTTTGCCTCTGTGGAATGCCTTTTCCGGCCTGAGTTGAAAAACGTCCCCATGGCAGTGTGCGGTGACCCGGAAGCAAGGCACGGCATTATCCTCGCAAAAAATGAGCCTGCCAAAAAATACGGCATCCGCACGGCGGAAACCATCTGGCAGGCTAAGCGCAAATGCCCCGGGCTTGTGCTTGTCCGGACGCATTTTCAGGAATATGTCAAATACTCAAAGCAGATAAATAAAATTTACCTGCGCTACACTGACCTCGTGGAGCCTTTCAGCATTGATGAGAGCTGGCTCGATGTTACCGGAAGCCGCGCGCTTTTCGGCGACGGCAAGTCTATTGCCGACAGCATCCGTGAAACAGTCCGCCGCGAAACCGGGCTTACAGTATCGGTTGGCGTGTCTTTCAATAAAATTTTTGCAAAGCTCGGAAGCGACTATAAAAAGCCTGATGCGACTACTGTTATAAACCGCCAAAGTTACAGGGACATCGTGTTCCCGCTGCCTGCGGACGCGCTGATTTTCTGCGGGCATAAAATGGCACAGGCCCTCTCAGGGCTCGGCATACACACAATAGGCGACTTGGCCGGCAGCAGCCGCGGAATGCTCCAAAAGCGCTTCGGAAAAGCCGGCGCAGAACTGTACGACTATGCCAACGGCCTCGACTGCGAACCCGTGCACAGCTTTTTTGAGGAACGCGATGTAAAGAGCATAAGCAACAGTGTGACTTTCCGCCGCGACCTTACCGGCGAAAAAGAAATCCGCCGCGCCGTCGGCGCCATATGCGGCAGCGTGGCTTCGCGCATGAGGAAACAGGGCGTCAAATGCTGGGTGGTACAGGTCGGCATAAAAAATCAAGACCTTAAGACAGTAACACGCCAAAAAACGCTGCCTGCCCCTACGCACCTTGCCAGCGAGCTCACCGAAGCTTCCATGGAACTCATGCATTCATTTTGGAATTTTGGCTGCCCGATACGCATGATATCTGTCGGCGGCAGCGGGTTCGTGCCCGAAGATGCTTCAGGCGAACAACTGTCGTTCTTCTCTGCGGCAACCAGCAAAAGCCATTCGCGCAGCAAGGAGGAACACCTTGAAACAGCACTTGACAGCATCAGGGAAAAATTCGGCAGCTCGTCCATAACCACGGGAGCCCTTCTGAAAGACGACATTGGCCTCGAGGGCCTCCAGCGCAAAAGCGGCAAAAAATGGTAAACAACAATTTTTATAGTTTTATGCCTGCGGATTCAAGCGCCTCCACAAGTTTTCCAGGATTCTGCGCATAGCAAAAGCCTTTCATGCCAAGTTTTTCGCCCGCGGCTATATTTTCGGGTATGTCGTCAATAAAGAAGCATTCTTCCGGCTTAAGGCAAAACTTTCTGAAAAGCGTGAGGTAAATTTCGGGATCCGGCTTAAGCAGATGAACGTCAGCCGAAACCGTCATACCATCAAAATATGCAACGGCAGGAATGTTCCGGTAAAAGCGGTAAAACCGCGTGCTCATGTTGGTAAGCAAATATAGGCGGTACCCATTATTTTTAATGGTACGTACAAGCTCCTCTATCTCTGGAAAAGGCTTTGGCATCTCATGCCAGTGGCCATAGAGGAAACGGGCCGTCTTATGCAGCCGCTCAGGTATGCGTCTGAGAACAAGCGCAAGATAGTCCTCGTCCGTCATTGTCCCACGGTCGGTTTCCACCCACTCAGGCGCTTCGAAGATTTCACGGTTCAACAGTTCCGCGTCATCTTCATTATGGCAGTATTTTTTTATGTATTTTTCCGGTTCATACGAAAACAGTACCCAGCCCATGTCAAAAATAATATTGCGAATCATCCGGATTCTCCCCCTCTGCATTTGCTTTATATTACCATAGCTGCCATATAAATTCAACAAACTGAGTATATGCTTTATATGGCATAAACGTTTTTTCGATATGTCCATTTTATACATAAAGCGGCCCCTGCTTACATGCCGAAGCAGGGGCTGAATGTTTTATCCCGAAATGGCTACACCTTAAACATCTAAACAGTCAGGCAATGCGCACGGCAAAAAGGCTGCCACCTAAAATATCGAGGGTGCCTGTCGCTGCGGCGTCAAAGTCGACAAAGCAATCGAGTACCTGGTTCTGGAACACGGTGATAACCGCCCCTCCGCTGATTACTTCAACATTTGTGTTAGTAAGCGGGAAAGTTACCTGCGTCCCGTTGATTGGTGTACCTAAGCTCCTTAAATAGATGCTCACATTTCCAGTGGAGGCAGCAGCGGCCTGCACAGTAAGATTGTATTCCAACTTGTAAGTTCCGGGCGTAAGAAATGTTATGGCACCGTTACTTACAATAATATTGTCTGTCTTTGACTGCTCGTTAAACGTCACAACGCCGTCCACAGGCGCTGTAAACGACTGCGTTGCTGTCTTTACAAGCTGGGCATACGCCGGTTTGAACTTTGGGCGTATCGGGCATGGCGGGTACGGCGTGCATGGCGGGTACGGCGTGCATGGGCGGGTACGGCGTGCATGGCGGATCCGGTGGGCACGGTGGGCACGGATGGTACGGCGGATATGCAGGCTGCTGGCTCCATGCCGGCCATTGTGCCGGTATGCCGCATGGCCAGTTGCATGGGTCTGTACAGAAGCGGCCATAAAAACAACTCAAAAGAGATTCCTCCCTGTGGTTTATTATTGTTTTTTCAAGAAACGGTTTGTTTCTCTGCTTCCATACTATGCCGCAGGGCGAATTAACGCCATTTTATTCACGCAGCGTTTCTAATATGATATAATAAAGACGTTTTTATTCCAGCAATGATGTTTATTGAAAGGGGGGCCTGCTTTGCAGAAGGCTCTTGTCACCGGCGCCGCAGGGGGGATAGGCAGCGCCATAGCAAAACGGTTGTGCCGTGACGGCTTTTTCGTCGTCCTCAACTTCTTCCATTCGGAAAAAGCGGCCGTGCGCCTGCGCGACGGAATAAACAGCAGTTTTCCGGAACCGCGCGCCGAAATTTTCCGTGCGGACGTTTCCGACCGTGCACAGGCAGAAAATATGTTCCGTTCCGCAGGCGGCATAGATGTGCTTGTAAACAACGCCGGCATTGCCCAGCAGAAACTTTTTACAGACATAACCGAAGACGACTGGCGCCGCATGATGGCCGTTGACGTAACAGGCGTTTTCCACTGCTGCCAGCTCGCGCTGCCATATATGATACACCGCAAGCATGGAAAGATAATAAACATCTCGTCCATGTGGGGGCAGGCCGGCGCTTCGTGCGAGGTCCACTACTCCACAGCAAAGGCGGCAGTCATAGGCCTAACAAAGGCACTGGCGAAAGAAGTCGGCCCTTCAGGCATAACGGTAAACTGCATTGCGCCCGGCGTTATAGACACGCCTATGAACGCTTCCCTCGGGCCAGAAACAATGCGCGGGCTGAAAGAGGAAACACCGCTTGAGCGCATCGGCACTCCGGACGACATCGCGGGCGCCGTTTCTTTTCTCGCGTCTCCCGATGCCGACTTTATCACGGGTCAGGCCATCGGCGTAAACGGCGGATTTGTAATCTGAAAAAAACAGGGCTCCCTGCCGGAATTTTCCGTAACAGAAGCCCATGTGCCCTGCAAAAGTTTCAGACCGTTGTCATCAAAACGCGGCAGTTTCCTTTAACTGTGTATTTGCCGTAGCCTGCGGGAACAAAGATACTGTCCCCTTTGCCAAACGAAAGCTCTTCTTTTCCGTCTTTCAGCAGTTTTGCTTCACCGCCGATACATACAAGAGAATTAAAGCTTTTTTCGTCCGCGTCAAGCTGGAACTCATTGATTTCCATTTCATATACTGTGAAAATATCACACGAAGCGAGAAGTATGCGCGAGCAGCCGCTAAACTTTTCTCTGCTCCCCTGTGGATGCGTCGGCCATGTGGGGCGGTCAAGGCGCGTAACATCGAGCGCCTGCGGGATATGCAGCTGGCGCGGCTTCCCGTCTTTGCCGAGGCGGCCGTAATCATATATCCTGTAAGTCAGGTTGGAACTCTGCTGTATCTCCGCAAGCAGTATGCCTGCGCCGATTGCATGAAGAGTCCGGCTTTCTATGAAAAACACGTCGCCCGGATGCACGGGGACTTTGTTAAGCACTTCTTCAATGGTATTTTCCTTAATGCGCTTCTTAAATTCGTCTTTAGTTATTTTGTGGTTGAAACCATAGTAGAGGCTTGCCCCCGGCTCGTTCGCTATGATATACCACATTTCCGTTTTTCCAAACAGTTCGCCGTGGGCGCGGGCATAAGCGTCGTCCGGGTGCACCTGTACCGACAGTTTGCCCTTTGCATCTATTAGCTTTATAAGCACTGGAAAATCCGGAAATCCGGCGCAGTCTGTGCCGAAAACAGAATGGCCCGCCCTGGCAAAATAATCCGGCAGAAGCATGCCGGCGCATTCACCGTTAACGATTGTCGACGGCCCGTCTGGATGTGCGGAAAGCATCCAGCTTTCTGCGATTTTGTCTGCTCTGCTCTGCTGACGGTATTCGGTGCGTAGCCTGGTACCGCCCCAGATATAATCTTTGCAGGCTGCTTTTAGCTTGACTGGATAAATCAGTGACAACACAACCACTCCTTACTGCGGCAGCTGGCCTTTTCGGCCGCACATGCTTCTATTATTCCCATTATAAGCCAGATATTTCCGTTTTGCAATCACACAGCATTGCTTAGCACTTGCATCGAATTTAACCGATCCATAATATTTTCCTTTATCATTAATGCCTTCTTGAAAGAAAACGGCCAAGATGGTAAACTAATATCATCTTGCCAAATTGGACGTGGTGCAAAATGGATTTCAAAGAAAAGCGGAAAAAGCTTTTAAAATACCTGACTTCCAAGGAGTTGATCCTCTACCTTGTCTTTGGTGTTCTGACTACGGCCATCAACTGGGCAGTCTACTTCATTCTGACGGACGCCGTAAAGATGAATGTTTCTCTGGCATATTTCATCGCGTGGGCCGTTTCGGTCATTGTCGCATTTCTGACAAACAAGAAGTATGTCTTTATGAGCAGCACAAGGCAATGGAAGACTCTGTTCTTCGAGGCGGGCACTTTTGTTGGCGGGAGGCTCCTTACCCTCATAATCGGCGAAATCCTAATGACCGTCTTTGTCGTGCACTTCGGCCAAAGCAACCTCCTCTGGAAATTTATCACGACCGCCATTGAAGTCATCGGGAACTGGCTGGTCAGCAAATTTATTACTTTTAAAAAGAAAGCGGACTGAACATCCGTAATGGAGGAAAGAGAAAAGATGCAAGCTACCGAAAAAACAATGGATCAAATCGTCTCCCTGTGCAAAGACCGGGGATTTATCTACTCCGGCTCAGAAATCTACGGGGGACTTTCCAACACGTGGGATTACGGCCCCCTGGGTGTGGAATTTAAAAACAATGTCAAGCACGCCTGGTGGAAAAAATTCATTCAGGAAAGCCCCTACAACGTCGGAATTGACACGGCCATCCTCATGAATCCGGAAGTGTGGGTCGCATCGGGCCACCTGAAAAGTTTTTCCGACCCGTTGATGGACTGCCGCGACTGCAAGACGCGCCACCGTGCCGACAAACTGATTGAAGATGCTACCGGTGAGAATGCGGACGGCTGGAGCAACCAGAAGATGATGGATTTTATCCGTGAGCACCACATCAAATGCCCAAACTGCGGCAGTGAAAATTTTACCGACATCCGTCAGTTCAACCTGATGTTCAAAACCTTCCAGGGCGTAACGGAAGACGCCAAAAGCCAGCTTTATCTGCGCCCGGAAACAGCACAGGGCATTTTTGTGAACTTTGCCAACGTCCAGCGCACCACGCGCCGCAAAATTCCGTTTGGAATCGGCCAGATCGGCAAGAGTTTCCGCAATGAAATCACCCCCGGCAACTTTACATTCCGCACCCGTGAATTTGAGCAGATGGAGCTTGAGTTTTTCTGCAAGCCGGGCACAGACCTCGAATGGTTCAGCTACTGGAAAGACTACTGCAAAGACTTCCTGCTTTCGCTCGGCATGACCGAAAAGAATATGCGCCTGCGCGACCACAGCAAAGAAGAGCTTTCATTCTATTCAAAGTGCACCACAGATATAGAGTACCTTTTCCCATTCGGCTGGGGCGAACTTTGGGGCATTGCCGACCGCACCGACTATGACCTTTCGCGCCATCAGGAGCATTCCGGCAAGAGCCTCGAATATTTTGACCCTGAAACTAAAGAGCACTATATCCCCTATGTTATTGAGCCGTCTCTCGGCGCCGACCGTGTAGCCCTCGCGTTCCTCGTTGACGCGTACGATACTGAAAAGGTAAACGACAAAGATACGCGCGTTGTGCTGCACCTCCACCCTGCACTTGCGCCGTACAAATGCGCCATGCTGCCGCTCAGCAAAAAGCTTAACGACAATGCGCAGGCAATCCATACACACATATGCAGGCGCTTCCGCGCCGATTATGACGATGCAGGCTCTATTGGCAAGCGCTACCGCCGCCAGGATGAAATTGGCACGCCATACTGCATAACATACGACTTCAAGAGCGAAGAAGACGGGTGCGTAACAGTGCGCGACCGCGACACAATGAAGCAGGAACGCATATCCATCGACCAGCTCGAGAAATATCTGGACGACAAAATGAGCTTTTAAATAAAAAAACGGCAAAATATTTTCCTCCACCAGCCGATATAAATGCTGAAAGGAGGAATAAGCCGATGAGGGTTTCCGAAATGGCATCCATGGCCTACAAGGTATATTCAATAAACCGGATACACGGCATTTCAGATGGACAAGCCAGCAACCCATACAGTTTTGAAGGCATAAGCAATGTCAGAAGGTATGCAGATAACTTTGCCAAAGTTAATGAGCTGCAGAAATCGCATGACAACAGGTCGGACGGCAAAGCAGACAATGTAAAGGCGAACGGCGCGGACAAAACGCAAAGCGTGTCCGACACCGCCAGCAGCCAAAGCCAGAGTGCGTCTCCTGCCGTATCAGCGACGACTACAGAAGAAGAACGCAAGAATGTTCTTAACTCCTACACAGCATATATGCAGAGCGCTATCGCTTCTTCCGGCCTTGACCTTCTCGTCTGAAACAAAAGGCTGAGAAATCCCGGGATGCGAAAAACATTCCGGGATTTCTCAGCCTTGCATATATGCTTTTCTGCCGTAAGCTTCACCTGTGCAGTAATAATGCTGCGCAGCTAAGCGCAGGTAGCACAAGGTTTCCTTCTTCGGCAGAAGGGCCTGCCACGGATTCCGCATTGTTCCACTGGCCGCCTATGTGCAGTTCCACTTCAGCATTCCCGCGGTTAAAGGCACACAGCAGCGCATCTTTGGTGCCGTGGCGGATATACGCCATAATGTCGCCGTCCGCTTTTACAGGTATAAACGTGCCCTCCCGCAGGCAGTCGCACTCGGCGCGCATGCGCCCAAGCTTCCTGTACCATTCAAGCAGACCCGCATTTTCATTTCCCCATGGGTAGCAGCCGCGGTTGAACGGGTCTTTATATCCTTCCATTCCGGCTTCGTCGCCGTAATAAATGCACGGCACACCCGGCAGTGTAAACTGCATCAGCGAAGCGAGGCGCATTTTTAAAAGTCCTTCTGTGCGCTGCTCCTGCGTCAAATGCGTTTCGCTCTGCCAACACTTGTCGTGGCTGCCTACAGGTTCGCCCGCAAGTGCCGTGATGGCACGCTCAGTGTCGTGCGTGCCTATATTGTTCATAAGGCAGCGGACTGTCTGCGGAGGATAATTTTCCAGTATACTTAGTATCTCCTCCATTTTGTCCGGCGCGCTTTCGCCTGTGAGATAGCCCAGTATGGCATTGCGGAACGGGTAATTCATCACGCTGTCAAGTTCTTTGCCCCAAAAATACCTTTTGCGCTTGCCATACGCGATTTTATTCGACGCATCTTCCCATACTTCGCCTATAATGGCGGCGTCAGGCTTTTCGGCCTTTGCCGCCGCGCGCAGTTCCTCAAGAAAATCATCCGGCAGCTCGTCGGCAACATCAAGCCGCCAGCCTGAAGCGCCGGCGCGCAGCCATTTGCGCACAACACCGTCAGACCCGTTGATAAAGTCTCTGTATGACGGGTTGCCTTTATCCGCCGCGGGGAGATTTTCAAAATTCCACCAGCACGAATATTCGTCCGGCCACTTCTTAAACATGTACCATGGATAATATGGCGAGTCTTTCGACTGGTAAGCGCCTTTAAGTGGGTAACGCCCTTTGCGGTTAAAGTAGATGCTGTCGCTTCCGGTGTGGTTAAAAACTCCGTCGAGCATAACGCGCATCCCCATTTTCGCCGCGCTGCGGCAGAGACGGCGGAAGTCTTCTTCCGTACCGAGGAGCGGGTCGATCTTCATGTAGTCCGCCGCGTCATACCGGTGGTTTGAGTGTGACTCAAAAATCGGGTTTAAGTATATACATGTTACGCCGAGCGACTTAAGGTATCCGAGCTTCTGTTCTATGCCGCGGAGATCGCCGCCAAAATAATCATTGTTTGTGACTTCGCCGTGCTCGTCCGGTTCCCAGCCAGGCTGCCCGCCCCATGAAGAATGCATTATACGGTCAAGCGGCACGCCGTGTTTCTTTTCTCCGGAGCGGCAGAACCTGTCGGGGAATATCTGGTATATAACGCCGCCAGCAAGCCAGCCTGGAGTCATGAAGGCATTGCCATAAACCGTAAGCTGCCACTGCTTGCCGCCGTTCACTTCACCCCCGCTGCCGAAGCCACGTTTTACTGGGAGTGTCCCGCGCCATGTGTCTGCATAAAAGCAGTAAAAATAAAGGCCTTCCCTGGCAGGGGCATAGTTGCACTCCCACAGTTCGTGCCTGCTGCCATACGTGCCGCAGCGGCACATCTCAACGCACTGCTCGGCACCCGTGGCATCGTTTGTTACCGCAAGCCGCGCGGCAGAGCAGTGCAGGCCGCACGGCAGCACAATTTTAAAACTTACGGAAGTGCCCGCCGCCACTGCCCCGACAGGGCTTCGGAAAACAGAATCACGCGAATCAAACATAAAAAGCCTCCCTGCGCTTCCACCCGAAAAGGCAGATGCAGAAAATATATTTTCTTTTCCCATATTTTGCAACCGTGATTATTGTACAACCTCAAAACTATTTTTTCAATATTCTAATGCCTGCTTTATGTGCAAATTATTTTTTATGCCTTTTTAAAGCAGTTGGGCAGGCCACTTTAAAAGCGCTTTGCCCGCAGCAGCCACAAAATCGCCTGTACGCTGCATTTCCGGCGCATAAAGTTTCTGTCGGGAAACAGACCTTCCATCTATTTAAAAAATGGCGCTTCCTCTTTTATCTTACCTGAAAATCGATTATAATATGCTGTAGAAGAAGCAGGCCATGCCGCACATGCACGCTTTGCGCCACTGCGCGGCGGCGGGCTTCAACAGATACCTCCGCGCATTGCTGCGGTGGGAAAGGACAGGATAGCATGGCCAAAAACAAAATAAAGCTGAACATCTGCGGGTTTGAATGCGGACTCTGCTCCAATGAAGATGAAAATTACATACGTTCCATTGGCAGTGAAGTGCAGCAGGCTATCAACGATATGATGGAAAGCAACGAGCGCCTCTCTGTCACAATGGCGGCAATCATAACTGCGCTCAACTACTGTGACGAGGCGCACAAATCTGCCGATACCGCCGACAATCTCCGCACACAGGTAAAAAATTATCTGGAAGATTCTTCGCATGCACGCCTCGATGCGGAAGAGTCAAAGCGCGAGCTGGAGCGTGTGAAACACGAAAACCAGTCCCTGCGCGCGCGGCTTGCCACTGAAGGCGAGCCGCCCGACAAAAGCGAAGAAGAGTCGCCAGCCAGTAATGCTGCATCCCAGCAAATCACGGGCGAATTGCCCGCTGTAGGCCCGGAAAAAGAAGCAGACCCCGAAAGCTTTATAAATTTCTTTGAAAAAAGCGATGGCGGTCAGTAAAGCGGAAGTCCTTGCACCTGCCGGCTCACCCGAAAGCCTTATCGCCGGTGTCCGCGCCGGCGCCGATGCTGTTTACCTCGGCGCCTCAAGATTCAGCGCGCGTGCAGGGGCAAAAAATTTCAGTTTTCAGGAGCTGCAGAAAGCCGTGTCATACTGCCATGCACGCGGTGTGAAGGTTTACCTTGCCGTAAACACGCTCATGCTCGATGGTGAACTCCCAGAGGCACTCAAGCTTGTGGAGGATGTATGCGCGCTTCCCGTAGACGCCGTGCTCGTGCAGGATATGGGCCTTGCGGGCGAGCTTTTGAGCCGCGCGCCAAAGCTGCGCCTGCACGCTTCAACACAGACAGGCGTGCACACCATCGCCGGCGCCGAAGCATTGTACCATGCCGGATTCAAGCGCGTTGTGCTCGCGCGCGAGCTCTCGCTGAAAGAAATATCAGATATCCACAGGGAATGCCCCATAGAACTGGAAATCTTCGTCCACGGCGCGCTTTGTATGTCAGTCAGCGGCCAGTGTTATTTCAGTTCGGTGTTCGGTTCGCGCAGCGGAAACCGCGGGCTCTGCGCACAGCCGTGCAGGCTGCCTTTCTCCGCTCCGGGAGGGACAGGCCACGACCTCAGCCTGCGTGACCTGTCACTCATTCCGCTCATAGGCGAACTCGAAAGGGCAGGCGCTGCCAGCCTGAAAATCGAAGGCAGGATGAAACGCCCCGAATATGTTGCGTCGGCAGTGCGGGCCTGTCGCCTCTCTGCTGACGGAAAAGTCGTGCCGGCAGAACTTTCAAACAGCCTGCACGCCGTATTTTCGCGTTCAGGGTTTACGCATGGCTATGCTGACGGAAAGCTTGGGCGTGAGATGTTTGGCGTCCGCACAAGGCAGGACGTGACGGCGGCGAGCGGGAATGTACTTAAGCGGTTGCGCGGCATATACGCTTCAGAGCCTCAGAGGATTCCGACAGATTTCAGTTTTGAGGCCATAGCCGGTCAGCCTGCGCGGCTTTCCGTTTCTGATGGAACAGGCACATCCGTCCATGTAACAGGGAATGTACCGGAAACCGCCGTCAGGCATGCGACTGATGTGGCACGCTGTGAAGAGCAGCTTCGCAAAACTGGCGGCACACCGTTCTATGCGCGCAACATAACCTGTAAAGTCGGCCCCGGGCTTACAATATCTGCCTCCGAACTAAACCGCATGCGCCGTGAAGCCCTTGCAAAGCTTGAGTCTGCGCGCGCCGAAAGGCCAAAAGTTCCATTTAATGGGCAAAAGTACGTTCCGCCAAAGCCATACCATGCAGGCCAGTTCCATCTGCGCGCGCGGTTCTGCAGCTGCCGCCTGCCTGAAGCCGCAAAAAAATGCGAGCTTGTCTACGTCCCAATCTCATCAAGCCCCAAACAGCTTTCAGAGTTCATCAAAAGCGGGTTTAATATTGCAGTCGAAATCCCGCGCGGCTTGTTTGGGCTGGAAAAGGATGTGTTAAACTTGCTTAAAAAGGCAAAGTCAGCCGGCGTTAACGACGCGTGGGCCGGTAACCTTGACTCCGCTGCCATCGCGCTCAAAGCCGGATTCCGTGTGCACGGCGGTTTCTCCCTCAATATCACAAACACAGAAGCCCTCATGTGGTACCGGAAATTAGGCCTTACAGACAGCGAGCTTTCATTTGAGCTTAAGCTGTCACAGGCAGAGCATATCGGCGGCAGCATGAAGCGCGGTGTTATAGTCTACGGCAGGCTTCCTTTAATGCTATGCAGGAACTGCCCGGCGGCGAATTCGCCAAAAGGATGCCTGCACTGCAAAAAGCCGCCTGAAATAACAGATCGGCGCAACGTGCCTTTCCCCGTTATGTGCAGCGGCACCTGCAGCGAGGTGCTCAATTCTGTCCCGCTGTACCTTGCCGACCGTTTAAGCGACGTGAAAAACCAGGACTTCGGCCTGATGCGTTTTTCTACAGAAAGCACACAGGAAGCCGAAAATATTTTAAATGAATATTTCTTGGCCCTGGGCGGCGCATTTGTGAGCACACCAAAAGGCGGCACTTTTACCCGCGGGCTTTGTTACCGCGGGTTTGAATGATATCTGGTGCCAATAAACACGTTAATTTGAAAATTGTGGAGTTTTTATGGAATCTTTTTTTAAAAAGGAAATTAAAATAAAGCGAGTCCGCAAAAGCGCAATCCTGCCAACAAAGGGAACTGAAGGCGCAGCCGGACTTGACCTCTATGCCTGCATAGACGCACCTGTAACCGTAAGTCCGCATGGGCTGTACCGCATACCGACGGGCATTGCCATCGCCCTCCCTGACAGGAACACCGTGGGGCTGATTTTTGCACGCAGCGGCCTTGGAATTAAATACGGCATTTCGCCGGCTAATGCCGTCGGCGTTATAGACAGCGATTACCGCGGTGAAATCGTCGTCGGCCTGTGCAACACAGGGCAGGAACAATATGTCCTTTCGCCTGGCGAACGGTTTGCACAGCTTGTGGTTATGCCTGTTTATATGCCAGTGCTGACTGAAACCGACGACCTCGGCGAAACAAAACGCGGCGCCGGAAGGTTTGGCTCTACTGGCAAAACGGTAATCAGCCACCCATAAACGGAGGGATTTAATCTCATGAAAAAGGGCATTATAAAAACGCTCGTATTTATTGTCCTGATTATCCTGGCGGTTGTCCTCGGCAAAGCAGTTGGCAGCGCTGTAGCAGGTATAAGCTATCTCTCCTGGCTTGCCATTGCAGCAAAATTTGGTGTCTCTACCGTGACTATTGACCTTTCAGTTATTCAGATAACATTTGGCATGATGATAAACATCAACGTCGCACAGTCTATTCTTCTTTTAATATCTATTTTTGTATACATCAGGATTCAGAGAAAGGGGTAGGAGTTAACGACCATGTTATTTCTTGCATCTTCATCACCAAGGCGCAGCGAACTTCTCAGTAAGGCAGGCTTTGAGTTCACTGTTGAGCCCGCAAATGTAAATGAAACCGTCCTTCATGGGACACCCCCCATGCAGATTGTGGAGCAGCTTTCTTCCCGCAAGGCAAAAGCAGTAGCAGCGCTGCACCCCGAGGACACAATCATCGGAGCCGACACAATAGTCGTTTTCAAAGGCCGTATATTCGGAAAGCCAAAGGATGAAGAAGCCGCAAAAAAAATGTTGAAACTGCTTTCGGGCAATGTGCACCAGGTATATACGGGATACACCGTCATCCAGAAAGACAAATTTTACTGCAGCCATGAAGTCACATCAGTTGAGTTTTACAGCCTCACAGATGATGAAATCAATGCGTATATCGCTTCTGGCGAGTGGAAAGACAAAGCCGGCGCCTATGGCATTCAGGGCCGCGGCTGCCTTTTTGTAAAACGCATAAACGGTGATTTTTATAACATTATGGGACTTCCGGTCGCAAAAATAAATCGGGTTTTGAAGCGTATGGAGTCAGCCCAAAAGTGAAAATGCCAAAAGCGCCGCCATCTGGCTAATCATTACAGCTATAAAACAACAATTCTAAATTTTTTGTTGAGTATCTGTGTAACAGGCGTTATAATATAAAAGTGGTATTATGCACACGGGAATTTGTGGTTTCAGCCGCAGAAAGACCGGAAAGGGGAAAATAACCAATGTTTTCAAAAGATATAGGCATCGATCTCGGTACTGCCAATACACTGGTATATATGAAAGGGAAAGGCATTGTAATGCGCGAGCCTTCCGTTGTTGCCGTTGATGTGCGGACTGACGACGTGCTTGCCGTCGGGAAAAACGCAAAGGCAATGATAGGCCGCACACCTGGTTCCATCGTGGCTGTGCGCCCAATGAAAGACGGTGTTATTGCGGATTTTGACATCACCGCAACAATGCTTAAGCATTTTATCAAACAGACAGTGAAATCGACTACTTTCTCCAAGCCGCACATCATAATCTGCATCCCCTCCGGTGTTACGGAAGTTGAGCGTCGCGCTGTAGAAGATGCCGCACGCCAGGCAGGCGCAAGCAATGTTGAGCTTGTTGAGGAGCCTATGGCAGCCGCAATAGGCGCCGGCCTTCCGGTAAGCGAGCCTACAGGCAGCATGGTAGTCGACATCGGCGGCGGTACGGCAGAGGTCGCTGTAATTTCGCTGGGAGATATCGTTACCTCTGTTTCTGTGCGCTGCGCAGGCGATAAATTCGATGAGTCAATAATTTCTTATGTTAAGAAGAAGTATAACCTGCTGATTGGCGAGCGCACAGCCGAGGAAATCAAAATCAAAATCGGTTCCGCGTTCCCAACAGAGGACAACGATGGCGCTTCAGTCGAAATCAAAGGCCGCAACCTTGTTGATGGCTTACCTAAAAACGTGACTATAACAGCCGAAGAGGTTCGTGAAGCTCTGAGCGACTCGCTCGCACTTATAATTGATGCTATAAAGAGCACGCTCGAAAAAACACCGCCTGAGCTTTCCGCAGACATCATAGACCACGGGATTATGCTTACTGGCGGCGGCGCGCTTCTACGCGGGCTTGACAGCCTTGTGGAAAAAGAGACAGGTATGCCTGTTCATGTTGCCGATGAGCCGCTCGACTGCGTTGTAAATGGTACAGGCAAACTGTTGGAAGTCAATATGCCCGCTTCTTATTACAAAGCAAACGAAAAAGCAAGGAAGTAATTTTGCAGAGGCTTCTGCAAAATATATATATGCTTATGCTGCATAAAAAATACATTCCGAATGCCAAACATTCGGAATGTATTTTTTATAGCCTGCTGCTTTTGGCGGCAAGCCCATAAAATCGAGGCCATGCGTTTGCATGGCCCCTTTATTTAAAAAATCGAATCAGTTTAAAATTGTCTTTCCTGTTTCTTTATTAAACAGATGTAACCTTGGCAATTCAAAAGCTACTTTAATGCGGTCGCCTGTTTTTGCTGTGGACCTTGGGTTAACACGTGCCGTAATGTGGTTGCCCTCGCATGTAAGGTAAAGATAAGTTTCGGCACCCATAAGCTCCTTAACTTCAACGTCCGCTTCTACAATCCCATCTGTAGCATTTGCGAGGAAATCAGGCTCATCATGCACATGCTCAGGGCGTATTCCCATAACTACCTCTTTGCCATCGTAATTTTTAAGCACGTCATCTTTATTTTTGCTTTCCGGTATCTTAATGCCATACTGCCCAAAATGGAAAATATAGCCCGACGCCTCTTTCTGGATGTTGCCGTCGATAAAGTTCATCTCAGGAGAGCCCATAAATCCGGCAACAAACTGGTTCACCGGCTTGCCATAAAGGTTCTGCGGCGTATCCACCTGCTGGATGAAACCGTCTTTCATAACAACAATGCGATCTGCCATTGTCATTGCTTCTGTCTGGTCATGCGTAACATAAATAAATGTTGTGCCGAGGCGCTGGTGCAGCTTTGAAATCTCCGTCCTCATCTGGGCACGCAGCTTTGCATCGAGGTTTGAAAGCGGCTCATCGAGGAGGAATACCTTCGGGTTACGTACTATAGCGCGTCCCAGTACAACACGCTGCCTCTGGCCGCCGGAAAGGGCTTTCGGCTTGCGGTCAAGCAGATGCTGTATGTCAAGTATTTTAGCAGCTTCGTTCACACGGCGCTTGATCTCATCTTTAGGCACTTTACGCAGCTTAAGGCCGAACGCCATATTATCAAACACCGTCATGTGCGGGTAAAGGGCATAGTTCTGAAACACCATTGCAATGTCGCGGTCCTTGGGCGCCACATCATTTGCAAGCGTTGTTCCGATATAAAGTTCGCCTTTTGTAATTTCTTCCAAACCTGCTATCATTCTTAGAGTAGTTGATTTTCCACATCCGGACGGGCCAACAAGAATAACGAATTCCTTATCCGCTACTTCAAGGCTGAAATCCGAAACAGCCGTTACGCCACCGTCGTAAACCTTATAAACATGCTTCAGTGTTACACTTGCCATAGATAAGCCTCCTGATATCCATTCTTAATTTTTCAGATAGTTGCAAAACTACAGTATCCTTCTAACGACAGGATATGCGTATTCACAACATTTTTATCATATCAGAACCCGCAGGCAAAGAACAGATTCTTTTTTACCAAATTTCTTTTGGTGCCTTTATTGAATTCAGAGAAAAACAAATTAAAACGTTAATTTTCGTTCAATATTTACAGGTGCTTGCTAATGTTAATCAGTAAAATATTTCTTCTGTTTCCAGCTTTGAAAGTTCACGTGCCTCGCCTGCCCCAAGGGACGTGTCGAGAAAAAGATTTCCAATGCGCACACGCTTCAAAGTTAGCACATGGTTATTCCTTGCCTGAAACATACGTTTTACCTGATGGAATTTTCCCTCACGCAGCCCAACAAGGACGAGTGGATTATCCCCCTGCTTCAGGACTTTCAGCTCCGCCGGAAGACAGGCAGCGTCCGAAAGCAATATGCCCGACCTGAACGCTTTGCGGTCTTCTTCAGTCACAGGCGATGACAGGCGCGCCTCATACCATTTAACCACATGGCTTTTAGGCGCGAGCATTTTATGGGCAAATGCGCCGTCATCCGTCAGTATCAATAAGCCTTCGGTGTCTTTGTCGAGCCTGCCTGCCGGAAAGATGCACCGCCTGTGCCACTCCTGCGGCAGAAGATCCGTCACCGTACGCGCAGATTTGTCGCGTGAAGCGGAAAGCACCCCTTGCGGCTTATTCATCATAATGTAAAGATATTTTTTAACACAAACCTGCTGGCCGTTCACTGTTATAGTCTCTGAAGAAGCATCGACGACCGTCTGCGGCTTAATTACAGCCACGCCGTTTACTGCCACACACCCGCTGCGTATGAGTTTGCCGACTTCTTTCCTTGTGCCGATATTCTGTGAAGAGAGTATTTTGTCAAGCCTTTCTTTTTTCATTGTGCGCCTTCTTTTTAAAGATGGTTTTATTTTATCCTCTCACAGTTGAAAGTGCAAATCATGAAAACAGCCTTTATAAAAAATGCGTCTTGATTTGGCATTTATAAACCGTTTCAAGGCGCACTTTTAAATTTTATCGTTTTGCGCAGCCAATGCCAAACTTACCCGCATAATGCACAATCAGTCCGTCGGCCATGCGTTCGCAGGGATATTTGAAGGAGCGGGCTTCGAAGCCTCTTCTGCTGAAGAGGCCTTTCCCGTCACTCCCGATAATGATACGCCGGTCAGGGCATTCATGCTGTTCCGTGCCATTTTAAACGGTGCTTCGCAGGCACCGCTGCTGCCTTCATGCTGCCCGTCAAAGCCTGTCATGAATCCGTCAAGCGCCGGGGTGCTTAGGTCACCGCCAATAACCTTTCCCCCACTTACAAGGAGCGTGCCGCGCATCATTTCCTGCTGTGGGTAGTTTGTAATTGCATATATCCACTGGTGCACTGTTTTTCCCGCATAAGGCTTAAGGTCAAGGCCCTGCTCCTGCTGTATATTATTATACTCAAGATAAACATCGTTAAACTTGCCAGGAATCGCCACATCGCCTTCATCGAGCGGCTCCGCCTTTACATTCCAGCCAAACTGGCGGAAAAATGCAACTCTCTCGTCGTTGCTGCCGGCGGCAATCGAATATTTACGGCCAGCAGACGTTGCCTGCGGCGGCGCATTTCTCGCACACGCAAGCACGGCGATTGCCGTAACCACAGCCACTGCCACCGCTATAGTCACAATCACCCTTTTGCGGCTATGCCGGAACGACATCACGAACATATCTCCGCCTCCAAAAGCAAAATCCATCCATTCACAGAATAGGTATGACTGAGGGGCGGCAAACATTACTCTTTTTTAGGCTGGCATGGAAGATGATTCTATCACTTTTTTTGCGACCTGAGGCGGTACCGCTTCGTAGCGTATAAAATCGAATATAAAGTTTCCCCTGCCCTGCGCAGACTGGCGCAGGAACGTGCTGAAGTCATCCATTTCAGCTTCCGGCACTTCAGCATCTACGGCCTGATCTTCGTCCCCCGCCGGCTCCATGCCGAGCACACGGCCACGCCGCCTGTTTATCTCTCCGAGTATATTCCCCATGCAGCCGTCAGGCACCGTGCACTTAAGCCTTCCTATCGGTTCAAGCAAAACGGGGTCAGCTTTAGGCATGCCGTTCCTGTAAGCAATGGCGGCAGCCATTTTGAATGACATCTCAGACGAGTCTACCGGATGGAAGGAGCCATCATAAAGCGTAGCGCGCAGACCCACAACCGGATAACCGGCAAGCGGGCCCTTCTCAGCGCTTTCGCGCAGCCCTTTTTCCACGGCCGGGAAAAAACTTTTTGGCACCGAACCTCCGACAACGCGTTCACCGAATTCCATCTTTTCGCTGTCGCACGGTTCGAACTCAATCCACACGTCGCCGTACTGGCCATGCCCGCCCGTCTGCTTTTTGTATTTTCCCTGCACCTTAACCTTTTTGCGTATCGTTTCCCTGTAGGCAACACGTGGTTTTTTAAGGACCATTTCCACGCCAAATTTCTTCTTAAGCCTCGCGGCCGTCACTTCAAGGTGCTGCACACCAAGGCCTGAAATTATCATCTGGTGCGTTTCCCTGTTAGTGCGGAACCCGATAGTTGGGTCTTCGTCGGCAACCTTCAGAATACCCTGCGCTACTTTGTCCTCTTCGCCGCTGTTTTTCGGCTCCGCAGCCATCGAAAGTGTCGGCACAGGATAGGAAACACCTTCCAGCTTCACTTTCCGCGACGGCGAACAAAGCGTATCGCCCGTATGCACGTCCTGAAGCTTAGGCACTGCGCCTATATCGCCCGCCGCAATAAACGGTACGGGAGTCTGCTTTTTGCCGTACATCATGACAGTTTTGCCGATATGCACAGGATTTCCCGTGCGCATATTGATAAGCCTGCTTTCACCAGAGATTTTTCCAGCCACAGCTTTTATATATGAAAGTCTGCCTATAAACGGATCAGCTACGGTCTTGAACACGACAGCTACCTGCTGGCCGTTCTCATCTACAGGTATCTCTGCAGCCTCGCCGTTTACCGTTTCACCTATCTCGCCCGCCCTTTCAGCCGCCGTAGGCGCGAGCCACGTCATGCCATTCAAAAGCTGGTCTATACCGTTAAGCAGCAGCGCGTCGCCGCAGAAAACAGGGTATACCGTCCCTGCTTTCACACCTTGGCTTATGCCGACAATGACTTCTTCCGGCGTAAACTGTCCGCCGGAAAAATACTTTTCGAACATCTCGTCGCCCGTCTCTGCCACTGCCTCATAAATAGCTGTGCGAAGGCCGTTCAGCCTCTCGCCCATGTCCGGCATCTTAACTTCCACTGCTTTTCCTTTATGGTACTCATAGGCCTTAAACTCAAGCATATTTACATACACATTGGCTTTTCCATCATTTATCACTGGCACAACAACAGGGCAAACAGCCGGCCCAAAACTCGCCTTTAAATCCTCGAACACTTTATAAAAATCGGCGCTTTCACTGCACAGGCCATTTACGAAAAATATCTTCGAAAGCCCGCGTGAATCAGCTGCGGCCACCGCTTTTTCAGTCCCCACGCATATGCTGTCCTTTCCGGAAACCGTAATGAGCACGGAGTCTGCCGCACGCACCGCTTCACGCACGCCTCCCTCAAAGTCAAGCAGGCCTGGTGCATCAATCAGGTTTATTTTATAGCCATTCCATTCGAGAGGTGCAACGGCCGCTGCAAGCGACACCTTGCGGCGTATCTCTTCCGGATCAAAATCCGTAACAGTATTTCCTTCCCCCACTTTGCCAAGGCGTTCGGACGCCCCTGACAGGTAAAGCATGGCCTCTGCAAGGCTTGTTTTCCCTGCACCGCTGTGGCCGGCAAGCGCAATATTCAGAATTTTTTCCGCCGTATATTCTTTCACGAAAGAACAGCTCCTTTCCAGAAAAGCGTATAAATAAAAGCATACAATAGTTCGCAAAAATTTATGATAATTATAGCTTGCTTATACAAAAAATGCAATGTTAAAATTCAAAAAAATAAAATTTTTATTTTTCCTCATATAATATATACTTTCCTGAACGTATTCAAGAGCCACTGCAGAAAGGACCAGACAAAAAAGCAAAGTAAAAATATTCCACTTCTGGTCAAAATCGAACAGGTTTACGCAAGGCATCAGCTTAACGCTGCTCCCACCTGTTTCCATTTTGAGGCCACCCAAATTATTGACATAGAGGCTTTTCTCATGGTTTCCAGCGGACTGAAAGGCATAAAAAAATCCCGCATCTAATACCGGAAAGTCCAGTATCCATGCGGGTTTTTGAAACGTTTCCGCCTTGGTCTACGGCCGGAAGTGCTGGAAAAGTTTAAGACCGTGTGTGCTGAACGCGGCACAACGCCCACAGCCGAAATTAAAAAGTTCATTGCGGAATACTGCAAAGCAGAGGACAAATAATCCTCTGCTTTTCTTTTGGCATGAAAAGGGACGGCCCGAAGGTCGCCCAACATTATACTGGCATTGTGAAATGTGTAACAAGTATTTTTGCATCGAAAAATAGCAAATTTTGTTTTGCGATCATAATATGTGATAGCTACGAAAGAAGGAGGGTTAATATGCGCTGCTGTAATCGCTGTTGCCGCCGTCCTTGGCGGTGTGGTTGGGTTTGGAACCCCCGTTGCTGCTGCTGGTGCTGCTGCTGTGGGCCTGTCTGCCGTGGCTAATTCCCTGTATGATGGCATCCGTTATTAATTAGCGGATGCCTCTTTTTGTGTCAGCGTCCGGCGTTGCTCCGGTCAGTATCAGCTATTCCCCTGCAATGGCTGTGCAGATATGGGATTTTCCGGCGCCTGACTGGCCGCCGATGAAAAACCAACTGCTGCTTCTATCGTCCAGATATTTGTTCGCAGTTGATTTTATGAGCTTCTGCAGCGGCGTATCGGTTTGGAACCGGTTAAAAGTGTAAATGTTGAGAAGATTCTGCAAATCAAAGTTGCCCGCCGTAAGGGAATTGACGTGACATCTGACAGAGATATCTTCAAGAAGTGGGCCGATCGGTGGCTGGCGCTCAAAAAGGGCGATGTTTCCGCCGGTAGGTACGATATCTATTTCTATTCGGTCAACAAAATGGAACAACTTTGGTACATGCCGATTGTCAAAGTCTCAACTGGGGACATTCAAGACGTTATCAACGCACTGGCGGAAAAGAATCCACACACCGGCAAACCGACGGCAAAGAAAACTTTGATTGATGTCAAGAGCGCGGCAAAACAGATTTTTCAGTTGGCTATTGAGCAACGTGTGATTGAATACGATCCTGCCGAAGCCGTAAGGATTCCGCGGAAAGCCCCTCAGAGCGAGCGTCGGGCGCTAACCAAGGAAAAACAGCAGTGGATTGTGGATACTCCGCACAGGGCACAGCATGGACCGACTGAGCCTGTATATTTCGGGTAAAAGGAATAAAAAGGGAGTTAGCGTAGATGTCATGAGTAAAAGTGCCATATGTTTCGTATTTTTTCCTGTTTTTTGCTGTTTTTTACTGGACTTGTGGACATAAAAAAATCCCGCATAGAATACCGGAAAGTCCAGTATCCATGCGGGTTTCTGATTGGTCGAGGTGACTGGATTCGAACCAGCGGCCTCTACGTCCCGAACGTGCATTAAAAGCCGCAGTGACACTTAGAGCTATGCGGGCTTTTAAAAGCCTCTATGCCACATATAAGCCACATAGTTATTAATTATTCTATTGGTCTGTTAAAATAGTACTGCAAAAGACATGCCCTGTCAATACAAAACAGTCCCCGCCAGCCAATCGTCCAGCGGGGACACGTATTATTTCTCGTTCTCTTGTTCCTGCAGCTTCTTTTCAAGCTCCATTACCTGCAAACATAGAAAATTTTGATTTTTAATCACTGCTTTCAGATTCTCGTTCATCCATGTGAGCATTTCCTTCAATTCCTTATCCATTTTTCATACTTCCTTTAAAATATTTGCCTTTCAGCATAATGATATTTTAGCTGAAATCGGAGAAAAGGCAAAAAAAATAAGGCCCACCGGA
>ENA-UOOR01000430-UOOR01000430.1-fermentation-metagenome-genome-assembly--contig:-NODE-430-length-60019-cov-57.732790_pt1 | contig 60019 bp, 51 predicted proteins | sample MGYA00245780_ERZ724029 | MGnify/ENA primary metagenome ERZ724029 (study PRJEB28704, sample SAMN03018315) | fermentation metagenome | biome: anthropogenic terrestrial biome; feature: soil; material...
TTTACAAGGCCTTAAGACATCCTATAGTCATTTGATACTATTTCATCATGATCATCTTGCGGGTGGAGCTGTAGCTGCCGGATTTCATGCGGAAGAAATACAGGCCACTGGAGACCAGACGGCCGGAATCATCGGTGCCGTTCCACACGATCTGGTGTTCACCGCCGTTCATCATGCCGCTCATCAGGCTGCGCACTTTCTGCCCCTTCTGATTGTAGATATCCAGGTTCACTTCTGAGGCTTCGGCAAGACTGAAGCTAAGTGTGGTGCTGGGATTGAAAGGATTGGGGAAAGCGCCTTTGAGCTCTGTGGTCAATAACGGAGTAGTTGCATCCTGATTCGGAGTGGTCTGATACACGTTGCCGGAGCGGTTGTAGCTGCCCATATAACAATGCCAGTCAATGCTGTATGCAGGACGCTTGATATCAACGACATAGAAACCAGCGTTGTTTGGGATCACGATTTCGAGATCTCCATCCAGATCGATGTCTGCCAGAGCGGCTGAGACCTTGATATTTCCACCCATGGTAATGGGGAAATTGGCAGATTCTGTGCCATCCATTCGCACAGAATGCAGGAGACCGGTGGTATCGCCAAAGATGATGCCAGCATAGTTGTCACCATCCATTCTGGCCACCACGGGAGTGCATTCCACTGCATTTCCGATAGCGATGGGAGAACCGGGTTTATCGATGCCGCCGAGATCCATGATATGCACATTTCCGGTAGCAGTGATGAGGATGATCTCCTTCACGCCGTCATTGTTCACATCCGCGATCACGGGGCTGGTCTTAATTTGTTGGCCGATGTTCTTTTGGAAGAGCACACTGCCATCATGATTGATGGCATATAGATAACCGCTGGTGCTCGTAGAGACCAGCATTTCGGGATGGTTATCACTATCCAGATTAGCGATCGTGATGGCGTTTTGGCTGCCACCCTGAAGGCTTACAGGGAAACCGGCAATATTCTGACCGGTAAGAGGATTGATGGCATTCAGGCTTCCTGTAAGGCTGCATACCAGGATTTCCAGATTGCCGTCACCATTGAGATCAGCCACAGCAGGAGGAGCGAGAAATGCGCCGGAGAGTGATGCCGGGAAGTTTGCCATGTTGCTGCCATCAGGATTCAGCACCAGAAGTGAACCATTCTGGGTGATAGCAATAACTTTAGGGCTGGCAGCACCGGTAAGGGTAGCAATTACAGGACCATTGCGCAGATTACCTCCGGCAGGAATGCTCCAAAGCTGTTGCCCGGTAGAATTGAATGCAGCCACGTTGTTGTTTGATAGACTAGCAGCAAAACCAAAGGTATTGTTGCCCTGAAGGTTGCTCATTGCCAAAGAACCAATCACGTTTGCTCCGACTGCCAGGGGGAAACCGGAAACCTGGGTGCTGCCATTACTGCGCAACACATTGAGCTGGCCTAATTGATCTCCAAAAACCACTTCTTGTTTGCCGTCTCCGGTGATATCCACCAAAATTGGTGATCCTGAGGAAGCACCACCAGCATCTACCGGCCATCCGGCTTGCACGAGGGAAAGATTGATTGAAATTGGGATGGTTTTGCGATATGGGAAATCTGCGCCATTGTTTGCTCTCACAAAGAGCTCAAAAGGAATGGGCTCGGAGGGCAGAGTGGATATGGAGTCAAAAGTAAAAGTAGTTTCGTTCCATGCGGATGAACCGGCAAAGAGATAGCCGGATTGACCATAAGTGGAAACTGAATCCACGATGGTGATGCCGGGATAATTTGTTCTCAGAGAAGCAGTAAGCCCCTGAGCATCCATCCAGAGCACACCGTGACCGGTCATTACATTACCCAGTTTGACAGATACGCCGATGGTCTCACCAGGATTTGGCACTCCATCCCCATCCCCAGATACTTCAGAGATTGTGATGTCTTCTTTTACGATGTTTGGAACTTTGTCATACATTGTGGCAGTGAAAGCATTCACGCGACCAGTGCCAAGCTTGCCTTCATAACCGGGATTGAGATGATCGATGGGATCTGCTGTGTACATCAGACGATCCCGCAATTGCTGAGAAGAGTAGGTGGGATGCAGGCTTTTTACCAATGCGGCCACACCTGCAACCACTGGACTGGCCATAGATGTACCGCCGTATGAGTCATATCCATTACCACCGATAATCGTGGAAAGAATACCATCTCCGGGAGCTGAAATGTCTATCGGTTCGCCATAATCAGAGAAGCTGGCTTTAAGGTCTCCGACATTGGTTGCGGCAACGTTTAAGGCATTTGTGCAATCAGCAGGATAATCCTGATAGCTTGAGGTGTGTTCGGTATTTTCATTTCCGGCTGCAGCGATCACAGTTGCACCCAAAGCTGTGACGTAATTCACAATGCTATTGGGATAGGTACCGCTACCGGGGCCACCCCAGCTGGCATTGATGATGTGCGCGCCCACTTCGCCGGCGTATTTCATCTGATCATAGGCATATTGCACGCCTGTGGAGTTCGAGTTATCCGGAGCACCTTTACACGCCAGGATGGAGACGATGGGAGAAGTTCCCACCACGCCTACGCTGTTGTGTCCGACGGCTCCGGCACAGCCTGCCACGTGGGTTCCATGGTCGTTGTAAGCCCAGTTTTGAATGGGATTGTTGTCATTTCCCACAAAGTCCCAACCAACGAGGTCATCGATCTTGTTTCCGCCTTCTCCGGCATCAACTCCATTTCCACCGGATATCGTTCCGGCGTCCCAATTGATGGTCATTCCGGGTGCTTCGGCAGGATTGATCCAGATGTTTGCTCTGAGATCCGGATGGTTCCATTTCACACCGCTGTCGGTGATGGCAACCACCACTTCGTGGCTTCCCATCACATAGTCCCAGGCATCAAAGCTTTGCAACCGGGTGTGCGCGTATTGCTGAGGAAGCATGGGATCGTCCGGCACGAATTTCTGCCGATTGATGGCTTCCAATTCGGCATAGATCAGATTGGTATCTTTGCTGAGAGCCATCACGGCTTCATCGATGCGCTCGTCTGATTCCAGGATAATGCGATAGTGGTTCTGCAGATAGATGCCATTATCGTTCCACTCGGGGACTTTCACATAGGGGTGCATCTGTCTGATATCCACAATGCGGTATTCTTCGGCCAAATCGTCAAAACCCCACAACCCCACTAAGGTGCTTACATGAAACAAAATGACGTCTTCTGCGAAGTCCACTTCTGCACGGCGCCCGTCTGCTCCGAAGCATTCAAAGCCCGCTGCGCGCTCCGAAAAGCCTACCTCTCCATCACACCCTCGCTCATCGAATACTCCCTCGACCAAATCCACCAAATGGGTTTCCTCACCATCAGAGAGTTTGCAGTAATGCGCCGCCTATCACTTACCTCCGTCAGAAGACAAGCAGATACCGGCATTTACATCACAAAAAAATTCACCATCAAATTCGGAACCAGGAAAAAACCCGGACAAACCCTCTGCATCAAACACCCGGACTTCTCTCCATCCGATGCTCCCCCCATCTACGCCAAAACGACAAAACGCCAAATCGTCAAAACCCCAAAACTAAACTAATGGAGACCTCTATGTCAAAATACGATTCCTATATGAACAAACTCTACGCCGTGCTGATCAATCAGTCCGATAAACAGGTCAAATCCGCGCTCCGCGATATCATCTCTGCCCTCTCCCAGATCCCCAAACAGGACAAGATAAATGATGATATCGTCCAGTCCGTCATCGAAAACTCCCGCTACCTCCTCTCCCAAAAATTGCAGGATGCCCTCGCCGATGACCTCGAAAAAATCAATACTCTCGCATACAAAACCGCTACCATCGAGTTCGATACCTCCATCGGGATTCAAGCCGCTAATTTCAGCATCATACAAAAAGCCACAGTAAGCAAACTCACCCGACAAAACCTCTTCTGGATCGGCAAACACTTCGGCAAAGATATTGATGATAAACTCGTCCCTCTCCTCGATACCGCCATCGCAGAAGGCTACACCCGTGCCCAAACCGCCGATGCCCTCAAAGACCTCTTCAAAAATATGAACCGTAATAAGGACTACTGGAAAGCCTTCGCCGAAAACGCTATGACCCGCACCCGCTCCATCGCTACCATCGAGTCTATGGAGCTGCACGGCATCCAAAAAGCCGAAATCGTCGCCATTATGGACGACCGCACCTCGCCAATCTGCCAGGAACTAAACGGCAGAATTATCGAAGTACCAAAAATCATCGAAATCAAAAACCAGCTCCTCGATCTCACCACCGACGGCAGATCTTCAGACGAAGTCAAAGCCGAAATCCAGTCCATTGTCCCATTCCTCAAGGATTCTGATGTCCAAAATATGGCTGCCCTCTCCACCCATGAGCTCCAGGACGCCTTCCCCTCCATCGGCCTACCACCATACCACTGGAAATGCCGCACCAAAATCGTCTCATGGATCGAAGATTTCGCCCTCGAAGGCGATGTCGATCTCGATAAACCCGTTGACAAAAACTTCGCCATCAAAGACTTGTCTGAACAGGAAATACTTAACAAATTAGAAGGGATCCGCCATGATAAATACCCAAACTATAGCGATAATGACTTCGAATCAGATATCAAAGACCACGGAAAGGATTTCGGAATCAATACAAAGCAGAGTTTCCTTCAAAAAGCCCACGATATCTACAAATACCCTGACCATGTCAGGTGCCGTATCTATGAAGGACAGCTCCAGTTCACCTTCTATTCCCAAACCCACGGCGGCTATGTCGTCGCCGATACAAACGGCGTGATTCGCGGCTGTTATGCTCACCCCAAGCAAGGGGCCATTGAAAAAACCATAAAAGCTACAGAAAACATGTACTACAATATCAAAGGAGTTACAAAATGATTAATAGAGCTGCAAACGACACTACACCTATGTACCTGGATACCTTTCTTAATAGAATAAATACGCTCAGACCCTTCAGACCTGACGAGTATATGACCATGTGCATGAATATGTCAGATGAAGACGAATTACCCTTCTCAGAAGGCTCTCAAGACCTCTACAATGCTATCTATGCTTGCCAGCAGCTTATCTTAGGCCCTCCATACAACTACGTTATCAGCTATATTAAGCCTTATAGAGAAAAGTATAGCATACCCCGCTCACACTTCTGGTGGTATATCGACGAACTCTGAGCCCATTCCACTCATGCCATACGAAAACCAATACTACAATATCAAAGGAGTTACAAAATGATTAATAGAGCTGCAAACGATACTACACCTATGTACCTGGATACCTTTCTTAATAGAGTAAATACGCTCAGACCCTTCAGAGATGACGAGTATTTGACCATGTGCATGAATATGTCAGATGAAGACGAACTACCCTTCTCTGAAGGCTCTCAAGAGCTCAAAGACGCCATGATCGCTGCCCGTGACCTCATTATCGGATACCCTAAACGTGGAGTCCTTAATCTCATCAAACACGTCAGAACCAAAGACAATATACCCCGCTCGCACTTCTGGTGGTATATCGACGAGCTCTGATCTCATTCCACTCATACTATAATGCAAGAGCCCCTTTCACGGGGCTCGCTTTTTGCTCAAAACCACCCATTCCTCTTTCCGACCTGCCGTGAGTGTTGTAGCACTTGCGGCTTTTCTCTCTTTTGCTTAAAAACCACTCATTCCTCTCTCCGACCCTCTGCGATCGTAAGGCCATCCATTTTCTCCTCTGCGGCTTTTCCCTCGCCATCTCATCACTCGTTCACATAGCTTCGCATAGTTCGTGTGGAAGTACCGGCGCTTGCCGTAGCGCCAAAACGTCAAAACATCAAAACCCCACAACCGCATAGTACCGGCGCTTGCCGTAGCGCCAAAACGTCAAAACATCAAAACCCCACAACCGCATAGTACCGGCGCTCGCCGTAGCGCCAAATAAGGTTTGCATGGTTCACATAGCTTCGCATAGTTCGCATATATGGCTATACTTCTATCTTACTTGGCGAGATTTCTCCCTGAAATGGCCAGATTTCTCCCTGAGCTGTCATTTTTTCTCGCCAACCACCAAAAACCACTGCACCCCCAAAATCCAATGCAACCAATCCTAAAACCATATTATTCCCACACTTTACAAATTTCTCGCCAAACCAAGTCCCCATTCCTCACCATCCCAAATTATTACTCGCCAAACTATTTCTCCTCTCACACCCCATAAGCCCTTATACAACACACATTTCCACCCTCATCCCCATTTCTCCCTATTCCTGTCCCCCCTTAAGTGAGTGAAAAGAGTCACTGAAATCTGCAAATTGGGTCACCGAAAACTGCAAATTCCAAAATAGATACAAATCCAAGACTCTAAATACTACCTAACGAAACACGTACTGGTATATTGCTCATACTCAATCTCAATATATAGATGCTACACATTCTGGTTAATAGACTTAACTGCTCTCGTCCCCGATTGGGCTTCGGTGTGACACGTGTCACACCGAGTTTTTTGTCACACCGTGACATTTTCTGCCCCCTTGCTTGCTGCTTGTAAGTGCTTGCTTTCATAAGCACCTCCCTTATTTGGTTATTGGTCTCTACGTTACTGCACTGCAATAACTTGGGAAGTCCTTTCTGCAAAAAGGGGCACTTTAGTTTTTTCCTGAGCAGTGGCGGAGCCAAACGGAGTGATCGAGGATAAGGATAATCGCTTACAGGTTGAAATACCGAATACTTACATCCCGCAAGGTGCTCCCAACTACATGGCCTTCATGGTTCGAGGCAGCAGTATGAAGCCGCAGATCATGAATGACGATATAGTGTTGATATATAAGACATCTGAATGGGATAAGGTGGAAAACCTGGTCTGTGCCGTCCGGGTCGATGGAGGCATCACTCTCAAACGTGTAAAGTTTGATCATACAAAGAGAAGCCTGTTGCTGGAGCCCATCAATATAGACTACCCGACTCTTATATTAGACCATGATCAGACTAGAGACGTTTACCTGCTCGGCACACTTGCTGTCCAGTTGCGAGTTTACGTTTAGGGGCTAATTCACTGTAAAACATGGATTTCCGAAAGCAGTCCAAAAACAGCGCAAATTTGCAGAAACGGTGATCAGAAAACGTCCAAATACGTCCAAAGCTCGGTGTGACACAGTCTAAAACCAGTCCAATATAAGTCCGCACCAATCAAAGCCTTATCCCCATTTGTCACACCGACGCCCATTTGCAGTTTTGGGTGACTCTTTATACTGATTTTAGAAATTTGTAGAAAACATTAGAAAACACATAATGAAAACACTTAATGCCTTCTCTGGAGACATCATTGTGTGAAGATGTGTAAAGACATATAAAGATAGACCTTAGCACTGCCACTGAAGAATCATACATCCAAGTATGACCTGATAGCTGACAAATCATAACACTGCTGGAATAGATAAAGGGGGAATGCCAACCCAAGAAAGCTCTTGACATCAAGTTCTATCCGTTCAAATATTGAAATACTGAGCTTTATTTACCGATTCCTGCGCACGAGAAAGATTGGAAGCGGGTGCTATTGATTCATCTACATTACTATTGATTGCAAAAAGGAGAAACAAATGAAAGCAATGTCCATAATTATTAGCATATTGATGCTAGCCACAGTCTTGATGGCTCAACCTTGGACCATGGATAACAGTATTTTCAACCCTACCGGTATTCCCAGCCTCACTTTTTCCCAAGTACGCTTCAACGACGTTGATGGGGATGGCGATTATGATTTCTGGCTGGGCAATACCAGACGCGCTCCCCTGTTTGTAGAGAACACGGGTAGTCCAAGTGAACCCTTTTATAGCATCGGCACAGATCATCTATCAGAGTTGAATTATCTTGGTTGCGAAGTAGCTGTATCGAAAGATCTGAATGGCGATGGCATCCTTGATCTGATTACCGGGGGTTATTCCGGTTTGCACTATTACGTGGATACCAATCCCGATTATCCCAGCTATGCAGAAGTACCGGGTTTCTTCAGTTCATTGAATCTGAGCCCTTATCCTGTTCCGGATCTGGCGGATGTCGACAATGATGGAGATCTGGACTTAATTGTGGGATTGTCTGAGGACGGAGCTGTGCGCGTATACAAAAATACCGGTTCTGCCATAGCACCGCAATTCAGTTCTGATGATATGGAATACATCGGAGATATTGGACTATACGCCTATCCAGTATTTAGCGATTATGATGCAGACGGAGATATCGATATATTCTGCGGACGCGATCTGCATGGCTTTGTGTATTATCAAAACAACGGAAGCGCCACAGAACCTTTGTGGGAAGAGAACAGCGATTTGTTTTCCGGATTGGGAAATGAAGCTTATTGGAATTCCGGAGATCTGGCAGATATCAATGGTGATGGATTGCTGGATCTGGTTTACGGCACAGCAGATGGCCCCTTGTTTTGCTACACAAATGCCGGCTCGGTGACGGAACCTGTTTGGACAGAAAACACAAGCCTGTTTGGCGGCACGATAGATGTGGGCGGAGCCAGTAGCCCATTCTTTATCGACTTTGATGGAGATGGAGATTTGGATATGCTCACAGGAACACAAATGGGCTATATCAAATACTTTGAGAATACCGGAAACATCCACAACCCCGCTTGGGAAGAGGATAGCGATTTCTTTTCCGGAATAGATCATTCCATTTATGCGTCAGTAACGGCAGCCGATGTAACCGGAGATGGTCTTCCCGATCTGGTAGTAGGAGATCTCAGCGGAGGTTTATTCTATTACAAGAACCTCGGAGAAAGCCTTTCATACAACTCCTTTATGTTTATGGGACAGTCTTTTGGCGGCTGGTCATGCCCTCGCTTTGTGGATATGGATTTCGATGGGGATTGGGATCTGGTGGTAGGCAATGAGGACGGGAATCTGTTTTATCTGGAAAATGTAGGTACTGCATCCAGTCCAAATTGGCAGGAACAGAGTGGATTCTTTGGAGCTATAGATGTAAGCAGTAGTGGCTCCCCTACTTTTGCTGATATTGATGGCGATGGTGATCTTGACCTATTGGTGGGAAGCTCCTGGGGAGATTTGTACTGCTATCTGTTTGATGACGACCAATGGACGTTAAATGCGACCATATTCAGTGGTATCGAGACTGATCAAAACGCAGCTCCGGCACTGGTCGATATGGATCATGATGGAGACTATGATCTGGTTTTGGGAGATTACGACGGAACCTTCAAATTCTTCAGAAATGAGCTCTATTCAGCCGACGTATTGAACCCACCTCTGAGTATTGGATACGAATACTCGGAGTTTCATATGGTTTTCTGGGAAGATCCCGCGGAAGGCAGCACTTCTCCCTTTGAACACTTTAACGTGTATCTGGATGGAGATTTGGTGGCTTCAACGGAAGACAACTTCCGCTTCTTTGAAGAGCTTGAACCAGGTACACATATCGTCGCTGTCACAGCTCAATATGTGGCTGGTGAGTCTACTCCCGTAGATGTGGAGATATTAGCATCCGCCAATAATGATCTAGTGAACGCGCCGGTACATTTGTCAAACTATCCCAATCCATTCAATCCCTCCACCACCATCAGTTTCAACATTCCCTCCGGTGATGCCCGGCTGATGATATTCAATGTGAGAGGTCAATTGATAAGGCAATACAATGGTTTGAACAGCGGTGACAAACAGGTCGTGTGGGACGGAGCAGACAGCCACGGCAATCCGCAAAGCTCGGGCCTGTATTTCTATACATTGGAAAACAATGGAAATCGCTTTAGCAAAAAGATGATGATGCTGAAATAGTATCCACAGCACTAGGATGGGGAGAGTAACCGGATGGAACTCTCCCCTTTTTTGTATCATTTCAAATCTGCATAGTTTTTACAGGCAAAGAAAAAGAAGCCACCCGAAAGCAGCTTCATTATTCTATTGTAAGGATCTATTAATATCCCGAGGTTTGGGATACCAGATTGCTTAGCGAAGTAAGGCGGTTTTGAATGTCTCTCAGGCTCTCAGGTTCGCCGGTAAGAGTTCTGGCTGTATTCAAATAATCGATCGCTCTACGGAAATGACCGTTTGCTGCCACTTTGGCTGCATCACGCTGTCTGGAGAGTGTGGTAGCCTGGCGTCCCACAGCATCAGCAGCGCGTTTTTCCAGATCTACAAACCTGTTATATTCTGTAGTACCTTTGGATTGGCTCACAGTTGCAAGAATCACGTAGGGTTGATACAAACTGGGATCTCTTTGAATCGTTTCGTTGGCATTGGCTTCCGCTTCACTATGATTATTCTGAGCGAGGTATATACTGGCCAAGTTTAGATAAGCCATAGCATTGTCGGGCTGGATTCTGATAAGTTGATTCATTGTATCCAATGCTTTCGTGTTCAGTTCATTCTTCATGACTTGGTCGGTAGTTTCGCCGGCTTGGTTTCGATACAGACTTACCACATTCAGATAAGCTTGAACATTGTTCGGGTTTGCCCGGATCAAGCTTTCGTATCTGGCTATGGCTTCGCTCATGCGCCCGCTACGTTGATAAGATACAGCGAGGCGTCTGGAAATAAGATCGTTTTCAGGGAAACTGTCGTAAGCGCTTTCAAGGTAAGGAATGGCGTCGGCATAACGTTCTTGATCAAATAGCAGGAATGCCAAACGTGTCTTTATCTGGGCATTGTCTTCATCCAAAGCCAGAGCGCTTTGTAATGCAGTCTCAGCTTTTGTCATTTCACCGGCTTCCGCGTAGAGATTTCCAATCACCAACCACAGATCAGCATCATCGTTCATGGAGGCAATCTTTTCCATCACGGCGATGCGTTTCAGGCTCTCACCGGTAGTTTCATACATCTCATTCATCATCACCAGAGTCTGATAGTGAGTGGGATTGAGTTCCAAAACCTTGTTGAAGCTTTCTTCTGCCAAATCATATCTTTCTGTCTTGTAGTAGGTGGCACCGAGATAATAAAAAGCTTCCACATTCTCCGGATCCAAACCGATAGTGGTTTTCAGTTGGTTCTCAGCTTCAGTGTAGTTTTCGCCGGCATAGTAGTTTACTGCTACGTTGTAGATCTTTTCCACTTCGTTGGAGATAAATTGATCCAATTGTTTCATCAAGGATTCATTCATCTGTTTCCAACGTTCTTCTTTCACGTTTGGCACATTAAAAGTTACTTGCTTCAGTTCATTGGTACGATCACTGTAAAAGCGAAGGGACACAGCATAAAGATCTGATCTCAAAGAAGAGATGTTGCCTAGGATGAGAACGTTTGCTGCGGTAGCTTCTGCTACTTCAGCCAATTCTTCCAGATCCATGTCATCCACATCCGGGACGCCGAATACGGCAAATTCGTCGGCCACATAATCCATATCCATCAGTTCATATTGGGGATAGGCTGAAAAAATGTAATCCAAATCCCGAACTGTGAGAATTTTCCGAATGTTTCTGCTTCTTGCGTCCATGGTTTTCAGCGGTAAGACCGCTACTTTAGTAACTAAACCGGTATAGTTTTCAACTTCTTGAGTAGGTTGTGGCATGCCAGTATTTACCGAACAAGCTGAGATCAGCAAGAAGGCAACCATGGCAATCAGCAACAATCTGTTCATTAGATCCTCCAGGGTACGAATATTCATTTATTGACTTTTACAAAGATTTGGAATTGCTCTATCTGTCAAGAAAAAGCTTCGATGCTAAGGATAGAACCTGTGTGGATATTGATGATTTCCCCCATCTTTTTGCGGACTATCAGGGCTCCTTTCAAATCAATCCCCAAGATTTCTGCCTCAAAGGGAGTGGTTCCTACATCGATCATGGCAAAACAATCCTTGCCAAAAAGATGCTCATTACAATATGTGATGTAAGTGATCTCATGAGAAAGCAGACGTTCGCTCTTTTCTACAGCGTTGATCAGGTTGTAGCAGAGTTCCTCGTTGGATATATCAGCGCCTAAAATGCTTTTCATGCTGATTGCGCCAAATTTTCCCAATTCCTCATCTATCTCATTGTTTGTATTCAGGCCCACTCCAATCGTATATCGTCCGGGATGGCTTTTGCACAGCAGGCCTCCCAGCTTTTTACCATCATAGAAGATATCATTTGTCCATTTGATCTGAAGCTTGTCCTCTAGGGGTGAAAATAGTCGGCATAGTTCACGATGAACACAGTATCCCGTAAATAGAGCGAATGAAGATACAATCCCGCTGTATTTCAGATCAAAAGTGAACCACAGACCGCCGGGGGGCGATAGCCATATATGGTTATCCCTGCCTACTCCGTCGTCTTGAGAACCCGTGCGTACAGATATCAACCCGCTGTGATATTCCCGCAGTCTTTTGTATTCCAGCATCGTGCTGTCCAGCACATCATAATAAAAATAGCTTCTCTCTTTCATAGCTCGATATACATGGCATCGCCATAACTAAAGAACCTGTAGCGCTCAGCAATTGCTACCTGATATGCTTTGCGGATAAATTCGAATCCAGCAAAAGCGGAAACCATCATCAAAAGAGTGGATTCCGGTAAATGGAAGTTTGTAATAATGGCATCCGGTACCTTAAACGTGTAACCGGGGTAGATAAAGATGTCCGTCCATCGATTACCACTTTGCAATTTACCTGCTTCCCAAAAGCTTTCCAAACCCCGTACTGAGGTAGTGCCCACGGAGATTATTCTGCGCCCTTCCGCTTTAGCCTTATTTATCGTCTTTGCTGTCTCGGGAAGAATTTCCACACACTCACTATGCATGGTGTGCTCGGTGATTAGCTCGGTTTTTACCGGGCGGAAAGTGCCGATTCCCACATGTAGAGTGAGCTCAGTAAATTGAACTCCCATATCTTTGCATTTCTGGATCAAATCCTTACTAAAATGCAATCCCGCGGTGGGAGCGGCTACTGATCCATGTTGTCTGGCATAGACAGTTTGATAGCGAGTTTTATCGCTGCTTTCATCCGGACGCGCAATATATGGCGGCAGCGGAATATGCCCGATGCTCTCGATCTCCTGCCAGAAATCTCCTTTGTATTCCAGCTTGATCTCATATACATCATCAATTCTTTGCGGATATACCCAGCCTTTCATGTTGTTCGAGAAAGTGATGTATTGCTCTTGCTTGATGCGTTTGGCAGGATACAATAAGCACTTCCATTTTTCCGGCTCGGATGAGGGATTTAGTAGCAAGACCTCGATTTTGGTGCCATTATCCTTTCTGCCAAATAGCCTGGCAGGGAACACTTTACTGTTATTTAGAACCAAGAGATCGCCCGACCTTAGTAAGGAGGGTAACTCCACAAATAACCGATGATTGATGCTTTGATCGCCGGTATGCAGATGCATCAAACGGGAGTTTTCTCTCTTTCCAGCGGGATACTGAGCAATCAACTCCGTGGGGAGGTGATAACTGAAGGCTTCTCTACGATTCAGATCCGGTGTCATTTCAGTTTTAGAGGCACTTTCTGAGCGCTATCCAGGGTAGCAGAAAATGAGCCGAAAGTGATCTTACTCTCCAGCTTTACAGGTATCTTATATTCATCGTTTGTCACCCAGATGAATATGTCTCCGGTTTGTTTAAACACAGCTTCACCTTTCAGTTTCGGTTCTATGACCAAACACTCCACTTCACCAAATATGCTTTTTACTTTTTCCTTGCGGTGCACCACCACTTCAGTAGGCATATTACGTCCATCAGCAGTGATGTTTATCATCATTTTCTTCCCCACTTCCAAGGGTTGATGTCTAACCCAGTAGAACGCGCTTAGAATATCCTGAGAGTCCATTGGCATATCCATCTCAGAGTTGTCAAATCGGCTGTTTTTGAAATGCCAACGCTGATACGTCGTACGTCCGCGGGCATGATTATATATGTGTACGCGATGTTGGCGGTATTTACCTTCTTGCAGGTTTTTAGCGAATTTGTAGGGTAATAGCGAGTCTTTATCCCACCAGGATTCTACCCTGTCTCTCACCCGAAATATCTTATCGAAGAAACTGTGAGTCTTTGCATTGGTGGAAAGATACCATACCGGGTTTCCCTGATAAACGGATGTTTTGGCCTCCAGGGTCGCCTGACCGGCGGTAATAATCCCATATTTTATGTTAAAAGTGAGTTTCTCTCCGTCCATAAACACATTCGCGTTTAAGCTTGCGGCCATTATCAGTAGCATTATTACAATGTATCGTTTCATGTTTTGCCTCCATTAAGGATGATTTCTTCTCCGCAAAGATTAGAAATCCAAGGGGATATCAGCATGTCTATTACTGTTTTAATCTCGGATATCACAACCGGTTTTCCGCTTGCTGTCCGCTTCAGATGTTTAGCAAAATACTGTTTTCTAAATTCAAGATAATCTGAGTCAAAATCCTCTGCCATATTCGTTTCTACCGGCCCTGGAGCTATGCAGTTTATCAGAATGTTTCTTTCCGAGTTCTCCAATGCCGCACTTTTTGCCAGATTGGCTATGGCTGCTTTTGCCGCTGCGTAGGCAGAGCCATTTGGCAGCCCGGTTCTGGTCACATCAGACGTGAATAACACTATTCTACCGAATGCTCTCGAGCGCATATCCGGCAAAAGAATCTTTAATAGGTTATACACTGGATACACGTTTTCTTCAAAAACCCTTCGGAAATATTTGGGATCTGTATCTGCCAGGGCTTGGTGATCCTCACTGCGAATTGCGGCACAGTGGATCAGACAGTCGATGGATGCGATATGTGGAGCCAGCTTATCACGTAGGGTGTCCAAGTCTCTGAGATCTGCTTGGATCCGGTTTGAGACCAGATCAGCTATACGCTCATTGCGTTTGTTGTAGGATAAGAGTAAGCTCCGGCCCTCCGCTTCAAAAGCCCGAGCCAAATAGCTACCTATCTGTGAATTGGCTCCGCTGATCAGGATTGTACGCATAGGTCCTTTATACGATCTATCACGCGGTGGGCAAGCTCAAACTTATCCCCTTGCGCATGCGTCATGTTCAGCTCTCGGTCTATCATGGTTATCTCATTATCATCAGAACCGGCATACTTCAGATCGTTGGCAATAATAAGATCCAAATTCTTCTTTGCAAGTTTTTCTTTCGCGTTATTTTCCATGTTATCTGTTTCGGCAGCAAATCCAATCAACAATTGATTTTCCTGCTTCATTTGGCCCAAATCGGTCAATATGTCTTTGGTTTGTATCAGATCCAGATGCAGATCTTCGCCTTTCTTTATCTTGCTTTCGCTATAGGCTGCCGGTTTATAATCCGATACAGCGGCACATTTGATAATCCAATTGCAATCCATTGCATGCGACAGCACTGTTTCGTGCATTTGATTTACAGATAGCGTTTGAATAGCCTCACTGAGGTAATATGGCAAAGCCTCACTGATGGAACCGTAAATCAGTATTACCTCCGCCCCTCGTAGAAAAAGAGCGCGCGCCAGAGCCAAAGACATCTTTCCGCTGGATTTATTGCTGATTACACGCATGGGATCTATTGCTTCGATAGTAGCCCCTGCTGTAAGCAAAACCTTGACACCTCTCAAGTCTTGTCCATATTCCAGATAGCTGCGAATGGCATACACTATCTCAATATTGGGAGGATATTTCCCCTTGCCTATATAAGCGCAAGCCAGTAAACCAAAGGCAGGATCGAGAATGTGATGCCCGCGTTTTTGCAGCACTTTTATATTGTCGATCGTAGCTTGGTTTTCGTACATGTGCACATTCATGGCAGGCACCCACAAAACTGGCTTGCTGTGTGCCAGAAGCAATGAACTCAGCAAGTTGTCTGCGATTCCGTGTGCCGCTTTCGCGATTGTGTTTGCCGATGCGGGAGCTACCACTACCAAATCCGCCCAATCTGCCAAATATATATGGGGTATCGGATCGTTGTCATCCCACAGGGAACTATGAGTGTCATGATGCGTGATAGCCGCAAAATTGAGGGGCGACACAAATTTACAGGCGGATTCAGTAAGCACAGTGCGTATCTCAAAACCCTGTTTGTAGAGCATACTGGCCAGATCAATAGCCTTATAAGCTGCGATCCCGCCACAGACACAGAGCAGTATTTTTGCCTTTTTCATCAGAACTTTACCGATAGCTTCAATACGGGGACGTTTTCGAGAATATCCACCGAGAACTGTGCTTTGCTATCCTGGGATCCGGCTCTCAAGGCGTCGATTCCGCTGATCAGATGGTTCAGAATAGTCACGCCCAAAGCGAGCTTTGCATATGACTCATAATCAAGCGCATCATTTCGCATGCCATTGTAAGTCGACTTATGTTCTCCACTGTCCCAATTCCAGTATTTGTCGTCACCATAAGCGTATTCATCAATATATTGCTGTTGGCTGATGGGATCGCCGGGATACAGACTCAGAGCTCTTTCTCTGATATACGCGTTGTAACCCAGAGCATCAAATCCACTACTATCATATTTGCCCAGATTCTTGTAAAAGGCGCTGTCGTAATTCCCCGGATTGACATGAGCAAACTTTAAGGCATATGTATAAGATTCATCCCTGGACAGCTTTGCTTCACTGTTGAAATAGAGCTGTCCCCCTATCAAAGCAGCTTCAGCCGCCATTAGAGCATAACCGAAGTTTCGGCCATTCTTCACTTGGGATAAGCCCGGGATTGCCAGGGATAGCAAAAAGTCTTTACCTTGTGCCCACAAACCGCTGATCGAGATAAGACATAGACTAAGAACCAGTATTCTTTTCGATGCTGTCATCAGAACCTCAATTCGCAATTGAGCATCATACCATCCATCCCACTGGGTCGGGCATAAAGGTGCAAGTTTCGCGAGAGTATCGCTGTATCTACAATGCTGATTGCCCGGTTCAACAGCAACAAACCAACGGTAAGCGTGTGGTTGATTTTGGTCTTTTGATGCGTTTTTCGCATGTCTTTGTAATTTTCCCAATGGGCCGCAGATTGCCATGCCCACATTTCCTCTGAGCTAAAGCTCTCACTTTGCAAAAACTCGGCATAACCTTCTGGATCGTAGTTTGAGATCAGATAGTAGTTTCGGGCTATCATTTCCAGATAGTCGTTGTAATCTTCACTACTGATGTATTCCTGCACAGACTGATAGTGACTCAGCGGCATGTCCTCAGGTACACCGGCATATACATTGGCATACTTGCGATATTGCTCGCGTTGCAAATCGAGCTCGTTATCGGTCTTAAAATAGGAATAGGCGACAAGAAGGTCTGCCGCAATCATCACAATACCCCGATTGGTCTTTCCCAAGGCTATTTCTCCGCTTCCGGGCAATATAGCACTCATCCCGATATAAGCCAATCTTGATTGAGCCACAAGAAATCCGCACAGCATCAAGATAGTGATAAGGAGTATTGTGCGTTTCATCAGAACTTCCAATTTAGAGAAAGCATGGGTGTGAGTTTATCGTTCCTTACCGAAGTGTAGTATTTCATTCTGATCCCACTGTCTGTAATTGCGCTGCGGTTGTATTTTCTGGTAACCCTGATGGCATCCAAGCCTGCCGTAATGTGGTTCAGCGCCAAACCGAAAGTAAAGATTTGTGCCTTGCTGAATTCGTCCTTGGCATCATTGCGCAAATCTATATAGGTCTTGCGCATTGGACTGGAGCGGTGATCGGCTTTATCCACAGATTGGTTGGTATAAAAACCCCGCTCGGGATCGTCATAGATAGGATAGTTCCCTTCCCAAATCCATCCCGGATCTCCTGCATTTCCGCCTTCGGGATACCAATTGGGACTCACATATTCTCCCTGTTCATTGGCAGCAAAAGTATAATACCAATCTGCCCAACCAAACACATAATGGGAGTATTTGCCGATGTCTTCATAGAAATGCTGGATATCATCAGGATCCAAGCGGAAAAAGGAACGCTCGTAGATATCCACCGTATTAAGGGCTATCAGGTCGTTTTCCACGTCTCTCTGCCTGTCTCTGAGATAGCGAGGAGTAGTAATTTGCTCTCCATTGGGCAGAGTGTATACGATGTCTTCTTTATTAGCGTATCTTTCGTAGATTTTGGTTTTGTCGTTTCCTTTATTCTCGAAATACAAATATCCGGCGATCATGCCGATCTCAATAGCCGGAAATATATATGTAGTAATGGCACTGCGATCCGCGTAAAACTGCCCCGCCCCGGGAATCAGCATAGACATCAACATTGCCAATCGGGCATCTTTTTTATCGTAATTCACCTGGATAAAATCTGCTTCCAGTTTCTCTTCTTGACTTTCACTTTCATCCCAAAGCCAATCTTCTGTGGTTTGGCTGAAGAGACTTACCGCAAAGCTTAGAGTGATCAGACAGAGAACTATATAGCGCATCAGCTTACTCCTTATTTCTCGACGGCAAATTTGACACTTTTCTGCTTGCCGCCACTTTTCACATGAACAACATAGACTCCGGAACTGAGGTCTTCTGAATCCAGTTCCAAGTCAAACTTGAGATCGTTTTTTGTGTCCTTATAAACCAGGTTCCCATTGATGTCATAGATACGCAACGTGGTATCCCCGGATGCATTTTCCACTCTCAAGCGATAGACACCCTTCTTTACGGGATTGGGAAATACATACGCTACCAAGGCTAGATCATCCGGTATTGATGGGCCGGTAATGGAACCATGGACTAGTCCTGTTCCTGAATTCCGGTATCCATTCCAAAGGATCGGATTTTCCATAGAGTCAATGCTGTGAACATAGATACGGCTATTTTCGCCATCTATTACCGAATAATACCACAAGAGTCTGCTGTTTATATCATCATAATACATGATATCAGACCATGAAGATGTTTCGTTGGCTTGATTGTGGGGCATCAGCAGAGAATACTGATAGCGAGGCTCAGCATTTTCATTAATGGCAATATAACCCTGCTGCTCGACAGGCAAAAACATCAAGATTTCTCCCGACAAATTCATTGCTTTGGAATCAGCTTTGGCCTGAATGAATACTTGATCCAGATATCGAGGAAAGCCGTTTTGCAGATATCCGTTCTGTGAGAGCATATATGCATAATTGCCCAGCCCAAAGAATACTCTGAGTTCGCTATCCTCAAGAGCAATCAGAGCAGGCTGCGAAGGCAAAAATGAGCCGGTATTGATGAAGATGCGTTCAATGATACCCTCATCTTGCTTATCATTATATGCGGCATAGCGATAAATGTTTCCACTATTTGCCGTTATAAAGATAATCGCAGCTTCACCATCCATACAGATGACCGGCTCATAATCTCCAATATCTTCAGGTATTGTAACAGTCCATGCCTCTTCGAAGCCGGACTCCGAAAGAGCTACAATCTTCGTATTCAGCGTCACAAGGATGTATCCCGAAAACGCGCTCAGATTTTTAATTCCTTCCAGAGACACATAGTTCTCGATAAGACTGGTTTCAAGTTTGTACAATGTATCGGCATCGTATACATATACCGCATCATTGTGCTTCAGAGGCCGGGAGATACTATCGGTAAAAGTAATAGTGTTAGCGTTACAAATGCCGGAACTGATATCAATAAAGTGCAACTGCTCTCCGGTAACACCTAACAGATCCAAGTAATCATCATGATTAAAATCCAGGCTTATAAGTGGATAATCAAAATTGCCGATGCTGGTCGGTTCGCTGTCCAACATGGCAGACCAATCTCCGTATTGGTCTGTATACAGGCTGATATAGCCACCTCCGCTGAAAGGCAGCAAAGTGTTTCCATAGGGCGCATTTATCACTTCTCCGGCAAAGGAGATACCCGCAGCCGGGAGATTGAAGGATTCGTCGAACACCCCTGTTTTCAATACAAATCCCATTATCGGAGCAGGATCACTGATCTCATCCATATAAAACATCGAACCAAGTCCGCTCTCATCCAGCATTGCAGGTTTTGTAACCGCACTTAAACGCGGCCGCCAGGCTTCCGGACTCCATTGCATGAACTCCCCGTTATTGTTCAAAAAAGGCTTATGCGCATGAAAATACTCATAGGGAGTACCGGTCCAGTATTGAGAGTAGTATTCACCCAAATCCCTAATACCATCAGCTTCCAAGACCATCACCCCCGGTCGGGAGAAACTGGTATTCACATAATTCGTATCGAAGTTTGAGGTAAAAGACCCATCTTCATAGGTAGTTCCTTCCTGATACAGCACTTTCTCGTTCACCCGCCAAGCCAATATACCGCCGCCCTTCACATTGCCTTGAGCATCCATAAAAGAGGGCAACAGATAGTCATATTCATAAGTAGGCATATTACTATCATCTTCATACGCAGTAGGATACAGAATCACCCTTTTTTTCGAGGGATCATCAGGATGCTCCAAAGTGCCAAACACAGCAGTCCCACCGTCGTTGTCGGGATCGAGATTGCGGTTTTCGATAAGATAATACTCATCCGGGTTGATCTGAAAACGGATGATAGAAGGTTTGTTCGAGCCGCTTTGCTTCATACTGCTGGCTGCCAGATCAATCCTGCTGTATGGTTTCAGATCCGTTACTTCTTTGAATAAACCTCTGGCTTTAAAATCTTCTTCGAACAGCAAGAATCGACTGAAAGCACCCGGCAATGCGGGCATTGCTCCTTCCAGATAGACCAGATCGCCGTTTTCCAGCATATCCACCAAAATACCGGCTCCACCACTGTCCATGATGTCAAAGCTGCCAACCATGGGGCTGAAATTTCTTACGTTATACAGATCTACCAGACCCAGAGAATGGCCAAATTCATGGAATAATACTGCATTAAGGGCCCCATATCCACTGTGGATCGTTTGACCACCACTTTCTTCAGAACGAAAATCCTGCGAGATGGTAGCAGGAACGTTGCAGGCATGGTAGATTTGATGATTGCCATCATCCACGTTCACCTGCTTTCCTTCTGCTACTCTGATAAAAAAGGATGGAATATCCTGAGGGCTGTCCCCGGCTATATCATGTTGCCAGTCCGATCCGGCATGGATAATCATGTAATGCGCATAAGATGCAAAATCGATCTCGGGATCTTCAATATCGGCAGTCTCAAATGCTTCTTTGAAATACTCTTCCATCTTGGCGACGAATTCATCTGAGCCGACATCGGGAGGATTGTAGTAAGCCATCGTATGGGATAATGTGTATGCTGTTTTGTCCTTTGGCCAAACGTCGTATTCCAGATCGTAAGCACCGGCGGATGCCGCCAGATAGTAATAGCGCATCGCTTCCAGATTGGCTTCAAAATATTCCCTGTCGTGAGGTGGAGCAGCCACAGAATACAGATAAGAGGGATCTGCTTCCAGCACGAATTTTCCGTTTCCCGTGCTGCCGGGATCGTCATCTTCCTGGAAATCCACCAGAATCACCAGGAGTTTTCGATAATTCCCCCCCGATTTTCGTGTAGCGACATCGTCTTGCGCCTGGATCAGTCTTTCGGTAAAAGGATGCTTTTTTTGTTCGACAGAACGACCCACAGGTTTCAGGTTCATCTTTTGCGCAGATAACTGAGACGCAAACGAATAAACCAGTATAATTACGATAAAGCTATATAAGGCGTTGGGAAGAATCGTATTTTTCATTGTTGCCTTTCCCATGTACGCCAAAACGGCGTATGAGATGAGTAAAGAAGCAGACCGATAAAAGCCTGCCTCTGTTTCTCAAATGCTTGTTTAGTATTCAATTCCCAAAGAGAACACCTTATTGAAGTCAACCAGTTCTCCACCGGGGACCATAGCGAAATCAGCGGTCAGTTTATAGCGTTGATCGAAGGTATATTGGATTCCAACACCGAAGCTGGGACCGGTAATCTTACCGGAGCCATCGTGGAAAAATCCGCCGCGCAGGGATATCAGATCCAGATACACATATTCTGCTCCGGCACCATAAATTGCTTCATCCATGTAATTCCATCCGGTAATAATGCGTTCAAACAGAGGATCGGAGTTTGCCAGTATTTTGCTGGCTTCAGCAGACACGATGAGTTTTCCCATGGGATTGTTCAGAATTTCGTAAGCGGCACCAAGTCGCATAGTAAATGGTTGCGGATCAGCTTGATCGCGATCCACGAAAGTAACATCTGGGCCAAAGTTTTGCATCACCAAAGCCAGATCCAAACCTTCGATATTGGCCAGATCAAGGTACTTTGCGCCAATGTCAAATCCGAAGCTGAATGCCTTGCCTTCGGTCTCGGTGTGACCGGTACCGGGGGCTAAATAGCTATAAATCAGCTTGAAATTTGCTCCCAAGCCCAATTTGGCCGGGATCACTTCGTAACCGTAACCGACTACTCCGGCAATATCCAAGGTGTGGAATGTGCCTTCATAGTTTCCATCGATACTTGTCTGTTCCTGAGTTCCGGCATCCAGAAGCACAATGTGCGCATTCATGTTTCCGATACCTTCAAAGAATTGGTTCCAGCCCAAGTATTCATAATACATATCGTCTATTCCAGAACCCTGCAACCAGGGAACATGGTTCAAGGCAATCTGCCCCTTGCGGTTGAAAGCAGTGGCACCCGGATTCCACCACATGCCAAAAGCATCATCAGCTATTGCAGAGTAGGCACGGCCCATGGCATTGGCACGGCCGCCGGGTTCGAAGGACAGGAAGAGTAGGGCTGCTTGCGAAATAGCTGCTAAAGGAGCAGCTGCCAACAACAATAGGCAAAGGGTTAGGGTGATATGTCTGGTAGACATCTATACCTCCATAGGTTTCAGGCTAAATTTCATGTTTCATCAGGGCTGGAAAAATCCCTGTGTATCTAAAGGCAATATTCGCAAACAAACCAAATTGTGCATAAAGAAGTGCTGTAATGCGAATCGCCATTAAAATCATAGAATACTGCCGTATAGCAATTTTGCGGTTATGCTCCTTGCAGATAATGGTGCCGAAGGCCGGAATCGAACCGGCATGGGCAAAAAGCCCGGTGGATTTTGAGTCCACTGCGTCTACCAATTTCACCACTTCGGCACATATATGTTTCAAAACTCGAAAACCCCGTTCTTTGTCAAGAGAAAAATGCTCATCGGGACTCTTCTTCTATAAGTTCTGCAAATTTCTTTGCGGCTCCATCCAGAGCTTCCCGGGGGCTACTTTGATCTCGCATGGCCTTTTCCAGATAACCTTTCAGCTCAGGCCTGGCTTTGAACCATGCGGCTGTTTGTGGTTCATAAACCGCCGTTTCCAGCTGCTCATAAATACCTTTATATTGTGGATTTTTTTTAAGAAAACTGACGATGATGTCGCTATTCATTGCGCTTCGCCGTACCGGCATATAACTCGTAGCAACACTCCATCTGGCAGTTTGATCTGTATCCGTGAACCATTTGATAAATTCCCATGCCGCACGCTCACGCTTTCTGTCTCCGGATTTGAAAATCACGATGTTTGCTCCCGATACGGCACTTTGAGCAGTGCGATAGGTTGGCAGAGGTGCATAGCCAATATTGAAATTGATGGGCTGTTGGCGCATGTGAGTAATGGAAACGCTGGAGCCTTCATACATTGCTACCACGCCCGCCAAAAAGTCGTTTTGACCCTCATATTCACGTACCAAATACACACTCTTGTCCTTGAACATCATATCCGTAACATAGCTTAAGGCCTCCACGCCCATGGCGCTATTGAGCGTGGGCCTGCCTTCCTCGTCGATCAATGTGCCTCCCGCTTGATGCAAGAGGTTTACAAATTGCCATTCATTGACATTGAAATTGGTACCAAATTGATCGTTCACTCCATCATTATCGGTGTCTCTGGTCAGCTTCAAAGCGTATTCCTTGAATTCACCCCAGGTTTTGGGGAAATAGTCCGGATCCAATCCAGCCCTATAAAAATCATCTTTATTGTAAAAATATGCTCTCACGCTTTTATTGAAGGGAAAGGAATACAGAGTATCGTTGAATGTATTTGAGTTTCTGAATACTGGATATACATCATTGAGGTCTGCTTCGTCAAAATCGTCGTCCTCAGCGATAAGCTCATCTAGGGATGCTAACACTCCTGATTCTATGTATTTTGACGCCCAACTTTCAAATACCTGAGCAATGTCAGGCTGTTTTTTAGCTTGAATGGATGCCATCAGCTTTTGAGATAGAGCAGTGTAACTGCTAATGGGATTTGCCACAACCTCTATATCTTCGTGTTCTCGGTTGAACTCCATAATCATCTCGTTCAGGGTGTCTCCCAAGGGTCCGCTGAGGCCATGCCAGAAGGTAACCTCGGTTTTACCGGATGTAAGAGTTTTTCCACAAGCCCCCAAAAGTAGGCTGATTAAGATCGTAGCAATCAGTAACCGACGCATAAAGTCTCCCATTTAAATCGTGCTGATGTGACAATCACACAGCAATTTATATTGTTCGAGCAAGTGTTACAGGCTTTCAAAAGTAGTCAATCTTTTTCTGGTGTGTGCTGTAGCCTATACCAAAAATCTTATGGTTAATTCCATAGTATGTATCCACATCATCCGATAATCTCGCCTATGGGTATCAGAAATACTTTTACCATTCCCATTTTGAGCAGATCCAATCCGGATTCCGTGAGTTCTGCCAAAGCAAAATCCACATCTTCTTTTTCGGCAACACCCATGATCACACTACCAAAACCTTGGCGGATATCCGGAGAATCCTTGAAAGAGGCAAACAATGGGATATCATAGAGCATCTTTTGCCCCAGAGTTTCACCGGACAGCACTATCGGATCCTCAATACCCGCTTCCGAAAGCGCCAATATCATGTCGTCCAGATATTTATCGCTATACAGATGTAAGATCATATACATATTAAAACTCCTGTCTTAGTCCTTCACTCTCAGTTCACCCGCTTTGTTTAATCCATATTTCACCAGGATGGGGCCAATAAGCATGATCAAAAAGGTGGAAGCGGTCATCACACTGATCACCTGAGTAGCTTCGGCCTTCAAACCCAGATCGCTTAATATACTTGCAGCTCCCAAACTAAGGCCGATGGCCACTCCGGCTTGAGATAGCAGGGTGAAACCCAAATACTTGCGAATCTTGTTTTCGCTTTTTGCCAACTTCGCACCCCAAAAAGCCCCGGAAAATTTGCCGATGCTGCGAAACACTATATATGCCACAATCAATAGCGCATATGAAGCAATTATCTTGAAATCCAGACGTGATCCCAGCAATACGAAAAACATCAAATACACTGGAGGAGACCACTGGGTAAGCGAATGAGTAAACTTTTTGGTGATGATGCCATTTTGGTTTGTCATCACGATTGCGGCACTCATGGTGAGCAATATCGGAGAAAGTCCCAGGAATTCTGCCAGCGAGCACATTATGAATAGCGCTCCCAGAGAGTAGATGAGAAACAGCGATTGCTCGTGGATATATCTGCCCAAAAGCACCAGTATATATCCGATAGCCGCTCCCAGTCCTATTTCCAGAACGATATCGAAACTCGCCCCTACAAGCGCGTGTGATATACTGAGATTATTTGCTCCCAATAAAATGCCTGCAAGAGGTATGCCCAATGAATAGAGTATCAAAGCATAGATATCGTCCAGGCCCATTACTGCAAAAAGGGTGGATGTAAGCTCTCCCCTGGCTTGATATTGCCTGATCACGTCGATGGTTCCTGCCGGTGCCGTGGCGCAAGCCAACGCTCCATAAATGATGCCCATAGGAATACTTTTCAAAGCGATCGCCGTGGCAACGGCCGTAACTAGGAAGGCCAAGCTGGCTTCCATCAAAACTATGATAATGATTTTTTTGCCCATTCTTCTCAGTTCTTTAAAACGCAATTCTGTACCGATATTAAAGCCGATTAATGCTAGCGTAATAAGATTGATAAAACCCAGACTATCTATCTGTGTTGAATTGACATAGGAAAGAATGGCAGGACCAAATATCGCCCCGGTGATGATATAGGCAATTATTATGGGTACCTTCAGGTAACTTGCTCCCCTTCCACTAAGCAGCGAAAAGAGTAGACAAATGCCCATAAAAGACAGGATATGGACATCTTGCATTACTTGCTTTCCACCAATATCCTGTACAAGTCTTCCGCGTTGTTAGTCTGCATCAATCTCTCGATCAGCTGTTCTTTGCGCATACGCAACATCAAACGCGAGAGAAGCTTTATGTATTTTTTATCTTGATGCTCATTTGCCACGATCATAAAAACCAGGTGCACTGGTTTATTGTCCACAGCGTCAAATTCCATGCCCGCTTCGATCCTGGCAAAGGCAACTACAAAATCTTCCACTCCGGCACAGCGGGCGTGAGGTATCGCCACATAGTTTCCGATGCCGGTGCTCATTACTTTTTCCCGGGCTATGATGGCTTTTTTCATCTCAATGGGATCATTCACCAAAGGATCCTCTGCAATCAGTTCAGCAAGTAAGTCCAACACCTCTTGCTTCTTCCCTGCTTCTAAACTCAGAACACGTTTAGGACTGAGATACGAACATACCTCAAGGCTGTCTGTCATTATTGCCTCATCGTTTTTAAATTTGCTTACCAATGTATATTCAGGCTGATTTTGTCAAGATAGAAACTGGTTATACTGTGATATTACCGGTGCGAAAAGCGCGATGTACAAGATTTGATATGCTTAGATACTCTCCTAATCCCGATTAAATTTTGGGTTCACCAGGTTGTTTTAAGGGCAATATCAACTGTATCATTAAAAGGCTTACTTACTATTTGATCATAATCGGAAAAAACCAAAATATAGAATCTCGGTGTCAGCTCTGTAGACAGTGTTAATCAAGTGGTCATCAAGCGTTCATCAAGCGTTAATAATTAACGCTTGATGAACGCTTGATAAAGAGATGATAAACGCCCTCAACCCTGGGAGAAATCCGGATATTTCATTGGTCTTTCCTGACGTGAATCTGCAACGCATTGCCGCACATTGTTTTAATGCTGTGAACCCATTGAATCTGAATTGTCGTAGATAGTCGTAGCTAGTTGAAGCGTGGAAGAAGTGCAGCTTGCCGCTTGGTAACTAAAAAGCGCCCGGAGATTGCTTCTACCTTGTGGCAAACAGTGCTTGCCACTACATTGCCAAAAAGCTATAATGCCATATCTTATCAGGACATCAGTATAGACGTCCAGCAATCTCTCGAAACCATTCAGAGTTTTGTAGACGCTGCAGTTTAGATACAGCACTTTAACACTCATTCGTTTTAATGCGTGGACAGAAAAAACCCTCCCCATCAAGGAAAGGCTTTGAGAATACCACTACTACCAGTTCATGGCTATGGTGATATGTGTTATAACCTAATACCAGAATGGTAGATATTCTTTGGATATCATGGTTTGAATGTTCTCCGCCTGGTTCGAGATTGAAACTAATGGGATATTGTTATGTTATAGTGGTAGTGAAATCCTCCGCATGATCTTGGTCGATACCGGGTCCACATCCGTATAAAATAAGTGATGTACCGGAATACAAGTTTAAGGATAGTTGAATACTGAGAGATATATACTTTATTTGCGCGAGAAATGGAAGATGTCGCCGTCGTAACCAATTGAAAACATTGTATTAACCTTATTTCTTCGGTTCAAGGCCACATAAAAGCGCATAGGTAAACGATATGGACGGATGCCCAATCCGGCGTAATAGCAGAACTGATCGTTAAAACTGTCGCCAATAAATTCCTTTTCACTATAGCTCAAGCCTTGTACACCTGCCTGCAGAAACACATCGTCCCAGGGCTCGCTAACCAGTCCCAATTGCATTATGCGATAGTGGGGAGCGCTCAGTTCATAGCGAGAATATCCCTTGAAGCCATCAATCCCGCCGATGGTGTAATGATCGAACTGCTGTTCAGCCTGAGAATCCAGATATGTGCCGATATTCAGCCCGGCTATCAGCGATATGAAATCCTTGATGGGAATGAAGGCCTCTGCCCGGCCCCTAAAATTGCTATAGATGTAGTCCGATACTTCTTCTTCCCTAGCAAAGTTAAATCTACCTGTCATCAACAGTCCCTTTTTGGGGAACATAAAATCATCCAGGCTTTCGTAGTATGCTTTGGCCCCAAAACCTGCAACAGAATAGTACTTTGCGGGCATATAGGATTCTGATATACCCCGGTATATACTGGTGTTACTATAATACAAGTAGGTTTCGGCGATGATGTTGTGCACACTGAATACCCCCAAACCTGCAGTAGCTCCCCATTCAAGGGATTTTGAACTGTTTACTTGAAAGTGATTTTCATCGTAGGCATACATGGTTTTTTCATTGATATAAGGAAACAATCGGTAATATATACCCCATAGATCTCCAAAGTTTTTCACATAGTCGATATTTAGTTCGTTTTTTCCGCCCAGAATGGCTTGTGCCAGGATTCTGCTGTTCTTCAGCAAGATGTTGTCGATGTTCAGAACCACACCGGCAGTCAGCTTTTCTTCATCGTTGTAGGCGATGTTTAAAGTTAGAGATTTGGCTTGTTTCTCCTGCAAGATGATTTTGAGGGTATAACCACCCTCAGCCTCAGGAATCATCTCAGGATATAAGACATTAAAATACTGTGAATTTAGTGCCTTGCGAGCAGCAGCGGAAATCTCTTTGGCACTGTATATACCCGGTATTTTCAGGCCCAGATACTCCCGAATTTTCGCAAAGCTGATGCGCTTGTTTCCGCTTACTTCCAGTTGTTTCACCCGATACTTCTTTGTCGGGAATGCTTTGGAAGCTCTCTGTGGAGTGCGTGTAACACCTTGGAGACGCATAAATTCCTGGATCTCAGTGAGCTTGGTTCTGGCATAGTGTTCACCAATGGCGATAATCTCGGCGGCATGCTTGAAATCCTGGGATGAATAGGGATTCAATTCCGGTTCCAGCAACAAATCGCAATCATCCAGATTTGCGTTTAGGTTCCTGCTGATGCCGATATTGATGGTCTGATCCAAGATGTCGATTATGCTGTCCAGGTTCTCTTCTTCCCGCAGGGAAGAATTTACCTTGATGCCAACCACCAAATCCGCGCCAAGTGCCCTTGCTTCAGAGATGGGAAGGTTTTGGGCTATCCCGCCATCGATATACATTCTCTCACCCACTTTGAAAGGCAAGATCAGACTGGGTACAGATAGACTGGCACGCACTGCTTGCCACAATGAACCGGAGACAAATTCCTTGCCCTGCCCTCTTTGAAGATCTGTTGCGACACAGCTGAAGGGAATTTCAAGCTGAGAAAAATCTCTGACATGTGATGATGGAGCGTACAGCTCAAACAGTTTAAGATTCAGATTGTTTGCCTTGTACAAACTGGTGGGAAACTTGGGATTCCACTTCTCGTCCAGTTCAAGTACAGTGTTACCATATGGAGCCCAACGTTTTTGACCCACATACAAATCTCGTCGAGGTATTTTGTTTTGCAACAGGCCTTCCCAATCGATCTCGATGGCCAGGCTTTCTATTTGAGCAGCATTATATCCCATCGCGTAGAAAGCGCCAATTACCGCACCGATGCTGGTTCCGGATATGTAATCAGGAGCTAAGCCTTCTTCTTCCAAGACCTTCAGTATGCCTATGTGGGCAAAGCCGCGTGCTCCGCCACCGGATAAGGCATAACCAATTCCGGTGGCGAAGGTCAGCTTGCTCATCGAGCAAAATATCAGGAAGAGAATCAGGTGTTTCATGCTTCGAATATCTATCTAAATCTCACTATCGCTGTTTGTGGCCGTAGTATCTGTCGCGGTGGGTTCATTTATGTTTTGGGACACATTCTCAAAGACATATTCCAACTGACCGAACACAGCGGTTGATTCGATGTGTATTGGTCTTCCGGCAGGATTTCCTTGTTGATATCTGCCCCCGCCAAATCCATAATGACTTTTATCTGGCATGATGGTAGATCCAAACACGCTGGTAGGTTCAATGTCAAAATTAAGATGCGTGGGCAAGATCACCGTAGCTCTCCCGAACACAACCGTGATTTCCATATCGCCGACATTTTCCTGAAGATCTCGAAGATCGATTGTACCGGAGGAAAAGACTATCGTGTATTCTCCGCTGCGATTACTCATGTAATAGCTGCCTTTGATGGTACCGGATTTCTTTACCGATTTGGTGGATGATCCAATGAGTAATTTCAATCCAAACATTATGATAATTACTGCCAAAAATATTTTTGCGAGGGGCAGATTGACATTGAAGGTCTTCAAGATCAACGACGCTCCCCACAGTAACAACAATATCCCCCAGAAGATGTTTCCAAAGAAGAAATTCATTCTCATTTCCTCCTCCACATTTTTTTAGATTTTCAAGCCCTTTTCGTATGCCTCTCTCATGCTTAACACACACATTGCAATATCATCATTGATACAGAATGCTTCGCTTTTAGTTACCTCGCCCAAAGCGCTACATTGGATATTGAATTTCTGAGCGATCGCTTGTAACTCCTGCTCATTCCCGGTGTTCAGGGATACGATTACATTTCCCCCCGATTCTCCAAAATACGCGGTTATTGGAGCTTGGGACAGGCTAAAGTTTGCTTTGATACCAAAAGTATATTCAGGATGGAAGCAAGATTCGGCAAGAGCAATTGCCATTCCGCCGTCACTGATATCGTGGGCGCTAGACAGCAACTCCCTGTTAATTAATTCCAATACACAGTCCTGCAAGCGTTTCTCTTCATCCAGGTCGATCGAGGCAATTTTTCCGCTGATCATATTGTGAATCACCTTCAGATACTGAGATCCTGCCAGCTTCTTTGCCGGGTTGCCCAAGAGATATACCTTGTCTCCATCGTGTTTAAAGTGCTGAGTGCAAGCTTTTCTAAAATCTTGCATCAAGCCCAGCATTCCAATCACCGGAGTGGGATAGATGGCTCCGTTGGGATTTTCGTTGTAAAAGCTTACATTTCCCCCTGTTACCGGTGTATCAAAGGCCAGACAGGCATCTCTCATGCCTCGTATGCATTCGCTGAAGCTATAATACACTTCGGCTTTGTAGGGATTGCCAAAGTTCAGACAATTTGTGATGGCAATTGGCTTCGCGCCACTGCAGGCAACGTTTCTGGCAGATTCTGCAACTGCCGCTTTGGTGCCTTCATAGGGATCCAGATAACAGTAGCGTCCGTTGCAATCTGTGGCAGCTGCAATGGCTTTATCTGTCTCTCTGATGCGGATCACCGCGGCATCGCTTCCCGGCTCCACACTGGTTCCGATACCTACCATATGGTCGTACTGTTTAAATACTTTGTGTTTGGAAGCGATATTGGGACTGGCCAGAAGTTCCATCAATACTTGTGTTGGCGATATCGGGCAGGACAGGTTTTCCACATCTTGGTTTTGCAGAATATCCAAATACTCAGGACGCTTTGTCTCCCTTTTATACACCGGAGCTTTCCCACCCAGAATTAGGTATTCAGACGGGATTTCCGCTTCTACCTTATCTTTGTTTTTCACACGCAAGATCTTGTCTTTGGTGATGCTGCCTATCTGGACCGCATCGAGATCCCATTTGGCAAAGATGTCCAGCACCTTAGCAATGTTTTGGGGTTCCACGATCACCAGCATGCGTTCCTGAGATTCTGACAGCATGATCTCGTATGTGCTCATGCCGCTTTCCCGCTGTGGCACCTTGCTCACATCGATCTCGATTCCCACTTCTCCCTTGCCGGACATTTCGCTGCTGGAGCAAGTCAAGCCCGCGGCACCCATGTCTTGTATGCCAACCACCAGACCCGCTTTGATTATCTCCAGAGTGGCCTCCAGCAAGAGTTTTTCATAAAAAGGATCACCAACCTGCACGGCCGTACGCTTTTCTTCGGATTCTTCGGACAACTCGATGGAAGCGAAAGTAGCGCCATGAATGCCATCTCTACCGGTTTTGGCACCCACGATTATGACTGCATTACCGGGACCTGTAGCGGCAGATTTTGCCAGATCTTTGTGCTCCAGCAAACCTATCGCCATGGCGTTCACCAAAGGATTCCCTTCGTAAGTATCTTCAAAATAGATCTCTCCACCCACTGTGGGGACGCCAAAACAATTACCGTAATCCGCAATCCCATGCACCACTTCCGAAAGCAGGTGTTTCACATGGGGATTATCCGGATTGCCAAAGCGCAAGGAATTTAAAGCTGCGATGGGGCGGGCACCCATGGTGAAGATGTCTCTGAGGATGCCTCCAACCCCTGTAGCCGCCCCATGATATGGTTCCAGAGCAGAAGGATGGTTGTGGCTTTCTATCTTGAAACTAATGGCAAGGCCCTCTCCTATATCCACTACTCCGGCATTTTCCTCTCCAGCTTTGGTGAGCATCATTTTGCCATCTTTGGGTAAGGTTTTCAACTGTAAGATAGAATTTTTGTAACTGGCATGTTCGCTCCACATCACACTGAAGATGCCCAGTTCTACGATGTTTGGTTCACGCCCCAGAATTTGTTTGATATATTGGAATTCGTCCGGGGAAATGCCGTGTTCGGCGATTATCTGATCTGTAATCTGGATCATTATTTATCCTTGTTTAGTTTAATATCTTTATTCTTGATGCGTTGCATCAGTATTTTCAGCCGTTCCTCGATAATACTGTAGGTTTCGCGATAGAAATCGAGTTCACTACCATAGGGATCCGTGATATCTCCTTCAAAACCGGTGATTTCGTTCAAGGTGAGAACCTTGTGAGCCGCTTCGGGGTGAGCTTGGCGGATAAAATCCCTTTGCCGCTCTTCCATGGTAAGTATCAGCCAAGACGCTGCCACCATCTGGGGACTGATTTTCTTGGAGACATGCTCTTGTGCCTCCAGAATTCCCTGCTCTACAAGCAATTGCATTGAAGACATCGATATCATGTGACCGCCTTCCAAAAGTCCACAGCTATCTGTAGTCAGGCGCATATTCTGTTCTTTTATCATACGCGCAAAAAGCTTTTCCGCGATGGGACTGCGACAGATATTGGCTGTACAGACGAACATGACAAGGGGCAAACTGAATGAATTCTTTACTTCGTAAAAAGGTACAGAACCTTCACGTAGGCACTTGATGTCCTCTAGTCCCGCTTCGTTCTTTGCGATATACTCCAGTAAGGTAGAGGCTGAGAAGTTTTCTTGAATAGTCTTGGGATGGGGCAGCAGAGCTATATCGAACCATGAACCAAAGACCTTTTCCAGACGCTCCAAATTGTTTTCTGCGGGTAGATTTGAAAAGTTCACGCTGGTGGAAATCATCGGTTCATCCAAAAGCTCGATGAAATGGCGGAGCATTGGGTCTGATGGGACTCTAAATGCGACTTTGCCATTAACGGCGATGTGGTCGAAGCGGGGATCTTTCACATCGAAAGCGAAGCTGAGATTTCCCGGAAAGTACTGCTGCATGAGGGAATATAGCCGTTCCGGAACCGCTATGTTCAGTCGCGAAAACCATGATATATCCGGAATTAAGGCAATCATCCCGGCTTTACTGCGTTGTTTTAGTCTGTTGATGCGCTCAATGGTGGCAAAAGCGGATAAACGGGCTCCAATCCCCCACATGCTTCCGGTGTAATGCAGAATGCTGGACTGATTTAATGGATCCTTTGTCAAAAGTTTTTTCAGCTTCTTTTCGGAGGGATTCTTCACTTTAATCATCGTTTATCCTTTTCTGTATGAATCTATTCCAGCATATAGTATATTTTTTTACTGTTTAAAATAAGGAATTGGGTTCACAGCGACGCCTTTTTTGCGCAATTCAAAATGCAGCGAGGCCTGACTGGCCGAACCCGTCATGCCACTGCGAGCGATTACCTGACCTCGTTTCACTTCAGCGTCCTTTTGCACCAAAAGATCACTATTGTAGGCATATAGACTGAAAAAACCGTTCTGGTGGTCTATTATTATTAGCTTCCCCTGTCCGCCGTATCTACCGGAGAATACCACTACTCCATCATCCACCGCCACAACATTTGTACCCTCAGGAACCGCTATGTCTATACCGTTGCTAACGATGCTGGTATTGTAGTTTCTTGTTTCTTCACCAAAATTGCGGATGATTTTGCCCTTCACGGGCCAAGCAATTTTGATCTGGGTAAATTCATAAGTGGGCATATCGGTGCCGCTCTCTTCCATCAATTGCGCAATCAAGCTTTCCAGAGCAGCCGCATCGCGTTTCAAAGTGGCAATTCTGCTATGCAAATCCTGCTCCTCTTTGCTCAGTTTCTGGATTTGAGTATTCAGGTTTCGTATGTTTTTATTCAGATTGCGGCTTTTTTGACTTTCTTTGCGGAGGTCTCTGTTGATCCTAGCAGCTTCGGCACTGTGTATATCCTGAGCTTGCATCAGAGATACCTTGTAGCCGTTCAGAATGTCCACATCCTGTTTGTGCTGAAGCACCAAGCTTTGCAGATACCGATGGTCACGATGGGATATTCTGCGGGTAGCGTAACTGCGATCTACTCTCATTAATACGTTCAATTCTGCATTCTGAGCATTGTGCAGGCTGCCAAGGCGATCATTGGCTGTGGATAGGCGTTGCTCCAATTGGGACAACGAATCGCGTACCACTCTTTCGGCACTTTTGTATAGATTGATGTTCCGATCTGCCAGTTTTTTCAAAGAAGAACTGCGTTGAATCTCACTACTAGTTTTTTGCTTCTTTTCAGCTGTTTGTTTTGCCTTTGCTTCCGCGCTTTCAAGCTGAGATTGCAAGCGTTGCAATTCGCGCACCTTATCATCGAGGTCATCCGCAAACAGCAAGACTATGCTAAGCATAAGCAATATGTTTATCAGCTTTTTGGCCATGTTCTTCTCCTGCACGTACTAATTGAATCAAATGTTAAAACATCCCGGTCTGTGTCAACACAAATCTTGGCTTTATCTGCAAGTGCTTACAGCAATATAATTACAGACGATTCAATACTATCTCGCCGTCAATCATGGTAAATAGCGATCGTGCTTCCAACCAGTATTCAGCCGGAAGCTTGCGATAATCTTCCAGCACAATAAGATCAGCAAGGTAACCTGACTGGATCCGGCCTCGGATCATGTCGGATCTCGATGCGGCCGCAGCACCAATGCTGTAGCCATCTATGGCTTTCTCCACGCTGATTCCTTCATTGGGATTCAACGCTTCCAGCCGGGGATTGTTCAGATGTCTGCGTTTGATCGCGCTGTAGATACCAAGGAAGGGATTAATGGTTTCTATAGGGCTGTCTGACCCGAATGCATAGGGTATGCCGGCATCCAGCATGCTTCTGAACGCATAAGCTTCTTCTTTGATGTGTCCCCAGCTTTGGTGAATCATGGGTATATCGTTGGCAATGTGAACCGGTTGCATACTGGCAAATAAACCTGATGACTTCAGTAAGGGAATGTCGCTGAGGCGTATGGATTGCACATGCTCGATGCGATGAAAAAGGTTCTTATACGCCGGCTCTACCCTCAAACGCATAGTGGCGTCAATAATCTGACGAACGCAGCGATCGCCAATGGCATGTATTGTGCAGGCCAATCCCGCCCGGGCAGCTTTTTCCATCAGTCGATAGAGTTCGTCATCATGATAACGCAGAATGCCGCGGTTTTCCACATCTCCAGGATAGGGATCATACATAGCAGCAGTGCGAGAACCCAGTGATCCGTCGCCAAACAGCTTCAATCCGCCAATCTTGAAGAATTCATCGCCATCATAGCTCTTTTTTTCTTGCGCTATCATCCTATCCAACTCACCGGCTTGAAAATGCCAACAGGTTCTGAATAGCGATCCTTGAGATTGCGCCTGTCTCAGCAACTGAGCGCTGGCTTGGTGTTCCATAGAGTGAAAACCAATTAAGCCAAGCTCATAGATGCTTTGCACCCGATCTTTGATGCTATCCACCATCACTTGATTCGGAGGGTCTTTTGTGTAGGCATCGATCATCTCTGTGGCAGTCTCAAACAATACTCCGCTTAGTGAACCGTCTGGCATTCGCTCAAATCTTCCCCCGGGAGGATCAGGAGTATGCTGATCCCATCCGGCTATTTCCAGAGCTTTACTATTCAGCAATTTGGCATGGTAATCCCGGCTGAACAGAGCAACCGGAAGATCCGGAAACACTTTGTCTACCAGAGTCTTATTCAAGGTCATAGGATTGCTTAGTGTATTGCGATTCCAGCCTCCCCCCAAAATCCATTCTGCCGGCCATGAAAGCTGGGCACGGTAACGCTGCAGTTCGGTAGCGATGTCTTCGATACTATTGCAGTTCAGTAGATTTACCAGAATGCTGGACTTCGAGTATTCCACAAAATGACTGTGAGCATCCGTGAAAGCCGGCATCAGGCATTTGCCGCCCAGATCGATTTCCTCGCCAGCCAAACCTGCGAGGTGCCTGCAATTCGAAAGTGAGCCCACGTGTACGATGCTGTTCTTTACTATCAATACGGCTTCAGCTTGAGGCTGACCATTGATATACGCGTTGTGTAATATATAATTCACTGTATTATCCTTAATGCTTGCTTGAGGGATTCTTTTTCCACTGCATAGTTTATGCGGATCCATGCTGCGCTCACTACGCCATAAGCAATCCCCGGTGAAGTCAGCACTCCTTTCTGCAACCATGTTTCCACCTGTTTTTCCGGATGATTACTATGGATCAATACATAAGGCGAAGCTTGCGGTATGTGCATCTTCTCAGTGGAAAATGCTTCTTTTATCAGTTCGATGTTCTGTAGAATTTTTTGCCTTACTTTTTGCGGAATCTCATTACGATCCAGGGCAAACAAAGCCAAGTGTTGAGATAACCAGGCAGGACAAGTGGACACATATTGCTTCAGCTTGGTAGCACTTTCTATCATAGTCTTTGCAGCAACTATCCATCCTATGCGCCAACCGCTCATCAAATGGGATTTGGAGAGCCCGCCAATGCGGATGAGTCTGTCAAACATAGAATAGTCGACCTGCATCGGCTTTTGAAAATATAGCTCTCGATAGATTTCATCCACGATCAGCACGATGCCTTTATCGTTCAATAGAATACTCAGTTGCTGCGCATCCACTTCGTTCAAACAGTAACCGCTGGGATTGGAAGGGCTGCTCATCAGAACAGCTTTTACACCTTGCAGCTTTGCTTTCCATGTATCCCAAGGGATCGTGCTGAAATCCCGATCAAATGGCAAGCGGACGATTTGCGCCCCGGCCAATTGTGCTAATACAGGATAGGCAGGGTAATCGGGATCGGGAATGGCCAGCTTGTCTCCGGGATTTAATAAAGCTTGCAAGGCGATATATAGTGACTCTTCGGCTCCGTTGCATACACAGACATTTTCAGCTTTGGCAGAATAATCATGGGCAATTCTGTGCCGGAGCTCTGCTATTCCTGCATTGGGGCTGTAACGCGGTTGTCCGCCGCGCAACAATTCTATCGCTTTAGCTGCCAAAACATCAGGAAAGTCAAAGCCCAGCTCTCCCAACGCGAGATTTATGGTGTTCGGGGGAGCTTTGGCCATCAACTTCCTCAGCAGAGAAAGCTCAATAGGCGCCAAGCGCTCTGCTTCAATCCATTGAATGTCTAAGTTCACGTTCCAATACTACGGCTGCGTCGGTTTTTTTATCGCGATATTTGATGATGATGGGGCAATACACTTGAAATGAGGGCTTATTTTTGAGGGCTCTGGAACCGGGTACCAGTACCGCGTTTGGCGGAATACTGAAACTACCCCCCTCATCGCGCTGCAGGTACACGTCATTCACACTATCGTAGATGGGTGTGGAGGCATTGATAACCGTTCCCGAGGCTACAACAGCCCTCTCTCCCACTAATATTCCTTCGTAAATGCCGCAGTTTCCACCGATAAACGCGTCGTCTTCCACAATCACCGGTCTGGTTCCAATAGGCTCCAGCACACCTCCGATCATGGCTCCGGCGGAGAGATGCACTCTTTTTCCGATCTGAGCGCAGGAACCCACCAGGGCATGAGAATCGATCATGGTTCCGCTATCCACCCAGGCACCGATATTGATGTAGCTGGGAGGCATAATGGTCACCCCCTCAGCAATATAGGCGCCGGTGCGAACAGAGCTTCCTCCTGGCACGATGCGAACCTTATCAGCGAGGCTGAAACGCTTTTCGGGCATTGTATCTTTCTCATAGAAATTCTTCCCGGGGTAGGCAGGCAGTTCGGATAGCTGCCCCAAGCGGAAGCCCAGCAAAATACCCATCTTTACCCAAGTATTTACGATCCAGCCAGTACTACCTTTCTCGCAGGAGCGTATCTCACCGCGGTTTAGAGCATTTACAAAGCTGTTGAATAGTTCACGGTCTTGTACTTCATAGTTCCTGCGAGGATCATTGTAAAGAGCGATTATTTGTTCTTTGATATTCATAGCTTATCTCGCAGCGCCGTCCTAAGTCTATCCAGAGCTTCTGTGAGGATCGGCCTTGGCACAGCAAAATTGAGGCGCATATATCCCTGTCCTTCTTGTCCAAAAGTATGTCCCGGATTCAGTGCCAGACCCGCTTTATTAGTAATAAAATCCTTTAATTCTGCTTCGTTCATACCCAATTGCCGGCAATCCAGCCAAGCCAAGAAAGTGCCTTCACAATCCAGCATCTTGATCTCCCTTAGTTCATTGGCAAAGAAATTCCTGAGCACATCACGGTTTGACTGCAGATATGTAAGTAGCTCATCCAGCCAATACCCGGCCTTGGTGTAGGCTGCAGTAAATGCCACTATCCCGAAGCTATTACCCATAAAAGTGTGTAATGCTTCATTCATCGCTGCTAAAGCCCTGCTAATCTCCCCTCTAGGAGCAAACATCACTGCAGTGGCCAGCCCAGCCAGATTGAAACTCTTTGCCGGCGAGATGCCGGTGATCACGTTTTCCGGACCCAGTGAGGCTATGGGTATATGCTGGAAGGGCGGATATACTATGTCGGCATGAATTTCATCGCTGAAGATCAATACCTTGTGCTTGCTGCAGATATCGTGCATCCGCTGCAGTTCTTCACGGCTAAACACTTTGCCTACGGGGTTATGGGGATTGCAGAGGATAAACATCTTTGCCCGGCTGCATTTTGCCTCAAAATCATGCCAATCTACCTCGTAGCGATTTTCCACTCTTATCAAAGGATTGGTCAAAAGCTCTCTGGAATGCTCCACCACAGTGCTGTGAAAAGGCGGATACACAGGAGTTTGAATGAGTATCTTGTCCCCTGTTTTACTTAATGACAAGATAGCGATGGCTAGTGCAGTCATCAAACTTGGCACACTTATGGTTTTTAGCGCGGAGGGGTCCCAGCCAAAGCGCTTGTCCATCCAGTTCTTAATTGATTGATGAAATTGTTCGTTTGGAAAATTGTAGCCAAAGATGGGATGTTCAAGCCTGGTCTTAAGAGCTTTCAATATCTCGTCCGAGACCGCAAAATCCATATCCGCCACCCACAGAGGGATGAGGTCTTCGCGTCCATACACTGTTTTCAAAGCGTCATACTTGAAGCACGCGCTACCCCTGCGTTCAATTATCTTGTTGAATTCCATCTTGCACACTCGATTTCAAGTAATCCACTATGGATTGCATTTGATCCGGAATAGCCGCTTTCGGTGCCATATCCGCGATGTTCAGTATTATTTCCAAGGTATGAGGAAATGATGCCTGAGTGGTATATTTCTTCTCTTTCCCGTTCAAATCGATATAAGATATGCCAAAGTAAAAAGTTATCTTCCTGTACAATTCCAGTTTCCGGATATTCTCGTAGGGAATCTCCAGCGCGCGTTTTGCGATGAAACCCAAGCGCAATCTGTCTTGCTCGAAGGTAACGCTGTTCAGCGAAGTAATCTTCTTCAGCACAGAGTCCAAACCCACAAAAGCAATTGCTATAGGCAATATTTTAAAGAATATAGGGCTGGTATTGCTAACAAAACGCATCATAAAGTAGATGCTATATACCATAATTGCGAAAGAGATAGCTATCATAAACCAACGCAGAACCGGGTTATGTCGATAGCAGACCGGAATCCTATCTCTTACATATTCCAGTTTCAGCGGCTTCGACATTGATATTCCTTATACAATTTGCGAACGCTTTCCAAGATTATTTCTGAAGCCGGAACCATATCACTGAGTGTGATCTCGCTCCCTTCCCCGTGAAAATCACTACCGGCGGTCATATACAAGTTGTGTTTCTGCACGATGTCAATATAGGCTTCCACCTGGTACTGATAATGATCCGGGTGCCACACTTCCAGACCGTCGATCCCAAAAGCAATGAATTCCGGAATGTAAGCTTGGTCCACCAGCTTTCCCGGATGGGCGATTATGGCAAATCCGCCTGCTTGATGGATCACGTCAATCACATCCGGCACACTGAGTTCCGGTTTGGAGACAAATGCCGGTTTGAAATTGCCGATGTACTTATCAAAAGCCTCATTCTTGGTCTGTACATAGCCTTTTTGGATGAGTACCTGGGCTATGTGGGGGCGCACAATCAATTCACGCGCTCCGGCCATCGCTGCCACTTCCTCAATGCTGATGTTCATTCCCAGTTCTGCCAGCAATTCTATCATTTTGATGGCTCTGGTTCTACGCCCTGCAAGATACATCGCGCTTAGTTCTTTGAGGGCTTTATTATCAAAATCGCATCCATATGCCAGGATGTGTACGTCGTTTCCTTGATGCATGGAGCTAATCTCCATACCGGGTAGTATGCGAAGGGGCGCTACCGAAGCCGGAAGCCCGGAATATGCGTCTGCAGTATCGTGATCTGTTATGGAGATGAGATCGAGACCAATCTTCTTGGCATGCCTGATGATCTGATCCACAGTAAATACTCCGTCGGAGGCACGAGTATGCAGGTGCAGATTGATGCGCCTAATGTCATTTATTTCTTTTACTATCATAACCGTGTTTTATCTATTGACGAAAATGCACAGTCGTCAAAATCGTCAATGAAATTCTTTACAGGAGCCCAGCATGCAATATGACCCAATCAAGGACAAGCTCGCCACATACCTGTCTATATTCACTATGTTTCGAACTGTATTCTACCATATATTGGATCAGCTTCTACTGCGTCAACGCTATGTGAAACGGGAAATAGAACGCTACTTTCGCGATGGTTTCGCCTTCTATGACGCAGGCGCGGGCTTCTGTCAATACAGCGACTTTGTATTGAAACAATATCCTGAGGCTGAAGTATTTGCTTGTGACCTCAAAACAGATTATCTGCAAAGCTATGCCGCCATCGCAAGTGAGCGATTCAACTATCAAAGCGCGGATTTGCAGAGCTATCTTCCTTCCAAGCAATATAATATGGCTATTGCCGTAGACATCCTGGAACACATCAAAGATGATAGAGCAGCACTACGAAACCTGCATCGGGCATTGAGTGATAATGGTATTCTTATCATATCCACGCCCAGCGATATGGATGAAGCTGCTGCCTTCACCGCTGAACACGTTCGCCCCGGCTACAATAAAGTTGAATTGGAACGGAAAATAATCGACAGCGGTTTTGAGATACTGTCTTCAAACTTCAGTTACGGCTTTTGGGGAGCACTGAGCTGGAAGCTGATGATGAAGCTGCCTCTCTCGATGTACGGTATGCACAAAGCATTATGCTTGCTTTGGCCTTTATACTATGGCATCATATATCTTCCGGCTCAGCTTCTGATGTTTATCGATATGCACATCTACAATCCCCGGGGAACCGGTATTATCCTTGTCGCCCGCAAAATGAATTGACAGAAAATCGCAATGTGAACCTCATGTAACAAGTTCTACTATTTGGAGGAAAGATGAATCCCAAAAGATCAGCAAACCGTAGATACAAAAAAGACCTGATTCTGGAAAAAGCAATCGAAGTATTCGCAAAAAAGGGTTCGCAACAGACTACTATCTCGGATATCGCAAAGGCAGCGAAGATAGCTCAAGGCACCATATATGTTTATTTTAACAGCAAAGAAGCCTTGTTGAATGAGTGCATGCAAGAAATCATCGGACCTGTGTTGCAGTCCATTATCGACGCCACCAAAGATATTCCGGATACTATGGATCGCCTCTTTGAATTCTTTATCCAGCATATCCGCCTGGTGGAAGAAAAACCATATATAGCCAGATTTCTCACCATAGAAGCACGCCAAAACGAAGATTTCTATGAGTCTTTCCCAAACTATAATCCCCTCAGATGCTATTTGGACTTTGTAGAATCTATTACCGAACAAGCCATCTCCGAAAAACGGATCCGGGCCATCGATAGCAAGGCTTTTGCCATTCTTCTGGTAGGAGCTATGGACTTTGCCATGAGCGAATGGCTGATTCAAGAGAATAAAATGGACATTGCGGATGTAGCAAAAAGTGTCCGCGAAATCTTGAAATTTGGCATCAATGAATAAAGCACGCTTTCTACTGCTAGCATCTCTGTTGGTCAGTTCCGTTCTAACTGCTGGGTCATTACCCTTTTACGCAGAGTGGCAATCTCTGAACAGTATGTATTATGATTCAATACAAAGCGGAAAAGAGCTTAGCTGGGACGAACTCTACCGCGCAGAATTTGGCTTCAAGAACCTTCGCTACAATCGAATGAACCTATATCTGGCACTTGCTACCGAGCAGTTCTTTGATGAGAGCCATATTAAGCTGAAAACCCTTATCCTTGATGCTGATTTCAGCCCAAGCTGGATCCTTTCTGCGGGCAGCCGCGAACACGGTTATGGCACAGACTTTGCCATGGACAATCTACCCGTTCTGATGAGAGGCTATGATAGCTACAACTACCAAATGATGCGCCTGAATTCTCTGGGGATCCGCTACAATCTCGATTCCGACTCTCACATTAAGCTCGATCTAGGCGGTAATACCCACAATCAGCCATGTGGAATGATCTCATATAATCGACAAAGCCACAGCTGGAATCTCGCTCTTTCGGAAGAGATTCGCACAATGGACAGCCATTGGCGCACCCCTGTTTCATTAACTTCCTTTTCCGGTGCCCTGGCGAGTCCCAATCTCGCTTTCAAGGCATCTGGGGCTCTCGCGATCCTCCCCGGTTGGGATTCCACCAAAGCCCATCATGAACTCTATTTACAAGCCGAAACAAGTGCTAAGGTTGCCGAGAACACTCTTCTCGACCTCGGAGCAGCCTACACCAAGCATGAATACGCCCCCTTCGAGAGCTCCCGTTATCAGCTTCGTTTACAGCGACCAGTTAGCGAAAAGATCGAACTGATCCCTCTTTGCCAGCTTTCCACGATGGACAGTGAAGAGCTTTGGCAATATCGTCTTTTGGGCACTATCAAGCCTCTACCCCATTCCCAAATAGGTTTATACTATGATTACAGCCATTTTACGAATTCGAAAGGTCGCCACAGCATTGGCATGTCCCTGTCTTTTGGCCTTGACCTTTCTGATGCTGATATCGGCATGTAAGCCTGTATCCCCCGATCCCATCAGTTCACCAATCGTGGTTCTCACATTCGACGACCAGCATTATTCTATTTATGACAAAGCCTTCCCAATTATGCAAGAATTCGGTTTTCGCGGCACCAATTTCGTTAATAGCGGAGCAGTGGGCAACCATGGCTTTATGACTTGGGATCAAATACGAGAGATGGAACTGGAACATGCTTGGGAAACCGGCGGACACACTCTGCATCACGAACAATTGAATCAATTAGATTTGGATGAAGTCGAACAGAACCTGAATCAGGATTTCAGTAACCTCATCCAGCAAGGGTTGAATCCCAGGTCTTTCGCACTCCCTCGAGGCCAGTGCCCTTCTCAAGTCTATCCCATCATACTCAATCTTTACCAAAACATCCGCGGCAGCAGCGACTTTGCCATGCACTCACCCATCGACCGCAAAGCCTTGGGGTATCTTGCATATCAAAGTGGCTGGAGCGCCGAACCGGTTAAGCACAGAATCCTGCGTGGCATCATGAACAACGAAGCCATCATCATCATCGGTTTTCACCGTTTTGATGCCGAAAATGAAGGCTATCAAGATTCTTGCCCATCTTCTGTCTTTCGCCAGATCCTTAGCTTTTTATGGCAGTACAATCTGCGGGTTCTCCCTCTTCATGAAGCCGTGGAAGCTACCATGCTCTATTGAGAACCTGCTGCCCATATCCGATTATCATCCCCTGCTCCACTACTTTTCCCTTGACGAAAATACAGTCCCCAAATCCATAGTAGCCTCAAATTCACAATACAAAAGGAGAGTCGATGAAACGCGTTGCCCTTTGCCTGATCCTGCTTAGCATGGTTCTTGCCCTCTTTGCGGATGATCCCATATATGGTTCCCCCATACGTTTCAGCCTGCTGGAAGGCTTGGATTACGAACTGAACCTTACCCTCGGGACAAATGTCGGCCGTCTCTATGCCAATGTGAATTTTACTGTAAACAAACAAGATCTCCCCGATACAGACTACTACAGTTTTTTCCTGAATTCCGGGGCCAGAGTGGAACACCTGCAGCTAAACGGCGTGGAGAGCCAATACTTTCTCTGCTCCAATCTGCATCCCAAACACTTTATCCCGGAACTGATCCATAGCGATCTGATCGCTGAAGGCAACGACATCAATTGCTATGCCATCGCCAAAGATCGACTGGCAAGCTTGCCCGATTCGATCAATATCTATCTGGAATACCGCTTGCCTCTGCCGGAATATGAGATCATCCAAGGAGATAAAGAAGCCATCAAATTGGGTGAAATCCCATTCTTCTATCCTCGCAATCTCAGTGCCAGCTCCGAGGTAAACATAAACAGCCTCACTTCCATCTATCACGATACAGAGCGTAGCTTGAAAGTGGAAGACACCGGTGGAATCAGACAAATTGAAACCTTTTTCGTTGACATTCCCGATATAGACATCGATTTAAATATTTACAAGCTAAATTAGCTCAGTTCGGTAGAGCAACTGATTCGTAATCAGTAGGTCGGGGGTTCGAATCCCCCATTTAGCTCCATTTCCAGTACTGGCGGATATTACATCCGCCATTTTTCATGCATAGAACAGACTGCATTATTATGCGCAAGTTTCTTTTGCTTGCTTAATGGTTATGACTATTATGTTGATAATTCGCAGATAAAAAACCACATCCCACAATACCTGAATGACAAAGAAAAAGAGGTTAAGATGAAGAACTTACTGTTGGTTTTTGCTCTGATTCTGCTCATTACGAGCGTCTATGCCCAAAAGGGCATGTTTGAGATATCCTACGACGATTCCGTCTCCACCACCATAGCCCATCTCAAGGACAAAGGTATCGAGTTAAGATTGGACGACAGGATATATAGGGGCAGTTTTGGTACAGAGCCTGAAGCGTCCCAAATCATTATCTATCCCAGCTACGACAGTCTGACTGTGTCTCAGTGGGAAATTCGTTTTAATCTGGGTGATAAAACCAAGACCGAGGTGGATATCATTGAAGAACTGAAATCCATTCACGGTGACTATGATGTATATCAAGATTACGACTATGATTATATCTGGTATTTTCCCAATGACAGGGCCCTTTATGTGTTCATCACAAACGACGGCTTTGTGAACATAAGTTACACTTTTGGGAACTGGGACGAAGACGATTATTACTACTACTGGGGCTATTAAGGTAGCAGCTTATATTTCTTAAAGTCAGATATTACCCGTACTGTCTTTACTCGGCTCACTTGTACCGCTCTTTAGGCTCGTGTGCTTTAGGACTCAGCTGCATGTTTGACTTCACCAATAATTATGTCTTTGCCAAAGCTTCAACATATACTCACATACGGTTATGGGAGATACTATTCTGTTTGAATAATACGAATGCGATAATATAAAGGTAGATTTGCCCCCTAGGGATTCTGTTTAAGTTTCGAATTGTCTCAAGCTATAGAGTTACCGTTCAGGCGCATAGCAAGCACTCATGAGCGCATCTTGATTACAAAAAAGCCGGACTCCATAGAATCCGGCGTTATCTCCATAAAACAGAATTATAAAGGCAGGGAAACTTTCTTGCCTGTCTTGGCGGAACGGTAGATAGCTTGAATAATTTCGACCGATTTTCTGCCATCGCGCCCATCGGTGGAGGGCTCGGCTTTCTCCAATAACACATCTACCACGTTACGGTAGTAGGGATTGTGGCCGAATCCATAGACGTTTGGCGGTGTATAATTGCTGTCCAGGGCAATTCGATCGTCGTCATCGTATTCTTCAAATTCCCATTTCTCGATCTTGTTTACCGCCACTCCGCCCACTTTCACGATACCTTTTTCGCCGATAATGGTTATTGAGCCTTCAAAGTTTTTTGGGTAGGTGAGCATGGTCACATTGATGGAAGCGATGATGCCGCTGCGAAACTTCAGAATGGCACTTCCGGTATCCTCAGCCTCAATTTTGCGTGCCATTGTGGAGGTGAATGCCGATACACTATCTACATTTCCTAAAAGCCAATAAATAGCATCTACATAGTGGCTGGCCTGATTCATGTAGGCGCCACCGTCAAACTCCCAAGTTCCACGCCATTTGGCGGCATCATAATAAGACTGAGGGCGTTGCCAGAATACATTGGCCTGAGCCATATAAATCCTGCCAAAACGGTTTTTGTCAACCGCTCGTTTAAGGAGTTGCATAGTGCTGTTTAGCCTGTTTTGCTTTACTACGAACAGCCTTACATGATTATCGTCACAGGCTTTGATCAATTTGTCCGCTGCTTCCACATTGATCGACATCGGTTTCTCAGTGAGCACGTTTACTTTGGCATTGGCAACATCAACGCCCATATCAGGATGCATACCACTAGGAGTGCAAATAGATACCAAATCCAATTTTTCGTTTTTCAGCATCTCAAGATGATCTGTATAAACTTTGGTGATGCCATAGTCCGCAGCGACCTGTTTGGCCCGCTCTTCCACACAATCACACACTGCCACAAAATCAGCTTCGGGTATCTGAGAAACGGCATCCAGATGGTTCTTTGAAATTCTTCCACAGCCGATGAGGCCCAGTTTTACTTTTTGCATAGGGGTTACTCCTTTCAGGAATTTATTATATGATTCACCCGTTCTTCAATCATCAGATTGATGGCTTCCGGGGAATATTTCTTCATTACCAAAGCTCGACCGGATTTTCCGATCTGATCTCTGGCTTCTTGATGCTCCAATAGATATGCTGTCTTTTCCACAAAAGCGTGGTTATCTTCGGCTATCATCAGCTCTACTTCATCGTGAGCATCCAGGCTCTGAGCTACATTGGGAGTGGTGATCACCGGGATTCCGCAAGCCATTGCTTCCAGAGCCTTATTTTGAATACCGGCACTGAAATACAAAGGCGCTATGAAGATATCGCTATTTTGCAATTCGGTATACAGATCGTCTACAAAACCAAGTACTTTTGTGTTGTTCAGCCCATCCAGAGCCAGGATGTCCGGAGCCGGAGCGGCGCCTACGATGGTAAATACCAGATTGGGATAATCGTGCAAAAGAGCCGGCATTATCTTCTTGCTCACGTTCTGAGCTGCCACTATGTTATGTGCCACACTCATGTTTCCCGTAAATATCAGGCGCATTTTGAGTTTCACATTATCCCGCAATGGTGCCACAAATACTTGGTTTGGCAACACTACACTCCGGTGATGATCTTTTAGCCCAAGTTTCTGAATGTCTATCGGAGATATAGCCCAGTTTTCCGCGAATAGATTTGCCACTCGCTCTTCGTATTTGGCGGTACGCTTTGCCTCAATGCTGAAAAAGAGCTTTTTGATGCCGCTTAGGTGACCCAGGCTACGGCTGTATTCCAGAGAAATGCAATCCGTATAATCCAGAATAACTTTAGATTCACGCATTATTCTGGCGTATGGAACCATGCGGATGAGATGAGTATATACCAGATCAAATCTATGTTCTTTGGATAGATTGTGAATCAGAGATTGGAGCTTTGCGTTTTGATAGTACGCGACCTGGAAAGGTAATTTGCGCAAAACATTCCGTGCCAGATTGATGAGAGCTTGAAACCTGGTGTGAGACACAAAGTAGCTATGGGGAAATTCCTTTTTTATTGTATTTATGGCATCGCTGTCTTTTTTGTGGTCCACCAGAGAGACGAGATGCAATTCTCCCATACTTGCCAGCTTTCGCAGCAATACAAGAGTTCGCACCTTATCACCCCGATCCGGGGGGTATGGAATGCGGGAACTTAGAAATAGGATTTTCAAGATTTCTCCAGTTTTAGTATCTTCCTGTATAGAGATAAATATATCTCTCTCTCGGATTCCCAGGATAACTTATCAAATACCATCGCCTTACCGTTTGCTCCCCATTGTGCCAGACGCTCAGGATCAGACAGAAGCTCTTCAAGGGTTTTTGTGATCAGTTCCACCAGGGTAGGATCAATGTATCTCCCCATAGGACTACTGTCAAGCAATTTGATATTTGTAGGCAGGTCTGAAACCAATATCGGTAAACCGGCTGCCAAGTATTCAAACATCTTGGTCGATAAAGAATGTAAATGATTGGAGTTGCGATCCAACAGAACTACTCCCAATGCACAACTGGAGAATATATCAGCCGCTTGTTCTCGGTTCACAAAACCGTATTCAACCACCTTGGAAAAGCCCGGTAGCTTTGTTAATTCATCTCTGAACCCAGCTGGTTCGTATCTGCCGGCAAGGTGAAAAGTGCAATCTACATCCGCAATTGCTTTCACAATCTGCGCAATTCCACGCTCTCTGCTGATGCTACCCACATAACAGATATTTCGGCTTATGAAGCGCTTATCATCCGTTTCTATCCAAGACCACTCAGAAAGAATAGGATAGTTGTGCACTACAGGGATATCTTTGAACTGACCGGCAATATGCTCTGTAGCGGCAATGGATTGATCAAGCACCTTTACAGCGATTTTCTCCAATACTCCAATGGCTACTGCTGCGAGACGCCTGCTGAATTTAGAGAGATATTCTTTGTGTCGAAACATCTCCGGGTAGCATTCGTGGATATCGTAGATCACCGGTTTACGAGTGATCCATTTGAATAGAATTGCTCCGGGTAACAACTCGGGATCGTGGATTTGATATGCATCTGCCCCGATATATAAAGCTCGCCTGAAAACCTGGATCGGAGCGCTGATGAATCTTTGCTTACGACTCCCGGGAACACCGGTATCGTGAATAATCACTCCATTTCTGCGCTCATGGCGCTTACCATCCGCGACCACCAGATGAACCTTGAATCCTGCATCTACCAAACTGGTGCATTGTTTGTAAAACACTCGAACATCCTCTCGAATATGCACTGATGATAGATGACAAATACTGAATTCGTTCTTGTAACTGGGATACTGCCGGACAGTCTGATTCACTACTTGTTTTATATCGTATTTGCTGCAGGTTATCTCCGATATTCGCTTGCTATTCCATGCTTTAGATTGCAGATCATAAATGCCTTGGGCTAGAGCCTTAGGATCGTTGGGCGCTACGATGAGACCGGTTTCTTCGGTAACGATAAACTCGCTGCCTCCATTTCTTGTGGCAAGTACAGGCAACCCTGATGCCATGGCTTCAACAACCACTATTCCAAAGCTTTCAATGAAGCTTGGGTGCACTAAAGCGTCGTGATCTTTCAGCAATGCTGCTATTTCCTGAGGGCTTTTTTCGCCCAAAAAACGGACTCTGTCTTTTATGCTCAGCTTTTCAGCCAAGGCCTCCAGAGTGCCGCGGTATGTTCCATCTCCCACAATGGTCAGACTCAGTGACAAGTCCCCGGTCAGGCTCAGGGCTTTTAAAAGTATATGGATACCTTTGTGCTCCACCAGATATCCGATATAGATGAGTTTCCTGATCTCGTTCAATTCTTTATGCGCGGCAAACAGAGATATATCGATGCCATTGGGGATCACCATCAGGTTGTTCCGGTATGCCCCAGCATCCAGCATGATTTGCTTTGTGTGCTCCGATACTGCTATCACTTTAACAGCCGCCGCATAGGCGGGAAGCATCATTCGCTTCAAATATGGCTTTGCCAGAAGCTCATGCAGATGCGCTTGATGCTCTGTGATGACATAGGGTATACTCAAGGCGCGGGAGAGCTTCGCGGTTGCCAAACCATCGGGCACACAAAAATTTGCGTGTAAACAGTCGATATTCTTCCTTTTATTAAGATACCATAATAGTGGTAGTATGGCAAGATACTCAAATGTGGGCACCAGTGCCCTTAAATAATTCCGGGGAAAGAGGGCAAAGCGGGGATGCCAGACCCGAATACGCCTGCTGCCAAGGTCCTGCATGCGCCACAAAGGTACTCTTGCTTTCTTGCCGCGCCGCCATCTCAAAAACGGAGGAACCGGCGCGATCACTTCCAGATCTATATCGAGCGGATAATGCACCAGATTTTTCAAGACAAAATTCCCCATGGTTGGCTCAGCCGGATTGGGGAATATTCTGTTAATAAATACTATCTTCATATAGCTTCCCTTTTTATTTTGCTGATTAGAGAATGGACCATCAGGGAAATATCTTTAATATCTTCTTTACGAATTACAAGGCTAGAGATGTGCTGCTGTGTATGAGTGCTGAAATACCAAATCATCAGCATTACAATCCAAATAGGATATACGATGGAGGACGACATTGCCGCTCCCAGATATCCATATCTGGGAATCAGGAACGAACCCAAGATCAGTTTGCTAATTGCAGATATTGCAGGAGCGATAATCGTGAATATGGGAAAACCCTTTGCCCAAAGAAAAGTATTGAACAGGGATCCCAAAGTAAGCCCAAATATCGCAGGACCAAGATACAAAAAAGCTTTCCAGGATCCAATGTAATCCGACGTATACATCAAATTGATGATAAATCTTCCAAAGATTGCCATCCCTAGAATGCAGATAATATTGAAACCGATCATCAACACGAATATCTTGCGCAGAATGGCCAGAGACTCCTTATCATTATTTAAAGCCGCAAACTTGTTCAAAATAACAATGCCGATCGCATTACTGGTCACGGTGATGACATCGATAAAATTGATCGCCAACATATAGACGCCAAGATCAGCGAAACTACCCAAGCGCTTTAGCAACAAGACGTCCACCCGGGTCATCAGGATAGTCATATACTCGCTGAGAAATGCTTTGTATCCCAACTGATATGAGCGCTTTACCAAGGGAAAATCCCACTTGAATCTCAAGTTTATCTTTCGCGACAGACGAAAATGGAAAAACACCGTAATGGACAACATTACAAACACATTCAATAGATAGCTGCCCTGCATGCGGTACTTAGCTGGAAAGAGCCAGTACATAGGCAAGATCAGAAGTCCAAACACTACCGTCGGTAGAGTAAGCAAAAGAGAATAGTCCTTTATACGATTCAGCCCAATGGACATCACCTTCTGCCGGCTGTGCAATTGAAACAGAGCGATGTAGAAGCTAAGGGCAAAAACTATCAGCGGTGGATAGGTAGCAGAGCCCAGAATCTTGTTACCGAACATTGCAAAAACACCAAAAGACAGAAGCATACTAATCGAAAAGAATATCAGGGACATCGTGTAGAGCGCGCTGGGATCAGCTTTATCCCGCTGCAAGCTATACATCAGAGATTTTGATACGCCCATATCCAGTAAGAGCCAGACTACAGAATTGACCGTGAACAGATATACATACTGACCCCGCAGTTCAGGACCGAGAAAACGGGCAAGATACCAGTTTGCCACAAACGAAGCAAACATGGTGATCACCTGTGAACTGGTGGTAAAGGCAATGTTTCGCTTTAGATTGATCTCATTCATATCCGTTTCAGCCAAAGTCGTCGACTAAGCGCAAGCATCACTAATACAATCCCCAGCACCTGAGTTATGCTAAGATGTTCTCGTAGAAAAGCGAATGCCAACAGTGAAGCCAGAGCCGGCTTGAGAAAGAAATAAATGGAGGCTTTTGCCGCACTGAGTGTTTTCATAGCTTCAAAATAGAAGAGATAGGCGATTCCCGTAACGATCACGCCTAAATACAGAATTAAGCTGATGTTTTGAATACTGGGTTCAAACATCATGGTCTTGCCGATCAATGTATTGATAATGCTGAGGATGATGCCTCCGATAAGAAAGGAAGCTCCATTGGTAACACTGTTTCCATAGCGAATAACAGCCCTTTTGGTTAGCACCGTGTACAATGCGAAAGTAATGCCGGCCAATATGGCAAAAGAAACTCCCAGAGACAGGTTTGTGTAATCTGCGCTCAATAGGTCTTTCTCTCCCAAGATGATAACCAAAAGCCCCGCGATTCCCATCAATAGACTATACACTTGATAGCTGCTTAGCTTTTCGCGGATGATGATATAGGCAAACAAACTCACAAACAGAGGGTTCATACTCACGATGATCGCGGTGAGTGACGCCTTTCCATAATAGATTGCCAATTGCAAAAGCAGCATACTGACCACGACGTTCAGGATTCCCAAAGCGCCGAGAGTCAATATGCTGCCTATGTTTAATTTAACTCTATCTCGAGTCCCCTGCCGGATAGCAAATGGCAGTATTACGGCCCCTCCGATCAGAAATCGCCACGCTGTAATGGCAAAGGGTGATATCCCCTCCCCCAAAAGCTTTCCGGCGAGCTCCAGAGAAGACCATATACATATCGCTATCAGACTGTACAGGTTACTCTTGATGTTCAAGTTACTTCATCAGAACCATTTTTTTGGTGGAGCTGTAGCTTCCGCTTCTTAGACGGAAGAAGTATACTCCGCTGGATACTGAATTGTTGCTGTTGTCCAAACCATTCCATACCAGACTGTTCGTGCCGGCGTTTGCCTGCTGAATATCGAAGCTCCTCACTATCTGGCCTTTCTGATTGAATATATCAACTGTGGCAGGAGCCGGGTTTTCCATGTGAAATTGGATAGTGGTTTCCGGATTGAAAGGATTGGGATAGTTGCCGATCAAAGCCACCTGCGCGGGAACCTGGAGAGGATCATCGCTCGAAGTAGGGTTGAAATCGGCAAGGCTTCTGGGTGTGATCTGTGCTGTTTCCTGATAGTGACCCACCAGGCCGTTCACGCTGAAAGTGCCGCCATGGATGGGAGTATCGATGTAATCAGCTTCTGCAAAAGCTGTACGGAAAGTGAGAGCACCGGTGCCATCGGAGATGGTATAGTTCTCGCCGCTGGCATAGTTACCGCTAGCACCTTCGAAGCTTACTCCATCAATATAAACCATACGGGATTGGTAATTGTTTACTCCGATATCTGCGTTCAGGTCGCCAATTGTAACTGTTGGAATGTGAATCCAGTTATTGCTGCTGGTAGCAGGACCGGGATCCTGCGTGGGAATAAACTGCATGGTTTCGAAGTACATGCTCAATTTTCCGGTAAGGCCGCTGATGGCATCGCCAATATCATAGTTTGTGGTGATCACTCCGGCTGTATCGTCAATTAAAACAGCCGCATCGTGATCCTGAACATACTTCTGATTGCGGGAGCTTCTTTGATAGGTTAAAACCACATCGCCCATTACTTTATAAACGGTTGTGTTATCGGCATTTTGAGTTCTCAATTCGCTCAGATTGCTGATGGGTACCACAAAACCATATTCCGCAGATACCACAGCGCTGGGTTCATAGCCCTCAGCATATCCTCTGGCCATGATAGTCATGGGAGAAGATACGTTTATGGGAGTGGTATACAGAGTGGAAGACTGGGTTGGTTCGCTGCCGTTGGTGGTATAATAGATACTTGCACCTTCGGTTGTAGTGGCAAGTGAGACATTAATGGCCTGGTCATAATGACCGGCCGGTGGGTCGAAAGTGGGATTGGCCACGAACTGCATTCCAGAGCCATAGGCAGTCCATGTGATATTATCGATAGTAACCTGACGGTTGGAGGTTCCACCCTGAATGTTACGAATTTCCATTACAAAATCACCGGGTACATTCACACCATTGACCACGAATTCATGCACGGTTTCATCAGCTCCGGGTGTTCCGCCAAAGGTTTGAGAATCCGCTATATGAATGTCATTGATATACAGAGCAAGCTGTCTGTCGCCTGTGCTGGTGTAAGCTTTACGCATCTGGACCGTGAAATTCCCGATGCCTCCGGGTATGGAAGCCGATACTATCCTGCTGGGAGCTTCGCTGCGTCTCAGAATCATTCCCGCACCATCGATTGAATTATCATTAGAGCCGGCAACAGATCCTGTGACGGCAAAATAGTTCCATTCCACACCGGTGTCTCCGGTGAAAGAACCATCAACGTAGTTCGTGCCTGTGTAGTCAAAATTGGCAAAGGTCTCTTGGCCTTGTGCCCATACTGCCACAGCAGCTACGAGACATAGGGCTATCAATAATGTTTTCTTCATAATTTCCTCCATGAAATTACGCATATTCTCTGTTACATTTGTACATCACAAATACTAATCATGTCCCTACGGCAAAACCAGCAGGGCAGCATACAAAAAACTTCCGGCCAAGAGGATGCTATCGGTGCGATCCAATATTCCCCCATGTCCGGGAATCAATTTCGAACTGTCTTTTACGTTACAAAACCTCTTTAGCATAGATTCTAAAAGGTCTCCCAGCTGACCAAACACACCTGCAGCAAGCGCTAGAAGCACAAGTTGCATTGGCGAAAAGTGGCCAAAGCCAATAATATACAATATACTTGAGATCAACACCGGAGCAAGCAAGCCAGCGATAAAACCCTCAAGACTCTTGCGAGGGCTAACTAGTGTTACTTCACGGCGTTTCCCAAAACGCATGCCAATAAAATAAGCACATGAATCCACAATCCATATCATAAGGATTAAGGCAAGCAAAATCTTTGATCCAGGCAGGATAAAGCCGATCTTAACAATCATTGCCGGCATCATGGCTGTATAAACGGTACCGAACAGGTTGGCAAAGAATCTGGGAACACTTTTCTTTTCGTCCCAAACGCTCAATTCATGAAGCATCGCCGCGATAATTGCCAGAAACAGCAAACTGATCTCCGCCTTGGGAAACAGGAGCCACAAACTGTAAAGCACGGGGTTTATCACAATCCACAGCCAAGGTATAAGGATATCCGCCTTGCGCATCATGGATATATATTCCTTACTGCCCATCAGGCTAAGCAGCAGAAACATCAGATACAGGGGGATGCCCTCAAAATATAGAGCCAGAATCAAAACAGGAATGAAAATTATTGAAACCAGTACCCGCTTGTTCAGTTCAGACATCGTCATATCCCTCCATATCTTCGCTTTCGACCTTGATAATCCATCAATGCCAGTGTAAATTCGGCTTTCCCAAAATCCGGCCACAGTGTATCTGTTATATAGATTTCAGCATAAGACGCCTGCCAGATCAGGAAATTTGAGAGCCTGGATTCTCCGCTGGTACGAATAATCAAATCCGGGTCGGGCTGACCTGCCGTATATAGATAACTGCCAAAGTTTTCAGTATTCAAAGCTGCTATCTCATCGGAACTCAGCTTTTTTATAGCCTCGATTATCTCCAGTCTGCCCCCGTAATTGAAAGCTATATTTACTTTCATCCCAGTGTTTGAGTGGGTCTGAGCTGCCAAAGCACGTATTTCTGCCAGATACTGTGAATCCAAGCCCTGCTCCGAGCCTACAAAATCCACGAGTATGTTCTGTTCATTCAGCTCCGGTATCTCATCGATCAGGAATTCTTTCAGCAGCTTCAAGAGCCCTTGAACTTCCTCCTTGGGGCGGCTCCAATTCTCTGTCGAAAAAGCATAAAAGGTTATGATTTCAAGCTTTAGCTCAACTCCTAATTCCACTACCTGACGGATGGCTTTGGCTCCTGCTCTGTGCCCAAAAAGTCTGGGCTGCATGCGCTTTTTTGCCCATCTGCCGTTACCGTCCATGATGATGCCGATATGCCTCGGCAATCGCGTCATATCCAGTTTGTTCAGCAGCTGCTTATAATCTTTAGCCATTCATCCTCTGTTTTGCGCCCATTTTCAACCAGGCGTAGATAAAAGGATCCAAGTCGCCGTCCATCACCTTATCTACCTGGCCACTTTCATGATTTGTACGGTGATCTTTTACCATCTGATAGGGTTGAAACACATAAGAACGAATCTGATTGCCCCAGCCGATCTCTGTTTTTGAACTCTCTTGGCTCTTTTTTTCTGCTTCTCGTTGCTCTTCATAATACTGATAGAGCCGGCTTTTCAGGATTGCCAAAGCTTTCTCGCGATTCTGAATCTGAGAGCGTTCATTCTGGCAACTCACTACGATGTTTGTAGGCAGATGAGTGATGCGCACGGCGGAATCAGTGGTATTCACGTGTTGCCCGCCGGCCCCGCTGGCCCGGTATGTATCGATCTTGAGGTCTTTGGCATCGATCTCCACTTCGATATCGTCGTCAAACTCCGGATACACAAACACAGAAGCGAATGAGGTCTGTCTTTTCCCCTGAGCATTGAAGGGACTCATACGCACCAGACGGTGGATACCAATCTCGCTCTTCAGCATGCCATAGGCGAGGTTGCCGCCAATCTCGATGGTGGCACTTTTGATTCCCGCTTCTTCCCCGGGCAAGCTGTCGATCACATTGAATGTGTACTTATTGTTTTCCGCCCAGCGCATATACATACGCAAGAGCATTTGTGCCCAATCCTGGGCTTCAGTGCCGCCGGCACCGGCATGGATTGTAAAAAGTGCATCGTTGTGATCGTATTTGTCGTTCAAAAGGCACTCGATCTCTGCTTTTTCGGTGAATTGCCGAATCTGGATCAAGCTGCGAATTGCCTCTTCCAGCATGTCGTTGGAAAACTCTTCGTCCAAAAATGAAATATACGTTTCCAACTCTTCTTTGTTAGCCTCCAGTTTCGCGATGTGTTCGATCTCATCTCGCAATTGAGCTACGCGCTTACCGGTTTTTTTAGCTGAATTCTGGTCATCCCAAAAACCGGGTACATTCATGTTATTTTCCAATTCCCGGAGCTCTGTTATGTTTTTGTCAAGATCCAGAAGCTTGCGGATCTCCCCTATTTGTTCAATCAGTTCGCCGGCTTCTCTCTTAAATTCAATATAGTCCATCAATTATCCTTCAATTTTGGCTTCAAATCAAAATGCTTCACCAGCCCTATTGTGTCAAGCGCAAATTGAAACAGCACAAAGACAAGTCCTGCATTCATAGACCATGCGATTCGCCCTACCTGATTGTATAAAACCCCGGTAGAAACTCAGGCCGGATCAGGCCTATTTCAGGATATGTCTGTGCTACCCCATGTACTTAAGCTGTGCCGAAGCTGATGTAGAGCCGATATCCTCCAGTAGTCACTCGATGATAACGGGACGATATCCGGATCGGCACGGGATTGAGCATAGGGCAAGGATAGCCCGTAAATGAAGCCATGGACGAATCATTCTTTGCATACAGCAAAGCTAAATGCATAATCTATGGGACTTCTCACATTTGTTTAACTAAAACGCAAGAGCAGGTATGTTGAGCGTAATGCTCTTCATTGCAGAATTCTTTCGCAGGGATAAGGTATTAGCTGTGTATAAATCCGCAGAACCGGCAAGCATTTCTTGAGCGAGATGTATACTCCGAAGCTAGCATCAGCGAAATTCCGGCTTGACAAGACAAGGCTTGCATGAGACATGTTCCAAAGTAATTAGCATAAATAATTGACTACTCTTTGAGGTTTTAATGAAATCAGCCACGTTTCACATCGGACTCTTTACTTTATGTATACTGCTTTCTCTAACCGCCTGCGCCCGCAACAAAAAGTATCAGTCCAAAGCCGAAAAAGCACAGAAACTTGGGAACTATGAGCTTGCCACCTTTTATGCCATTGAGTCCCTGAAGCTTAAGCCGGAATACAGAAAGGCTCAGATCACCCTGAAGGAAAGCTATCCTCTGGCCATCATCCAGCGCAAAGAACATCTGTTGGATTTGCAGAATCGGAACGACGAAGATGGCCAGGAAGAGATTCTGGCGGAATATCTGGCCTTGCAAAAGATGAGTGACGCCATCAAAACCCTGCCTCCAATCATCAATCCAGAGTCCGGTCTGAGGCTCAGCTTCGATGCGATGGACTACAGTACGGAAATCGCCGAAACCAAATCCAGATGCGCCCAAAACTACTATCAAAAGGCTATTCACCAAAGCCGTATGGATTCCTCGAAATCCGGTCAACGCCTTGCTGCAGAGTATTTCAAAAAAGCCATGGAATTCATTCCCAACTATCTGGATAGTGCCAGTCGTTATGAAACCGCCCGCCAGAAAGCCGTCACACGTGTGGCAATCCTACCCTTTGAAGATGTTTCCGGTTTTGGCAAAAAACACGGGTCCGCCTCGGAATTGCTAAGCGCTATGATCGTGGATAAGCTGATGCATACAAGCCAGATAATGGAATATACGGATTTAATCACCCGGGACAGCATTGATCAAGTATTGACTGAACAGGCACTAGGCGCTTCTGGACTGATAGAAGAAAGCAGTGCTTCCTCCATTGGTCATTTGCTGGGAGCTAATACAATACTGAGCGGAAACATCCTGCAGATCGCGTACAATCCTCCAAAAGTAAGCTCAAAAGATGTCTCGGAATCCACTACCATAGAAGAAGAGGATAATGATCTAAAAGAAAAGGAAATCGAATGTAGTTTCATAGAATATACTTTGAGCAGTAGCATTCAAGTGATAGTTTCTTACACATTGCTAGATGTAAGTAGCGGAAAGATACTGGCACACAAGAATTTTGATCCATCATATACCTTCAATGAAAACTGGGGCAAGATCACCGGCGGAGATAAACGCGCGCTGAAGGATGATCAACTGAGACTGGTTAACAAGAATGAGGTTTTTGCTCCATCAGCAGCTCAGATGCTGAATACTGTCTTGAGCGATCTTAGCGACGAAATCGTGGAGCATGTTACCGGTTATCTGAGATGAGAAAGGGCTGCTTTTACCTGATTTGCCTCTTTTGCCTGGTATCTTGCACGGCAAATAAAAACGCTCCGGATTGGATTCAATCACAGGAGCACAATCCCGCCTATTTCAGTAGCTTGGTGCATGTGAAGACTTCCATACCCAAATACAAGGATATGGCACGGGAGATGGCTGCAAATGACATTGCCATGCAGATCAGCACTTATATTGAGACCGAAACGCAAGTATCTCAAACCGAGATTATGGGAATATCTCACAGTGAATACATCTCTCATATCCGCAGCAGCAGCTCTACACAATTGAAGAATCTGAGCCCGTTGAAAAGTTACGAGACAGGCGGCACATACTACGTTCTCTATCGCTTGAATAAAGCTGAGTACTATGCCGATAGAGCGCGTCAGCGGGATCTGGCCATATCCCGGGCTCAAGATCTGATCGCGCAATATGACAGCGCAGCCGAACAACCCGGCATCGCCATCCCCTATTTACTCTCGGCTTTGGACCTTATCTCGGAGTATTTGGACATGAATCTGTCCAGCCCCAAGGGAAACATCGCCGGCGAGATCTTCTTGCGTCTAAATCAATTAACCCATATCATTGATTATCGATGGAACACCGGAACTGTATCTGCCATCGCCAAAGCAAATAAAAGCATAACACTGGAAGCTAAAGTGATACACCACGATAGCGGAGAGGCTTTGTCCAATATTCCTTTGGGGGCAAGCTCGGAATCCATTGTGTTTTCAAATCCACGTTTTGGCGATCCCGAAGGCAGATATATATTTCCGGTAGATCGTATAGACAGTCTCGATCCTATTCAGAGAGTTGACCTATACTTCGATAAAGACCATTACAGCTCATTGCTGCAGAACCAAGCCGCCCTAAAGATCTGGCAAGCTGTCAATTTCAACACTAAAAGCTTGGAGATAAATGTAAGCAAACCTCTGGTATTTTTGGACTATGCTTATCTATCTGCCTTTCAGGGAGGCTATCGTGAATCCGTAGCAGGCGCACTGGCAAACCTGAATATAGGCATCGCCGCAAAACTGGACGAAGCGGAATACTTGCTCAAGATCCGTATTGAGGCAAAGCCGGGTAAATATATCAATAACATGAAGCATTACACATCTTTAGCGGATATTCGCCTTTCTTTGATCGATCCGGTCAGCGGAGCTACGGTTAACTATCTGGAGCATACCGATCTAAAAAGCGGAGCTGCTACCCGGGAGGAAGCTGAACGCAATGCTGAGCGCGATTCTGCTACGCTCATCGGAGATTCTCTGCTCTATCGCCTGCTGTATATGCACCTGCTAAAGTAGGCGATAATTCTGACATTACGCACAAAATCAGGCATTCCCCCAAAAAATCGGATGTGGATAACTATAAAGCATTGCGCTGCAT
>ENA-UOOR01000431-UOOR01000431.1-fermentation-metagenome-genome-assembly--contig:-NODE-431-length-59988-cov-7.122787_pt1 | contig 59988 bp, 58 predicted proteins | sample MGYA00245780_ERZ724029 | MGnify/ENA primary metagenome ERZ724029 (study PRJEB28704, sample SAMN03018315) | fermentation metagenome | biome: anthropogenic terrestrial biome; feature: soil; material...
TTCTTTGGTACGCCCGGTGCGAAACCGCGCAAATGTGCTGTAGTCCGGCACTGGCTCCCCCTGCAGCAGCCACATGAAATCCACGCGTTTCCAGCAGGCTTCCTCCCATTTCCGGGTCGAATAGATGCCGCACATGTACCCATATACCAGCACTTCAAAAATAATCCGGGGTTCGGCTGCCGATTTTCTTCCTTGTGAAGAATAGGCGTGATACAGTTTCCTGTAATCCAGTTCCTCAAGCTGGGCGCTTAGAAGCCGTACCGGATCATCCTGCGGTATTGTAATTTCCATATCCATTGGAAACGTCAGCTGTTGAAATTTTCGCTCAAACCTGTTATGCTCTAAGAGCTTTTTATTTTGTTGCACAACTTAATTTTAAAGCAAAAAGCTGGAGCAGCCAACCCCTTTCGGGGTGACTGCTCCGACTCTTTTTCAGAGGCATTTTGCAACAGCCCCCTGTTTATGGAATTCCGGTTAATTCCACCGTAAGGTGAACCGGCACGAGAGAACTTCTGCGTCCAGGCGGTATTTCTGAGAAAGCTGCGGCCCGCAGCTGTTGGAACCCACGCCGCTCTGGGCGCCGTCAATGCAAAGGACGGTGCAGCCGCAGGGCTTCAGCTCAAAATTGTGCGCCCTGCGTTCCAGTTCTTCCTGCGTGTAGCGGGAAGCATTGAAGCAAAAGCCGCGTCCCGTAACGCGCAGGGTGTCTCCTCCCCCGGCCAGCCGAAGATAGGAGCAGTTCCAGCGGGAGCCGCTTTCCTGCGGGCGGATGTAATCGGTGAACAGCCCGTCCACGGTGTTCCGGAACAGCCCCAGCCGGCACGCGCGGTGCTTGTCAATATAGCTTTCATCCGGCCCGAAGCCGAAATACGTCGCTTCCCGGAAGGAGTTCGGCAGGAACAGCCGCACGCCGAACCGCGGCAGAAACGGGAAGGCGCGGTCCCGGACTGCGCCGAGGTCGGCCTCCACCGTTCCGTCGGCCCAAACGGTATACCGGGCGTTCACGGTCATAATCTTCTGGCGGAACAGCGGTTCCAGCGCAAATTCACAGTTCACGACGGCGCGGCCCGGCAGGCTTTGTGCCTCCGTATGGTATACGCGGACCGCAGCGCGGTCGTATCCGGCTTCCTTCCACTGGGCCTTTATATTCCGGTCGTTATCCGTCGGTGCGCGCCAGATATTGTACTCCATCGGCTTTTCGAAGCACGGCCGCCCATTCCGTTCCATGGAGGTAAACGTCCCCTTCAGTTTGGAAAAACGGCAGGTAAAATTCGCCGACTTCAGGGTATACCCAGTTTCGTCTTCGCTGACGCTGACCGTCCCGGCTTCGGGTTCCGGCAGATCCGCCGTGTAGCTGCCGCCCAGGACGAACTGGTCAAACCCAAGCTCGTACCCTTTCGGTGCATACGGCAAGTCATGTTTCTGCCGGGAAGAAAAGCGGATCAGCGTAATCCCTTTGCCCGGAATTTCCGGGTGAAGATCAAATTCCAGGCTTCCGTGGGCGGGAATGTCCGGGCTTTCCAGCCTGCCGGAGGCGATTTCCGTTTCGGTTTCTCCCCGGCAGTTTGTAACGCTCCAGAATATGTCTGCAAAATCTTTCAGGTTTGCAAAGTCAAGGCAGTTTTTCAGGAGGTACCAGCCGGGCTTTTCCCCGCGGAAAATCCGGACCGGGCGCAGAACGTTCTTATATTCGCGCAGGCTGTCCGAAAATTTGCGGTCGGGCGGCACAAGGCCGTCCACGCAGAAATTCCCATCATTCGGGAAATCACCGAAATCGCCGCCGTACAGGAAGCGCTTTCTTCCGTCCGGCGCCGTGCCGTCCTGCACGGCGTGGTCGCACCATTCCCACACGCAGCCGCCCAGAAACGCGGGGTTCCGGTAAATCAGGCTCCAGTAATCCTCCAGGTCGCCCGGCCCATTGCCCATGGCGTGGGAGTATTCGCACATGATGTACGGCTTTTTGCGCGGCACACTCAGCTTTTCCTTTACGCTTTCCAGGGATGGGTACATGCTGCTTTCCATGTCAATATGGGACGTGTCGCGTCCCGGTTCATGGATGCTTTGGTAATGGATCAGGCGTGTGCCGTCGTACTCTTTGGCCCATTTGGCGGCGGCGATAAAATTCGTGCCGTAGCCGGCTTCGTTCCCCAGTGACCAGATCAGGACGCTGGGGCGGTTTTTGTCCCGCGTTACATTCCGCTTCATGCGGTCGAGCGTTGCGGCGGCGAAGCGTCTGTCATCCGCCAGAAGGTTGATGTTACGGAACGTGGGCGGATAGATTTCCGTTGTCCCGTGGGATTCCACATCCGCTTCCGCAATCAGGTAAAAACCGTATTGGTCGCATAGCTGCGGAAAAACAGGGGCATTGGGGTAATGGCTGGTGCGGATAGCGTTGATGTTCGCCTGCTTCATCAGTTTCAGGTCTGTTTCCATCTGTTCCCGCGTAACGGCAAAGCCCGTGACGGGGTCGGAATCGTGTCGGTTGACCCCTTTGATTTTAATCGGGGAGCCGTTCAGGTACACAACGGCGTTCTTTACGGCCAGTTCCCGCACACCGACGCGTTCGGAGATCGCTTCACCGTCCGTTTCAAAGGTCATCCGGTACAGGTACGGGTTCTCTGCGCTCCAGAGCACGGGGCTTTTCAGCGAAAAACACACGCCGGACATCCCTTCTGCGGTTTGCAGCAGGTTTCCGTCTGCATCCAGCAGACGGACGCGGACGGTCTGGGGCTTTCCGCAGAACTCGAACGCGGCGGAAATTTGTGCCCCGCTGTCCGTCAGGTGCGTTGTTACCCGGTAATCGCGGATATGGTTCTGCGGCCGGTGCAGCAGGTACACGTCGCGGAAAATGCCGGACATCCGCAGTTTGTCCTGGTCTTCCAGATAGGAGCCCGCGCACCATTTCAGCACAACGGCGCACAGGGAGTTTTCGCCCGGATGCACAAAATCCGTCACGTCAAATTCACCCGTGCTGTGGGAGACTGTGTCATATCCCGCAAACTTGCCGTTGATCCAAAGGTACAGGCAGGAATCTACGCCCTCAAAATTGAGGTAATGGCGCATCCCGTGGGTTTCCGGGCCGATCTGAAAAGTCCGGCGGTACAGGCCGCACGGGTTTTCCAGCGGAACGCGGGGCGGGTCGTACGGGAACGGGTAGCGCACGTTCGTGTACTGATGATGGTCGTAGCCGTGCATCTGCCATACGGACGGAACGGGAATGATATCCATATCTCCGTCGTCGTAGCCGGGCTGCAGCATTTCTTCCCGCAGATCAAACGGGCCGGCAAAATAGGCGAACTTCCATTGGCCATTCAAAAGGGTCATACGATCCGAACGGCCCTTTTCCGCTTTTTCCGCGTTGGAAGCAGGCAGGTAATAGGCCCTGTCCCTCTCTGTGCGGACGCGTGTAACCGCTGGGTCTTCGTAGTAAGGTTCCAGTTTCATAGTTAGAATTCTCCTTCCGCAGGGCGGCACTTTAATAAATTCTATCATAAGGCATGGGTTTCGTTTTTTCAACCGGTACAGAGATTAATGTCAGCCGAATTAAAAAAGCGCCCGCGCTTCCCGCGCAGACGCACAAACCAGATCCGGTTCTTCCGCAGCCGGAACAGGCCGTTTTTCAGCTTTGAGCCAAACGGAACTGTTCCCGCAGATCCCCGGCTCCGGAGCGAAGGGCCACGGAATCGCCGCCTTCGGTCTGTTCCGGCCCGTTCCCGAGCGTAATTTTCGGGGGGCGGATATCACACCGGCAGTCGGTTTCCGACAGGGCGGAAACCGCGTTCCCGCTGATGATGTTGGCCATCTCGCCGAGCATGGAAGTCGCAAAGTCGTCCACCTGCGAAATGTCCATGCCGGAAAGGGTTTTGACAATATTCAGCGTGGTTGCCTGCGGAAAACGAAAAACAACGTCCCCAGAGTAATCCCCGGTCAGACTGATGGTAACGGTCACGTCTTTGCCCGCATCTGCTTTTTCCGGGCTGTCCGCGCGGGTAATTTCCATATCCAGCATACTCTTAAAGACGCTTTTTGTTGCGTCGTAAAATGGTTTTTCAACGGTTCTTTTCGGCTCTGCCATTTCATGCACCTTCCTTTTTTACGTACCGGCTCATTTTGAGATCCGTGGCAACCACATGGTTGATCAGCCAGGCCAGCAGCTTCCCTGCAAATTTCTGCACGTCCCGTTCGGGATACCCGTTTTTTTCAAAGTCTGCTGCGCACTGTATGACATAATTCGTAAAGTCTTGGTGGATCTGATGGTGCTTTTCCCTTTCGGGGTACCCGATCTGCTTCTGATACACTTCTTCCGCAGCAAAATGGTCCACGACATAGTTCTGCATGAAGGCCATAGTCTTCTTTATTTCCGGCAGTTTTTCTGCCCATTCGCCGTCTTTCCGCAGGGCGGCCACAAACTGTTCCACCCGGTCGAACAGCTCTTTGTGCTGCCTGTCTACCAGCGGAATGCCGATCCGGTATTTTTCTTTCCACATCATCCTGTAATCAGCTCCTAAAGCAAAATAACTTTGTACAATATAATAATGATTACTATTATTATAATCAATCATCAGGGGCTTGTCAACCCTGCGGTGGCCGCGGGGCGCAAAAATGCGCTTCCCGGGCGGTGCAGTCCGCTCAAAGAAGCGCATCGGATTTTTTTTACAGGGCCCGGCGCCCGAAGAAATCGTCTGCCTGACTGACAGGCATGGGTTTCGCGTAACGGAAACCCTGGATTTTGTTGCAGCCGCACTGCCGCGCGAAATTGTCGTGTTCGGCGGTTTCTACGCCTTCGGCAGTCACGCCGAGATTAATTTTGCGAAATATTTTAGTCAGTTCCCGGATGACAATGCTGCACCGTTCATTTCCAATCGAATCCCAGATCAGGCTTTTATCCAGTTTGATTTCGTCGAACGGCAGGTCGATCACGTCCGTAATATTGGAATACCCCGTTCCAAAATCGTCCAGGGCAAGCTGGATTCCGGCGGTGCTCAGCTCCCGGATTTTCTGCCCTGCCTGGACGAAATTGCTGATAAGCGTGCTCTCCGTTACCTCCAGCCGGATCCGGTTGGGGGAAATGGAATTTCTGCGGATGATATCCAGAAGCTGAGACACGGCATTCTGCTGCATCAGCTGCACAACGGAGAGATTCACAGAAATCGAGTCGATATCAATCCGGCAGGAAAGAAGGTAGCGGATGTATTCGCAGACCTTCTCCAGGACCATGCTGCCGATGCTGACGATCAGCCCGTCCTGCTCTGCTACGGGAATGAAACATTCCGGCGGAATAAATTTTCCCGTATCGTCCTTTAGGCGCAGGAGGGCTTCCGCTTCGGTAAACTTGCCGTCGCAAATCGTATACAGAGGCTGGTAGTAAATCTCAAACCTGTCGTTTTTTAAGGACCGGTACAGAAGATCTTCCAGGGCAAACCGGTTTTGGAGCTTGTCCAGCATCGGGCCCTTTGCCGGTATATTGCCGATTCCACCGTAGTTCCGCACAAGAAAATCTCTAAAAGACCTGTTTTTGTCAGACATAGCTATCACCCTTCGGTTTCGATTCCGCCCGAGGCGAATATCTTTTTCGCTTTCCAGTCGGTAATTTGCCCTAAAGAGTCGGATGTCATACGGCAGTCATTTATACAGATCAAATCATAAAAAGGTATAATCTGCCATAATTATACTCCTTTAGAGACAAAAAGTACAGCGGGATGAAACGGTTTTATAGTATATTTCCACGGGCCGGAAGAAAAATACTATACGGGGTGAAGCAGATGAAAACCAAAAAAGTCCTTTCAATTGTGGGAATTTCGCTGCTGGTGCTGGTGCTGGGGGGCATGTCTGTTTATGGCTTCTTGCAGGCAGAGCGCTACCGGCGCGACCTGCAGTACGGGTACAAGCGCTCTCTGAACGATCTGAGCGACTGTGTGGGAAATATTGAAACCGCCCTCGACAAAGCGTCCTATGCCAACACCGCGACCGAGCAAAACGGACTGGCGGCGGAGCTGATGCGGGAATCCAGCCTGGCGGCGGCGTCGCTGGCGGCACTGCCGTCCGACGACCCTGAGCTGGACAACGTCAGTAAATTTGTCACGCAGGTCGGGGATTTTTCCATGGTGCTGTCCCGCAAGATCTCCGGCGGGCAGAAAATCACGCAGGATGAGTACAAAACCATGAAGAGTCTGGAATCTTATTCCCAAAAACTAACCCAGGATATGGGCAACGTCGATCTGGACAGCACAATCAGCACAAAAAATTTCAGCCGGTCCATGAAAGACACGGCCAAGGATTTCGCTAATTTTCCAACGTTGATTTATGACGGCCCATTTTCTGACAATGTGACCCACCAGAAGCCCAAACTCACGCAGGGGAAAGAATCCATCCTGCAGGGGAACGCGCAGAATATTGCCGCGGGTTTTCTGAATGTGCCGCAGGGGCAGCTTACGCATACGCAGGATACGGCCGGCAATCTGCCCTGTTACAATTTCACGGCGGACGGGGGGCGCGTGCGTATTTCCGTTACCAAGCAGGGCGGCTTTATTTCGGAAATATCCGATTCCCGGGAATCGGGCGAACAAAAACTGGATTATGAAGCGGCGTCCCAGAAAGCGCGCGCGTTCCTGCAGAGCCGCGGAATTCAGGATATGAAGGAAAGCTACTATATTATTTCCGACGGCATCTGCCTGATCAATTACGCCTATGTGCAGGATGAGGTTGTCTGCTACCCTGATCTTGTTAAAGTCGGCATCGCTCTGGACACCGGAGGAATTGTGCGGTTTCAGGCCACAGGGTATATTATGAACCACACAAAGCGCAGTTCTTCCGCAAAGCTTACGGCAGAGCAGGCGCAGAAAAACGTCAGCCGCAGCCTTACCGTTCAGCAGTCCCGGCTGGCCCTTATCCCCACCTCCGGCCTGAACGAAGTCCTCACCTACGAGTTTCTCTGTTCCGGCACACAGAAGGAGCGCGTCCTTGTTTACATCAATGCCAGTACCGGATATGAGGAAAATATTCTCATCCTTCAGCAGTCTGATCAGGGCATTTTGACCCGGTAGGCAGGGCCGTTACCGGGCAAACAGAATTTCGGGGGTAAGCGCGTCGGAAAGAAGGAACCCCTTTGGGGTGAAACAGAAGCCGTTCCCGGCGCAGTGAGTCAGGCCGGCCGTTTCGTACCGGCGGGCGGCCCGTTTGAGCCGCTCCGGCACGGGAAACCCGAACCGCGCGCGGCAGGCTTCATCCGTCAGCCCTTCTGCCAGGCGCATCCGCAGCATGGCAAACTCATCAAAATCCCCGCCGGAGCCGTCCGGGACGGCCGGATCCCCGCGCAGAAACCCCGCCATGCCGCGTTCAAAATGGAACCGCTTCCCTTCCAGAAAAGAATGCGCCGAGGGGCCGAGCCCGAGGTATTCTTCGCAGCGCCAGTATTTCAGGTTGTGGCGGCTCCGGAAACCAGGGCGGGCAAAATTGGAAATCTCGTACTGCCGGTAACCGTGCTGTCCCAGCAGGCGGCAGGCAGAAAGATACCGTTCCGCCGCCGCGTCTTCATCCGGAAGCCGCAGTGCGCCGCGGTTTTTCCAGTAGGCCGTATGCGGTTCGATCTGGAGCAGATAAGCCGAAACGTGCTGAACGCCCAGCCGCGCGCAGAAATCCACCGACCGGGCAAGGCTTTCCTCCGTTTGGTCCTGCACGGCCAGCATCAGGTCGAGGGAGATGCTGCCGAACCCGGCTTCCTGCGCGTCCCGGACGGCGCGTTCTGCCTGTTCCGCAGTATGCGTACGCCCCAGCAGCTTCAGTTCGGCGCCGTTCGCGGACTGGAGGCCGAGCGAAAGCCGGTTTACCCCCGCCGCGCGGATTTCCCGGAAAAAGCCCGGGGAAACCGAATCGGGATTTGCTTCCACCGTGATTTCGGCGTTTTCCAGCCCGAAGCCCGCGCGCGCGGCTTCCGCAAGGCGCCGTATCCGCCGCCCGCCGAGAAGGCTGGGCGTCCCGCCGCCGAAATACAGCGTGTCCGCGGGACGCCCGATTTTTTTTGATTCATATTGTATTTGGCCAATCATCCGATCCGTATAATCGTCCATCATACCGTCCGTGCAGCGGACCGAATAAAAATCGCAGTACGGGCATTTTCCCCGGCAGAACGGGACGTGGAAATACAGGCCGATGCTATTCATCCAGTTTCAGGACGCTCAGGAAGGCGTCCTTGGGGATTTCCACCGAACCAATCTGACGCATCCGTTTTTTGCCTTCCTTCTGTTTTTCCAGCAGTTTCTTTTTACGTGAAATATCGCCGCCGTAGCATTTGGCCAGCACGTCTTTGCGCAGGGCCTTCACGGTTTCCCGTGCAATGACGCGCCCGCCGATGCACGCCTGGACGGGGATCTCAAACAGCTGGCGGGGAATTTTGTCCCGCAGTTTTTCCACCATCCGGCGGGCGCGCGGGTAGGCTTTGTCGGAATGGATGATAAAGGAAAGCGCATCCACCGGTTCTCCGTTCAGCAGAATGTCCAGTTTGACAAGGCTGCTTTTTTTGTAGCCGGTCAGTTCATAGTCAAACGAAGCATAGCCGCGCGTGCGGCTTTTCAGCGCGTCAAAAAAGTCGTAGATAATTTCGTTCAGCGGCAGTTCATAGCGGATCTCCACCCGGCTGGGGTCAATATAGTTCATGTCAAGAAACGTACCGCGCCGTTCCTGGCAGAGATCCATAATGCTGCCAACGTATTCTTTCGGCGTATAAATGCTTGCGTTGGCAATCGGCTCGTCCGCCTCGGCAATCTGCGACGGATCGGGGTAATTTGTGGGGTTGTCAATCTCCACCGTTGTGCCGTCCGTCTTTTTGATGCGGTACACAACGCTGGGCGCGGTCGTAATCAGGTCAAGGTGGTATTCACGCTCCAGCCGTTCCTGTACAACCTCCATGTGCAGAAGGCCCAAAAAGCCGCAGCGGAACCCGAACCCGAGTGCGGCGGAGTTTTCCGGCTCAAAAGACAGTGCTGCGTCGTTCAGCTGGAGCTTTTCCAGCGCGTCGCGCAGATCGGGGTATTTGGCGCCGTCCGAAGGATAAATCCCGCAGAAAACCATAGGCTGCGCGGGCCGGTAGCCGGGCAAAGGCTTTGCCGCAGGCCGGGAAGCCAGGGTGACGGTGTCGCCCACGCGTGCTTCCCGCACGTCTTTAATGGCGGCAGAAATCACCCCGACTTCCCCCGCCCGCAGGCAGGGGCTGGGCTCGAATTTTGTTGCGCGCATATAGCCGCAGTCCACCACGGTGAATTCACCGCCCGCCGACATCATGCGGATTACGTCGCCGGGCCGAACCGTACCGTCCATAATTCGGATGTGAGCCACTGCACCCCGATACGCGTCGTAATAGGAGTCGAAAATCAGTGCCCGGAGCGGCGCAGCCTCGTCGCCTTTCGGCGGGGGGACCCTTTGGACGATCTGTTCCATCACCGCGCTGATATTGGTTCCCAGTTTGGCGGAAATGCAGGGCGCGTCGCCGGCGGGAATGCCGATAACGTCCTCAATCTCTTTGCGCACCCGTTCCGGCTGGGCGCTGGGCAGGTCAATTTTATTAATAACCGGCAGAATTTCAAGACCCGCGTCTACGGCAAGGTACGTATTTGCCAGGGTTTGGGCTTCAATCCCCTGCGACGCGTCCACTACGAGAACGGCGCCTTCGCACGCGGCGAGAGAACGCGAAACCTCATAGTTGAAATCCACGTGGCCCGGTGTGTCAATCAGGTTGAAGATGTAGTCCTGCCCGTTTTTTGCATGGTACAGAAGAGTGACGGCGTGCGCCTTGATTGTAATGCCGCGCTCCCGTTCAATATCCATGTCGTCGAGAATTTGGTTTTCCATTTCTCGCAGGGGAACGGAATCGGTCTGTTCCAGAATTCGGTCGGCCAGCGTGCTTTTTCCGTGGTCGATATGAGCAATAATGCAGAAGTTCCGTATGTTTTTACGGGGAATTGCCAAAAATCTCAGCCTGCCTTTCAAAAACAGGGCGCCGGGAAAGGCGCCCTTAGTACCGGTTCAGGTTCCGGTAATACCGGTCGTTCAAAAGATGTTTTTTTCTGCTGCGCTTAGGCCTGCGGTAGCGCTTGCGGCCCGGCCCGCGCGGCGGCCTGCCGTTGCTGAGGACGACGATCAGCACGACGAGGATGCCTAGGCCGATGCAGACCCACGAAAGGATGCCGACCAGCTTGGCCTGCTGCATATCCCCCGGCCGGGCTGCCGCTGAGCTGAGGGGATCGCGCTCTGGGATACTGTCGACTTCCGGCAGCGAAATAACGTCTGAATCGGACGTTCCCGCCGACGACAGAACGCCGAACACGTCCACCTCAGATACCGCGGATGACACGGGAGCCGAAGATACTTTGCGGCGCCTTCTCTTTTTTTTAAAGGAAGCAGACGACTTTGGAGGGGCGGAAGATGCCCGCGAAGAAAGCGCAGCGGAGGAATTTGCCCGTGAAGATACGGCGGTGCCCGATGGAACGCTGTTTCCCTTGCTGCTCGTATTTTCAGTCACGGCCGTAACCGGGGATGGGGTGTCCTCCGGAACGGTTTCCGCAAAGGCCCCCAAGAGTGTTGAAAACGAAAGACATATGGTCATAAGAAAGAAAACACACAGCAGTTTAGTCCGTGAGTTCATGAAAAATCCTCCGTCAATTTTAAGCCGATGATCATATGGAATTATTATAGCATATTCCGCCGGTATTGCAAGATATCAAAAGGTTTTTGCCGGTTATCTGAGAAATAAGGGTTTTGTTGTCGCCGAAGCCAATCCGGCGGCACTGGTAGTCCACTTCTGCAAAGCCGAGCACCAGGGCAATGAGGCAAATCGTAACGAAAAAAGACGTAAAAAAAATCCTTGATTTTGAGTTTCTCTTCAATTCGTTTCACTTCCTTGTTTCGGGGCAGCGGCCCGAACTTTAATTAGTCAGGCCGTTCAGTACCAAAGCAAGCGCTTTTCCCAAAAGGCGCCCCGAGTATTTTGCTTCATCCAATGTGTTGGCGTCGGTTCCCACTTCAATGAGAAGAGAGCCTTTTGTCAGGTTTTCGTTGTACCTGCGTGCGCAGAAATCCACCGGACGCGCCAGGCCCGGGTAATTATCGGTCAGAGCTTTCTGAAGGCGCAGGCCCAGACGCAGGTTATATTCCCAGTCCGGAAACGCCAGGCTGCCCGTATCGTCGCACCCGCAGATAATCATAATCTGTGCGGCCTTTTTGCCGTTTATGACCGCCGTGGGCTTCAGTTTGGTTCCGTCGGTTCGGTGCATCGCGTCTCGGTGGATATCCAGCGTCACCTGAATCCCGGGATATTTTTTCAGGTCGTTCTGGATGGTTACTTTGGAGCGGTCGTAAGAACCGTTGTAAGCGGGGTAGTCGTGATACGTGGTGTCGTGAACCACGCCCAGGCTGGCCGCTGTAAGCTGCGAGGCAATCTCTTCACCCACGGCGCAGACGCTTCGTGATTTGTCTGTGGTCCTCGTGTCACCCAGGAAGGCCTCCGTTGTATGCGTGTGGTAAATCAGCACCTGAGGTTTCCCATCCTTTTTAATATGAACAGCCGGGAGCTGCAGAAGCTCTTTTGCAAAATCAAGGGTGCTCTGGTGCTGGGTAGAATTTTTAATCCAGATTCCGCCTGCTTCTGTTCCGGTGTTTCCGATACAAAGTTCCAGAATTTTACCGTTTGAGGTAGAGACGGTGCCCGGAAGAGAAGAGGACGATTCATTTTCCGGCGGCAGATTGGAGTTTTCCGCCGTCCGGCTGGATCCTTCCAATCCCGAAGAATTTGCCCGGGAAGAAGCCGGCTGGTTCGGCCTTTCTGTTTCCGTCAAAGACGGCGTGCCGTCCGATTCCCCGCTGAAAAAAGTCCTGTAATTTCCCTGCGGGATAATGAACCCTGCCGCCGCCACAGCGGCCTGCCGCCCAGCCCCGGCCGGTATCCGCAGCACAACGCAGGTTACGCCCAAAGCGGCAAGCAGCGCCGAAGCAGCCCCGGCGGCCATCCGCGCCCCATTTTTCATATCCAGCCCCCGCAGCGTAATTTCCGGGATAAGCCCCGGTAGTAATTCTTATGCCGGGTGCGGGATTTTCATGATTACGTCAGCTGGTCGAACTCTTCTACGCTAAGGGATGGATTCAGTGCGCGGTTGATTCCCATGCCCATCAGCCGCGCGCCGCGGTTGATAATCAAGTCGATTTCCCGCGGGGTGACCATCATGGATGCCCCGCGCGGCGACACTTTTGCGGGTGCACGGTTCCTTCCCGTCAAGTCGCAGGCAAGGGTGGCCGCATCTACCACGGTAGGGATCCCCATGCTGACCACAGGAACCCCAAGCGTTTCCCCGTCGATTCGCGGCCGGCAGTTCCCAACGCCTTCACCGGGCGAGATGCCCCCCGAACTGATCTGCACCGTGCAGCCCAGCCGTTCCGGGCTGCGTGCTGCCAGTGCATCTACCGCAACGACCGCCGCCGGTTTAATCTGAGAGACGATCGCTTTGAGGACCTCCACGGCTTCCATGCCTGTGGTGCCCAGCACGCCGGGGCTGACGACGGCTACCGGGCGCAGGCCTTCCAGGCCGGTCACGCGGGCCAGTTCTCCTTTAATGTACCGTGTAGCCAGAACGCGTTCGGCCGTAAGGGGCCCCAGAGCGTCCGGCGTTACGGCACGGTTTCCGAGGCCTGCAGCAAGGACCGGACCTTCTTTTGGAAGAAGGCGGGCAAGCTCTTCTGATACCAGTTTCAAAAGGGAATCGTTCGAGTCAATGTTGTCTGAGATCGCCTTGACTTCCAGTGTGATATAGGTTTTTCCATCCTGTTCAATGCTGGTTACCACGCATCCATCCTGTTCCCGGTGCTTCTGCTGCGCAGGCTGGGTATTTTCAAGTGCCAGGTCAGTCCGAAAATTCATAAAATCATCCTTTCGGGGAATTCCTGCCCAAAGATTTTTCTTGATTTTTTTTAGCGGGGATGCTATCATATATTTAAGACTGCCGAAGGAGGTGGAACTATGCCCAACATTCAATCGGCGAAAAAGCGCGTAAAGATTATCGAGGAAAAAACGAAGATCAATAAATACCATGTTACGGAACTGAAAACGGATATTAAGAAAGCCCTTACTGCCATTGAAACCAATGATGCGGCTAAGGCTCAGGTTGTTCAGGCCGCAGTGAAGAAGATTGATCAGGCCGCAACTCGGGGACAGCTGCACAAGAACAATGCCGCCCGTAAAAAATCGGCACTAATGCGGAAACTGAATGCTTCTAATGCCTGAACTTTCAAGCGCGGGCAGAGCAAAAGCAGAGCGTCATGCCCTGCTTTTTTACTTTCTAACGATTTTTAAAGCGGGCAATTGACTTTTTCTCTTTAATTGGTTATGATAAGAACATCATAAGGATCAATTGGGTTCCAGAAAAACGGGGGTGTCCTACTTTGAAACGATCAGGAAATCTGTCCGTGTGGGTGGCGCTGGTTGCCGCTTTTGCCGCCGTGATTTCAGTGGCTGTTGCCATTGTCTTGTTTTTTGAAAAAAAGAAAAAAGATGAAGAGGAACTGGAACGATATCTGGACTGTTCCATTCAGTAAAGTAAATCCGGCCGGGAACGGAAACAATGATGCGGGCAGGCTTTTTCAGCCTGTCCGCTTTGTCTGCCGAATTCCTGCGCGCCTTTGACGATCCTGGATGTGGCGGTAGGAAAACTTTGCTCCCTGCCAGAACAGGGTGAACAGGAAACTTCCGTTTATGATCCGGAATATCTTCCACGCCAGGCCAGCGTAGCGGTAACCCGCACGGGCATAGCGGTAAACGGGGCTAGCTCTTATCGCCTGATTTTGAAAAGAGGGCGGCTAGGTAGCCAAAAAACACCGCCGCCGCAATTCCGGCAGCCCCCGCTGTTAAGCCGCCGGAAAAAGCGCCCAAGAGCCCTTTTTCACGAACGGCAGTCAGCGTGCCTTTCGCCATTAAATACCCGAACCCGGTCAGCGGAACGGTAGCGCCGCATCCGGCAAAATCGACTAACGGCCCATACACCCCGCACGCGCCGAGTATGACACCCAGTGTGACGAAGGTTACAAGAATTCTGGCCGGCGTCATTTTTGTAAAGTCAATCAGGATTTGCCCCACAACGCAGATGGCTCCGCCAATTACAAATGACCACAGGTACTCCACGCTTCCATCACCTCAGAATTAGTTTCGCCCCGGAGCGCGGTTCTATACGTTCGGAAGGAGAAAAAATGAACCCCAAAACTGTTTTTTTCGATCTGGACGGCACTCTGCTTGCCCCAAAGTGCGGGCGGCCGTTTCAAATTCCCGAAGATACGCTTTCCGCCCTCACGGAATTGAAACAAAACGGGCACCGTGCCGCCGCCTGCACCGGACGGCCGGAAGCGTTTATCAAGAAATTTTTTCCCGGCATTTTTCAGAGCTTTGTAGCTCTAAACGGCGCCCATGTGGTGTTTGAAGGGAAAACGGTTTCTGACCGGTGTTTTGCCCCGGAGCGTGTCCGAGCCATGACAGAGCGCTTCGATTCCTACGGGTGCCGCTATGTTTTTGTGGGGAAAAACCACGGCTGGGCCCGCAATGTCCCCGCCCCTGAAATGGATCGCCTGAATGCCTGCTACGCCCTGCCGGAGTTTTTGGTTACGCGCTGGAAGCCGGAGGACGTGTCCGCCGGCACAATGGATTTTGTCTTTCTGGGAGAAGCCGATTACGAAAAGCAGCGCGGCGCTTTTACCGGCGGAGTGACCCTCAACTGGCATCCGGGCGGCTTTACCGCAGACCTGGGCTTCCCCGGATGCACTAAAGCCAGCGGCATTTCGCAGTTCCTTTCCTTTGCGGGAATCCGCAGAGAAGACACGGTGGCGTTCGGCGACGGTTACAACGACCTAGCCATGATGAGCGCCGTGGGCTGCGGCGTTGCTATGGGAAACGCCGCAGACAAAGTGAAGCAGGCCGCCGATTTTGTAACGGCCGATATTTTTGACGGCGGGGTTTCCCTCGGCTTGAAGCACCTCGGCCTGATCTAAATAATAGTAGTCGCCCCATGTTGCTTTTTGGGAAATTCAGCGGTATGATATAATTCTAGTATCGGGCGTCTGAAGTTCTGAAGAGAAAGGGGAAATACGGAATGAAAAAGTGCCTGATTATTTATGATTCGTACCACCATGGGAATACAAAAAAAATCGCCTCCGCTATGGCGGAGGCCTGCCAGGCGGATCTTTGCACAGCGGACGAAGCGGGCAGCCGGGATCCGTCCGGATATGATATCATTGGCCTCGGTTCCGGAATTGCCGCAGGCAGGTATTATGGGAAGCTGCGGAATGCCGCGGAAAAAATGGATCTGCGGGGAAAACAGGTGTTCGTGTTTTCGACAAGCGGCACCGGTAAGAAGGGCTACAACACACGGTTTGTAGAGCAGTTGAAACGTGCCGGGGCCAACGTCGTGGGTGATTTCGCGTGCTGCGGCTTCAATACGTTTGGTCCGTTCCGGCTGGTGGGCGGCATTTCCAAGGGTCATCCGGATAAAGCCGATCTGGAAGCAGCGGGAAACTTTGCACGGGAAATGACAAAATAATCAAGCTAAGGGCTGCAGCAGGAATTGCTCCTGCTGCAGCCCTTTTTGTTTGCAGAATTTTAAAGCGAAGTTCATAAAGAGGACATATTGTCTTTTTATACTGAAAACAGTTTCAAGAAAATAATAAATGCCTGTTTGCAGAGGCTCTGCCGGGCAGGCAAATCAGATTACAAGATCCTCGAAAGAGGTTTGCCATATACGCTTTTTCATTACTACCTCTCCTTTCTATGAATGCCGCCCTTCTGGGACGGCATTTTTGTTAAGAAAAGAAATCCTCAGCAGCAAACCCCGGCTTTCACGCTTCTGCACTTCTACAGATTCGGGCTCCGGCCGCCGGGGCACGGCTGCTTTACGATATAGTCATGCATTTCAGCAGCAATTTTTTGCGGGACGCGCGCAGTCAGACGGCAGCCCTCAGGGGTAAATTCTTCGCTTTCTATAGTGCCGCTGGAACGCACACGTTCGGCAAGCCTTGTTGCTGAAAAAGGAAAAAGCAGATTTATGCGGCGGTATTCCGGCAGATTCGCTTCAATAGCCAGCAGCAGCTGGTTGAGCCCTTCGCCCGTTTTGGCGCTGATGCGGACGGCGTTCCCAATCATGGGGATTTCCCCAAGGGCCGGGATTTGGTCGCATTTGTTCAGTACGGGGATAATAGGCCGCCCGGCGCAGCCGAGATCTGCCAGAAGGCTTTTTGTGACCTCGAGATGAACGGGAGCTTCCGGGCTGGAAGCGTCGCAGACGTTCAAGATGACATCGGCGGTGGCGGCCAGTTCCAGGGTAGACTGGAACGCTTCAATCAGGCGGTGCGGCAGCCTGCGCAGGAACCCGACTGTGTCGGTCAGCAAAACCGTTTTGCCGCCAGGGAGCTTCAGGGCGCGCGCCGTCGGGTCCAGGGTGGCGAACAGGCGGTTTTCTTCCAGCACGCCCGCGCCGGTCAGCGCGTTCATCAGCGTGGATTTCCCGGCGTTTGTATATCCGACCAGCGCCACGGTCATGATCCCGTCTTTTTGGCGGCGGCGTGAAGCCAGGTGCCGCCGCTTTTCCAGTTCTTTCAGCTGCCCGGTTAAAAAGTCAATGCGGCGGCGGATATGCCGGCGGTCAGTTTCCAGCTTGCTTTCACCGGGGCCGCGCGTCCCGATTCCGCCGCCGAGGCGCGAAAATTCGTTTTTCTGCCCGGACAGGCGCGGCAGCAGGTATTTCAGCTGCGCCAGCTCTACCTGAAGGCGGCCTTCCCGGCTTTTGGCGCGGCAGGCGAAAATGTCGAGGATCAGCATAGTGCGATCCACGGTGCGAACGCCGGATATCCGTTCGATATTGCGCAGCTGGGTGGGCGAGAGTTCACAGTCGAAAATCAGCAGGTCAATCGCGTATCTTCCGCAGAATTCGGCGATCTGCCGCATCATACCTTTCCCCACATAAGTCGCCGCGTTGGGCGAAGAGCGCTTTTGGGAAACCGACCCAAACGGTTCGGCACCGGCGCTGCGCGTCAGTTCGTACAGTTCGGCAAGCGATGCGCTGGCGTCCCATCTGCCTGTGTCGGGTTCGACAAGAAGGGCCCGTTCTTTCTTTTTTATGTTTTCATACATCTTTAAACGCCCCGCTATTTCGATGAAATGATACCCTGTTGTTTTAAAAGTTCAAAAATAACCGTACTGCATACAAAATACCGCAAATTCCTGCAAAATGCAATCCAAATTTGTCGAACCCAGCGTGTTTTTCGGCTTCCGCCTTTTGTGATTTTATTGTTTCACGAAAGGCCGCTGTAATCCGGGACAAACGAAAGATGGGCAGGTAAAAATTTTTCCAGCAGTTTCTGCGCGGTGTCTCTTCCGCAGGCGGGCTCCGTTAAAAAATGCGCGGTTAATTTTTGATCCGCCGTGTCTTCTTCTAAGGTCAGGGAGAGCCCCAGCGCGGACAGCAGACTTTCCAGATCGGATTTTGTAAAGTCGCTTTGGGTGACGGAGCCGAGAGCCAGAAGGGCTGCCCGACGCTGTTTTATAGTTTTCCCCGAACCGGACAGGCCGAAATCCGACTCACGGATCGTAAGTCCGTACCCGGAAGCCGTGGAAATAAAGCATTCCTTTTGCAGCTCATTCAGGACAGTATATGCTGCGTTAAGGCCTTCGGCGTATGCTTTCAGTTCAAAATCCACGGCAGTGCTCCCGCCGAGGGTATAAAGTCCGGTAGACAGAAGCTGTTTTTTCATGGATTGATAGGTATCCATCAGTCAGGCCTCCACGGAAAGATCCAGCAGGCCGATAACCGCCAGCTGGTTTGGCTTTACGGTTTTCCCAGCCGTAGAAAAGGTGCAGTCCGTGATCAGGCCGGTCCCGAAAAGGATTGCCGTCATGGCAGAAACCACAACCGGTTCGCCTACGCCGAGGCTTTTGAAATAATCCAGCACGGCGAGACGGCAGTCCGTCTTTACACTGTCTGCGGATTTTCCTTTCTTTGAGGTGACCGTGCAGGTGACGTCGACCGAGACCGTCTGTGCCGCCTGAACCGTCAAATCCACGTTGATTTCCTTTTCTGAGGACAGAAGATTCCGGACGCAGGACACTTCCGCTTCGGTGGGAGCCGCTCCCGCTCCGCCGAGATATACAGCAACGGTTCCGGCTCCGTTTGCGCGCGGAACAACATTTACGGAATGAATTCCGCCGCAGGCGAGGGCGGTTTCTCGGTACCAAGCCGCGTTTGTGCCGTTCGACGGATGCAGGCAGCCGTCCAGGAGCCTTGCCCGCAGAGAATCGTCGCTTTCCGCTTCCTCGCCTCCCGTGAAAGCGCTGCTGTTGACAACTGTGTCAATGGACGCGGGCGGATCAATCATTTGGGTAATAACTTCCGCCAGTGCGTTTCCGGCGGTGCCGGGAGTTTCCGCTTTCGCCGGGACGTCAACCGTCAGGCTGCCTGCCGGGAGCGTGGCTTCCTGTTCGGTTGCGTACCGCACGGCGCCGGTTCCGGTGGAAACGCAGACGGTTCCCTTTGGAATTTTCGCCGGGAACCACAGCGCTTTGGTTACCCCAAAGGTCAGCACGCCTGCGGCGGCCACGGCAGGTTTGCGTGTAACGCCGCGTTCCAGAGCCCGCTTTTCCAGTTCTGCACCGGAGGCGGTCTGGGCGAAGGCCTGCCGTTTGAGCCAGTCTACCGCCGCGTAAATGGAGTAGATTTCCCCGGCTAGGACCTTCAGGCGGATGCCGATATCGGAAGCGTCGTCCGGCGAATAGCCGGCCAGCGACGTAAATTTATCTTTCATCCTGTTGACGATACCGTCGTAAGTTTCCGTCATAGTTTCACCTCAATCATTTTTTCTTCTCCGCGGCACAGCAGCTTGATTTTTACAGTTGGCTCCGGGGAAGCCGTATATTCCGCGCTTTCCGCCGTAATTTCCGGCAGAGTGCAGAGGGCTTCCTGCACCAGGGAAAAGGCTGCCGCGTCCGGATCCTCTTCTTCCCCGGTCAGCGTATGCAGGCGGCTCCCCAGCGAAGGATCATAGCGGAAAGAGCCGCGCGGGATCGTCAGCCGGATTGCGGCGCGCTGGAAAAGTTCCTCCGCGCCGCTGATTCTGCGCGGGAATCCGTTTGCACCGGGCGAAAAATCCCCGTCTGCCAGAGCTGTATCCATCACGTTGCCCCCTTTGCTTTGAAAACCTGCCCGTTGATTTCGATTTCACCGTTGTTTTTCAGATAAATTTGGGCGCCGCCCGACGAAAACAGCATCAGCTCGCCGGGCTGGATGCCCCGGCTTTCCGCCAGCGCGCCGACGCAGACGTCGCCCGCGCGGGTCGAAACAACGACCGCCTGCGCCGCGTCCGGCGGCAGATAGGCGATTCCCCACGGCCCGGCAAACGGCAGGGAACGGTAATCGTTCACGCCCTGCGCCTTGCCCGAACCGGTTATTTCCGCGAGATCGGCGGCGGGCTTTCCCGTCTGGGCCGCAATGATCTGTCTTGAAATCCACATAGATTATTCCCTCCTCAGCACATATCGAGTGGTTGTTCCGCCGGTGCCGAGCACGCAGCGGATTTCCGAAACCGCAAGGCCGCCTACGGAGCCGAGAAACGGATCTTCCAGAGAAGCGGGCGAGCCGATTTCCGCTCCAATTCCGCCGGGGCAGTCCACCGTAACCGCGAACGCTTTTCGATCCGCCGCTTCCAGAATGGCGGCGGCGTCCTTTGAAGAATTTGTCAGGCAGCGGTTCCGGACGATCCCGAGCGCGGCAGCCTTTGCGTCTTTTGCCGCCGAAACATAACCGTCTTCCGTGCCGGACGGAGCAAAGATCTGAGAATACCGGTCGCAGTAACGGTTCCGGATTTCGGCGGAGAAATAGGGAAGCCCCCCGCGCCCGCCAAATTGAATTTTTCCCCCCGGAGACTGGCCGGAAGCGTCGAAAATCCCGCCGCGGACGCGGGGCGTAACTAACAGGAAAGTTTCGCAGAACAGCGATGCAACCTGCCATTCGCTCATGCCTTTCACAACGCGGAGAGACCGGTCAAAAACCCGGCTGTTTCCCTTCCACCCGGAAAATCCGTATGGACGGATATGCTTTTCGTAGATAGTCGCCATTGCCGGGTAATCGTAAATCTGCGGGAGCGCTTCGCTGTCCAGCAAGAGGCCGGCGCGGCTGCGCGACGAAATTTTCAGAAGCCGGCCGCCCGCGCTGGAAATCTCCCGGCGGATGTCAATCGTTCCGTCAAAAAAGAGTTCCCCTCCGCCGTTCCGGATTTTAAGGCCCGTGAGCGATCCCCGATTCCTTTTTACGGGAAACACCCCGGAAAAGCTGTCTGCCGGGGCGTCTGCCGACGAATCAAACTGCGCTTTGCACGGGGCGGGAAGGGAAACCTCTTCCCCGTTTGGAAGCACACCGGAATAGATCATGGAATTGTCACCTCCTCTCCCGCTTCGAGATCGTTGGGAAGCCGGATCTGCGGATTTTCGGCCAAAAGTTCATTGACTCCTATGCCGTACCGGCCGGCCACATCCCACAGCGTTTCGCCGCCCTTACAGCGGTAAACCTGCGGAACACCGGACGGTTCCGGTGTTTCCGCCGCGTCCTCCAGAAAAACAAATGCATATCCCACACAGCCGGGTTTGGCTTCTCCAGTGCGGACAAGCGACGAGAAAACCGCCTGAAACGGCTCCATACCCGGCAGGCGGAGCGTTCCGCTCCCACCGGAAAGGAACACCGCCGTCAGCTCTGAAAACCGATCCTCGCAGTCCGGACCCGTAAAACGCCCGGCGCCGGTGACTTTTTTTGCGGCGAATCCGGCGTCCAGCACAACGCCGGTGCTCTGCGGGACTGTATACTCCGGCGCGTTGCGGACGCGCTCGATCTGGATGGACTGCGGGTTGCACGGCCATGCATATTCCTTAAAGCTCATGGGAATGAGGTTCATGCTTCGTTCTCCTCCCCGTTCAGCGGGCGCGGATAACGCCGCCAGTCCAGTTCCATTTCTTCTGAGAGCTGCTCCGATTCGGTATCCACTTTACCCATCCTCCTTCGTTTCGGCCGACCGCTTCGCGGCCAGAATTTCTATTTCGCGGGAGCTTTCGAGAATCGGCCCGCCGCTTTTGCGGACTGTTTTCCAGCGGCAGCCGGAATAGACGGCTGTTCCGCCCTCCGTTTCCACCACCGTGCGGAAAATGCCCGGGGCAAAGAGATCGGCCCCGTCTTCGGGCCGGACACCCCGCAGGGTCAGCTTCCACGAAACCGCGCCCTCCGATACGGCGGCGGGAGAGGAAGCGCCCCACGGAATTTCCGCTTCTGCGCTCTGGACGGCTTCTTCCGTACAGCTTTCCGCCCGCGCGAAAACCATGCCCCCGCGCTCAAGCCGGATGCCGGATTCGGGAAGAATCCGGGCGAGAGCCGCGCGGACGTACAGCGCTTCGCCGCAGAAAAAATACGTATCACTGCGCCGGACGGAAAAATCGTTCCCCTGGGCGGATACCGTGCCGCCCTCAGCCAGCCGGTGCGCAGCCGGGCCGGTATAAAGAAAATACCGGGTATCCGGGAGGCTGGTGCCGCCGGTTTGGTACGGGCGCAGAATCGCGCGGAATTTCTCGCCGCCGTAGGAAACGGTTTCGCCGTACCGCCGGATCAAATTCTCCACCGTGCCGCGCCGCGTCATGCCCTTTCCCTCCGGAACAAAAAACCGGAGTCTGCAAGGTAAGGGGAGGCGGCGGCCTTCGCCTCGCGCCAGAGAAGCCGGGCGGGGCGGATGTTCCCGGTGCCGGACGACACCTTGACGTTGCCCGCCGAGAATGAACCGGCCGTTCCGCCTGCCTGCGCCAGCGCCCAGCGGTAAAAAGCCAGGGCCGCCGCGGCTGCGGTAAGAGGCCCGAGGGCCTCCGATCCGCAGGTTTCCCGTTCGCCGCGCTCGATCTCCGCGGCCGCGTCTTCGCACAGCGGCAGGTACTCCGTTCCGCCGTCCAGGCCCGCCAGCAGGGCAAAGCGGGAAAGGACGTCTTTGGAATCCAGTGTGATCATGATCCATACTCCAATACTTTGACCGCACCGTCAAAAATCCGGGAGAAACCGGCAATGACGCTGACGGACGCGCGCTCCAGCTGGCGGTCGATCAGGCGGTCGGAATCGGTCTGGACGCCGCCGGCCTGAACCATTTCCAGCGCGCAGGTTTTATCCAGGCCGATGATTTTGCCGGCCTGCATATCCGGGTCGTGCAGCAGGGCCGCGCCCAGAGGGCTGACGAGCTTCCCGGTGCCCTGAAAGTTCAGCCCCGCTTCGGCGTCCTTCAGCTCCGCAATATTCAAAATATCTTTTACTGCGCCGGTGGAAGCGAGCATGGCGCCCAGACGGTACGGCGAAAGCGCACCCCACAGGGAAACAAGATCGGCGTAGGACGGCTGGCTCCCGGCAGCGGAAATCCTGCCGGCGGGCGAACTGCCGTCGTCCCCGTTCAGCAGCACGTCCACCGCGTCCGAGAGCTGCGCCCGCGCGATATACGCGCCGATCTGCCGAAGGGTGACGGTGAAAAGATCCAGCCGCTGGAACCGGAGCGACTCGTAGCTTGCCACAAGCATCCTGCCGCGCTTGCGCAGGCGGACCAGATGGTCTTTCGTGCGCACGGAGGTCTGAGGGAGGGAAGCGCCCTCGGCCACGGTTTTAAGGGATTTATCGTCCTGTGTGGGAACGGACTCAATCGCACGGTAATCCATGGAGTCAATATTCGTAGCAGCCGCGATGATGGAGGGCAGGAGGTTTTCCATCTCGATGCCCTGCCGGACGGACCGCGCCACATACTCCGGAAACAGGGCGGCGCTGTCGCCTGTCTGGAAGAATTTTTCAATACGATCGGAATCCGGGCCGCCGACACGGATATTAAACCGCTTGAGCTGGCGCTGGTAGGCATCCAGCCCTTCGAGCGGCGTGCCCGTGTAATTGGCAGAGGGGTCGAGCCCCTCCAAAACCTGCGTAAAGGTCTTTCCGGGCGTGCTGTACATACCCTTTTCCAGCCGAATCGATTCATAAAAAGCCATTGCTGTTTCCTCCTTTTAAAGAATCAGGCCGCAGTCTGCGGCGGTTTCGTCTACATCCACGACCAGATACGTGTGTCCGCCCGTCTTGGCCGTTTGAATTTTGCCGTCCCCGGCGGCGGAAAGGGACTGCCAGCCCACGGCGGGAGCAGTGCCCCCGTACGGGAGCCGGACGTACCCGGAAAGCTGCACCGCCGCATATCCGCCGCGCGCGTTGAGCGCAACGCCGCAGAAGCTGTCGCCCGCGGCGCAGGGCCCCACGGTTCCGTTCGCCGTCATTTTCACCGGCGCGCCCGGAGCCACGCCGTCCAGCGCGGCAAACGTTGCCGCATTTTCGCCGTAACCATTGAATGAAAGTTCCATTTTGTACCCCTCCTGTTTTAAATGCGGAACGGCTCATTGCCGTCCGGCTGTTTTTGATCCGTTTTTCCCGCAAGCTGCGGAGAAAGCGGGATGAATTTTTCCGCCTGTTTACGGAACGAGGCGCCCCAGCTTTTGAGATCCTGCACGCCCATGAAATCCGCGGCGCGGGAAAGACTTTCGGCCGGAAGATCCGGCTGGGCGACCGCCCCGTAGCGGAGGAAATCCTTTTTGAGCGACGCGCGGTATTCCCTTCCGCACGCGGCCTCGTCCTCCAGGCGGGCAAGCCCCGAAAGGAGCGCTTCCGCCTGCGCCCGGCCAAGCGTGACGGGGCCGGACGAAGCGCGCAGTTTCTGGACGGCGGCTTTGCCCTCCGCCGCGCCGAAGCTCTTGAGCACGCCCGCTTCCCGCTGGGCGGGGACGGCCACAAACGACCATTCGTACGCGTCGGAAGGATCGTCCAGAACCGCACAGCAGACAATACTGCCGTAGGTCTGGCCCCGCGTGTGCTCGCAGGAGCCGCCGCGGAGATCCGCGCCGCAGACGCTGCAGGTGACGCTGCGCACGGCGCACCCGACGCTGACCTCTTTGCGGATGCCGGATTCCAGCGCGGCGATCAGATCCGCGTTCCCTTCCGTGCGGGGCAGGTACGCCCGGCCCACAAGCCTTGCATATTCTTCGCCCGCCGCCGTGCGGCGCGCGGGATCATGCTCGACAAAGCATTCATACAGGCGGGCGGCCTGGTTCTTTGCGCTGGGGTCGTGGTCGCACACGCCGGTTTTGCCGACGAACAGCCCCGCCAGTTTTTCGAGGGCGTCGGAGGTAAACCGCTCGCCGTCGCGGTCAATTTCGTTGTCGCACAAAGCGACGGGGAATACATACAGCTCTTCCGGCTGGAATTCCCGGCGGGTGTAACGGCTGATCTTTTTCAGCGCTTCCGCGTCCGGAGCCGATCCGCTTTTGGACGGTTCCGTCCGGACGCTTTTATGGATAGATATGGTCTGCATAGTATTCAATCATCTTCCTTTTAAGTGTTATTTTCGAGCTTTTCCGCCCGGGCGTTCTGGTAGCGCGCGGCGGCAAGCTCCGTGGCATCCTGAAGCGTGATGTTGTCCCATTCCACGGTAAAATCCGCGCCGTGCCCGTGCAGGCGGAGCCAGAGCGAACAAATTTTGCGGACAACCGGCTCAAGGACGCGGCGGTACGCTTCCAGCTCGCTGGTGAGGATATCCGACTGCTGGCTGGACATGCGCTCTGTGGAGGACCACGAGAGGCCCAGAAGGAACGGCGGTACGCCCAGCTTTGCGACGATCTGCTCCAGCATCTGGCGGACGGGAACTTCACTGTCGAGAATTTGGCAGTCGGAACCAATGGCGCGGATGCTGACGTTGCCGACGGAAATAAAATCGCTGACTTCCCCGCTCCGCATGGCCCGGCTCCACTCCTGCGCGATACTTTCCGCGCGCTCCTTCGCATACGCCTGATCGGGCGCTTCGGAAGAGGGCGTATAGGTTACGGCGAACCGGACGTTGCCGAGGCGCCGCCAGTTGACCCCGATGGTGCGGTAGATCTGGAGCAGGATGTTCGAGACGAACGGCAGGCCGTGCAGGACGGAAACGCCCGCCGCGCTGCCGGACGGCGGATTGAGCGCCGAGCAGAACACCAGCTCCGGGTACCGGACGGGGACGGCGGCGCCGCCTTCTTTGCGGAACACCCGGATTTCAAGCGGCGTGACGGCTTTTAATTCCACGTCGTCCAGCGACGCGTTGTAAAGCGCCGCGATTTCACCGTTCCGCACAACCATCTCGCCCACGGCGTTGCCGTACGTGAGAAGGTCGGAGAGATAGGTATCCAGAAACGCCTGAATGCCCATGCCCCCGGCGCCGGTCTTTACACCGCGGACGAACCCGTCCATGCCGGGCTGGGCGGCCCGGTCGGCACAGCGGATCTGGAACGTGCCGACAAGGCGGACAATCTTGCACAGAGCTGCGTCGATAATCGGTACGGATCCGCGCAGGGCCTCATACAGGCGGCGCTCGCCGGCGGAAACCGGCAGGGCGCCCGCGCCCCAGCTGAAACCGCCGTCCCGGGGGGCGGTCTGCACCGCGCGGGCGGCGGGATAACCGGACGGCTTCTTTTTTCGGAATCGCATTTTCTACATCTCCTTTCCGCGCGGTGCGGCGACCGCGTAAAATTCTTCCTGCGGACGGAATACCGCCGTGGCAAAATACCGGATGTCGTCCATGGCGTGGTCATGTTCTTTGACCGGCGCGTCCCGGCCGCGCTTTTCGTCCCAGCGGTACAGGCCGAATTCGCGGACGGCGTCGCGGCAGCAGCGGCAGACGCGGATTTTTCCTTCTTTGAGGGCCGCCGCCGTGCGCCGGATGCCGTCGGTGACGGCGTTGTCCGCTTTTTGCGCCCGGAACCGCCCGTGCCGCCGGATGGTCTCGAGAAAGCTGGCCGCCGAAGGGTCAACCACTACAAAAGAAATCTTGCGGGTGCCGCAGAGCTTTTCCAGCGCGGCATAATGCTCTTCATCAGTGCGCTGGGCGCCCTCGCGGCGGGAATCGTAATAATACTCGTCCACGCGGTACCAGACGCCGTCTTGTTTGCCCCAAAGGCCCATGGAACACGGGTTCGCCGTGCCGTAATCGCAGGACACGGCCCAGCGCGAAATTCCGCCGCGCGGCACATCGCAGAACATGCCGCCCTCCATGAACGGGTAGACAAGGCCGCGCGCCGTGACCCACCGGCCGAGGATGAACCGCTCGTAGAACACACCGGAATACAGGCTCTGGTAACGCGCGCGGACGGCGGGGCTGAGCGACGGGTTGTCCCGCATGGTGAAATGCAGGTACAGGGCATTCCGCTCCGCCGCCTTTTGAATCCATTCGCGGTAAAACCAGTGGGACGGGCTTTCGGGGTTGCAGTTGAACCAGAACTTCGATCCTTCCACACTGCACCGGGCAAGCGCCTGCTCGACAAACGAACGGGGCATGAGCGCCACCTCGTCAAACAGAATGCCCGCAAGCGTGACGCCCTGGATCAGCGCGGCGGATCCTTCGTCTTTTCCGCCGAACAGGTAAAACCGGTTGACGTTTTTCCCGTATGCAATCTCAAGCAGGTTTTCGCTGACTTTGTACGTGCAGGAAAATCCGGATTCCGCGAGGGCGGGAACCAGCGTTCCGACGAGGTTGCGGCGGAGCGAACGGATGGTCTTGCCGCAGACGGCGAACGTCTGCCCGCGGAACGCGCCGCAGGCCCACGCCGCAAACGACAGGCCGAGGCACAGCGTTTTGCCGCTGCGGACCGCGCCGTCGCAGATAACGGCGTCGCAGCCGGAATACGGGCTGCCGGGGCACCACCAGTTGAGCGCCCGGAGCTGCTTTGGGGTGAACGGGCTAAACTTCATCTTTTTTGCCTTCCGGTTCTTTTTGGACGCTCTGCATCAGGGCACGGTACAGCGGGGTCTGCTCCGCGCCGCTCTCATCCAGCCTGCGCAGGCACTCCAGCGCCTGCATCCGGTCGTAAAACCGGATTTCAACCCCCTCCTTCCGCTTTTTGATCTCCGCAACATTGTAGAGATCCAGTTTTGCAAGCTCCGACGGCTCCGGCTCCTTTTGAAGCAGGAGGCGGACGGCGTCGTTGATTTTGCCGAACGCAATGCGCCGGTAGCCTTCTTCCGCGGTGACCGTGCGGCCGCGGGGTGATTTTTTCTTTTCCTCCAAGGGAATACCTCCTTTCAACTACCCCGTAAAAAACGGAAAAAGTTGCCCTCTGGAGAGCAACTTTCAATAAATAATTTAAAATTTTTACCCAAAAAGGGAAAACATTCTTCTTCACAGTAAAGATTCATCTATTTTTTTGAATGTCCTCAAGCCGGACAGGCTCCAACTTTCGGTCTTGTACGAAAGTTGGCAAAGTACGCGCAGGGGGGAGCTGTTAACTCCCGTCGGGAGGGGCACCTAACCGCTCCCCCCTGCACCTCTAGGCACCTCCCATCAGGCAACCGGGTACCGATCGGCAAACAAATATTCATTGACGAAGGCACGGAAAAGCTGTCTGCCTCAAATGGGGCACTGATGGAATTTGAAGAATCCAATCGGGTGTGTTCACAAAGCGGGATGGAAAAAAGAAACTCCCGGGTGCACCGAATTTAGTTGAGTGCGCTCGGGAGTGTTTTATTTCTGTCCCACACGGTAAAGTAAAAAAATTTCATAAATCAAACGGGTGGGCCGTTGGATGCAGCGTCACGCTGCCTGCCGCCGATTGACACCTGGAAAATAAGTGGTATTATAGAAAATAAGTTGTCCAGTAAATCCAATAATTCCCTACCCTGTCATTTTTATGGAGGAATATAATATGAAAGACTATAGGCTCATGCTGCTCGGAATTGCCATCCTTTTGTTTGGCATTTCCTGTGAACTTCTTCGGATGGGACTCGACGCGGGGTTATGGATTCTATTTTTAGGAAGGGTCATGCCGTTTGTGGGCATTGTTGTCGTAATTGCCGGTGCAATAAAAGCAGGGGAGAAATCGTAGAACACTTTATTGAAAAGGGGCGGTTTCATTGCCGAAAATCCATTTTCAGAATCTTTTCCGGAAGATCGGCCGGAAACAATGGGTGGCCATTCTGCTGACTGTGATGGCGGCGGCCACGGCGGTTTCGCTGCCGGCGTTCCAGGTGCACAGAGAAGCCGTGAAACCGGAAGGGATGGAGAAGATCCCTTCGCACGTCGATCGGGTGGCGGCGAGCGTTGGAGATTACCTGTATTTTCCGCATACGCTGGGCGAAGAGGAAGATTCGGCGGATTTTATCGTAAGAGGAACCTTACTGGACGACGCGGAACAAAAACTGCAGAAAGACGGCAAAAGCCTCTGCGGCGACTGCCTTGGCTATACCCTTTCCACTTTTCAGGTTTCGCGGGTCTACAAGGGAAATTTAATACCCGGGGACAGGATTTTGCTTGGAGAAAGCTATTACACAACCGAGGAGGACGGAAAGGTCACCCTTCACGAAATTGAATACGCACCGTCGGCTCCGAACCGGAAGTACATTTTCTTTTTAAAGAAGGAAAAAGACAGCGCCGAATTTCCGCACGGATTTTACACGCCCGTTTACAAGGAACTCGGCCGGTATCCGGTAGCTATTGCCGGAAAAGAAAGCCCCCTCAGTTCCGATATGCTGGAAAACTGCGGCATTCATCTGGTTCAGGCAGGCTCCGAGTACACCGGTATTGGGCAGGAGGTTGTCTGGAAATATATGGAGTGACGGCGAAGCGGCGTGTCTGTCCTCAAGCCGGACGGGCTCCAACTTTCGGTCTTGTCCGAAAGTTGGCAAAGTACGCGGCGGTGGATTTTGAATTCGCTTAGAATGCGGCGCTAATAAAATCCCCCGCCGCCCCCGGAGAGCTGTCAACACCTTTTTAAGTAATCGAACAGCCCGCAGGTTTTCATGGACGAAAAGGCACGGAAAACCGGTTTGCCCTAAATGGGGCACTGACGGAATTTGTAGAATCCTATCGAGTGCATCCCAAAAGGGAATAAAAAGTTATAATTTTCGCTTTGCCATAGGCGTGGACGCCGAAGGCACGAAAGGCGCTGTGCGCCCTCCCGGAACACGCCGGCACAAAACCGGGCTTCCGGGAGTTCAATTTTTGCCCAAAAAGGGAAAACATTCTTCTTCGTATTCAGGATTCGTCATTTTTTGTATGTCCTCAAGCCGGACAGGCTCCAACTTTCGGTCTTGTCCGAAAGTTGGCAAAGTACGCGGCGGGGGATTTTGAATTCGCTTAGAATGCGGCGCTAATAAAATCCCCCGCCGCCCCCGGAGAGCTGTCAACACCTTTTTAAGTAATCGAACAGCCCGCAGGTTTTCATGGACGGACGCCGCTTCACGTTTTCTTCCCCAAATAGGGCAACGCAGCGCCAGAGGGAAAAGTAAGAACCGGCATTTTTGTGGCGTGCCGCCGCTCAGCTGCAAAGGAGGGATTCCGGGACACGGTTCTGGAATTCCAGAATATCCTTGTTCAGGATAACACCGTTCTGGATATCAACGGCGTCCTGAAGGACCCGGTTGCTCTTTTCATTCACGAAATCTTTAAGATAAGGGAGCAGCGCGGAAGAGATTTCCCACGAGGCACTGTTCCACAGCAGGGTCGGCGTATGATCCAGCGAATAATAAACAATGTTGCCGATGCGGAAAACAGGATTTTCCAGCGTGGTGGGGCGCGCAAACGAAAAACTCATCCCCCGGTCGCAGCTGATATCCACCACAAGGCATTCTTTTGTGAATTTTTCGAGGTCGGTGTCGCGCACAAAAATATCGGGATGGTTCGGGTTTTGCAGCACGCCGTTAACCAAAACGTCGGCCTGCGCAAGCACGTCAATCAGCGGCTCCGTGCGGCCGTCCGGCTCTTTGATCCGGAATTCCCCGGATTTTGTCTTTCCAAACTGCCGGTAGCGAAGCCCCGGAATCCGATTGGAAACCAGATGGGACGGGCGCCGCGTTAAAACCGTAATGTCACGGAACCCGTGCCCCAGAAGAGAATACACGGCCCCGCGGCTGACCGACCCGAACCCAAGGATGGCGGCCCTGCGCGGCATGCCGTAGCAGCCGTCGATCCCCATCAGCTGCAACGCGTTTTGCACGCCGCAGTAGCCCGCCATTTCATTGTTCTTTTCAAAAACATGAACCCGGCCGCGCGTGCTGCGGTGATACATATGCTCCCATGCGACAAGCGTCATCTTTTTAGCGACGGCGATCTGGGTGATGTCCTTCTGCTGAACCGCATGAATCCATCCCCAGACAACGGCGCCGTCCGGCATTTCTTCCAGGTCTTCCAAAACCGGCTTCGGAATCAGGAAGGCCGGCTTCTCCCGAAGGAGCGCCGCACGCTCCAGCGGTCTGTTCCCCGTCAGGAATGCAATCCTGTCGTCCCCCATCCCAAAAGGCTGGCCGTACCCTTTCTCAAAAAACAGGTGGCCGCGGATATCCTTTGGAATGCTCTGAATCTGTGCGGGATGAATAGGAACCCTCTTTTCATGTTCTTTTCTGGAGGTGCCGATAATCGCAATGTCCATGGTAATGTTCTCTCCTTTCGTCTGTCCTTTCCATAAATTACCTGCTCCCGTCTGACGGACTTGCCATCCGGCAGACGCGGCGGCTGATCGTTCTATTTCAGGACTGTTTTGGAAACGATTTACAAACAACTTTATAAATCAAAAAGTTGTTACTTCATTCTCATTATACCGTATTGGAATAACAATGTCAAGGGTATGACGGGAGAGGACATTTAAAATGGCTTGAAAGCATAAAAAATACCGGCACCGTTTCAATCGGCGCCGGAAAAATACCACGGCGGGTTCAGTAGATTACCACATTTTCGCCTTTGACAGCGCAGCGGCATTCGTAGCTCTTCTGAACGCCGGTGCGAAGGTCATAAATGGAATTAAATTCAAAGGAATCGGAATTGTCGGCAAGAATGTACTGGGCGATGATGAAACGGTCGTCCACACAGGTGACGAAACGGCCGAGATCCTCCGGGTAGCGGCCCGAAACGGAAGAATTCAGCATGCCTTTGACTTCATACTCTCCATTTTGCAGGGTGACGCGGTAGGCGCGGCCGCCCTCGGCGTCGATGCTGAACCACGCGGGAAGCTCTTCCTTTTCCAGCGTGAGGCGGGCGGCGACGGATTTTTTCCCCGTTTCACGGTCAATGGCGCAGATCCGCTGGTCGCCTGTGGGAAAATACTTTGCGCGGAAATAAAGGCTTTTTTCATCAATCCCGGCATACCGCACCAGCCCGGCGGTTCCGGCGCTGAGGATCAGCTCCAGCGGAGCGCGCTCTTCTCCCGACTTGACCGACACCACAAAATCCGACAGCGGGCAGGTCCAGACGTTGTCGTTCACATTGTCGCCGAGCCAGCGCATGTTGCGGTAACAATGCTGCTTTTCTTCTTCGCTGCCGTGGGGCTCCAGCACCAGAAACTGCACGGAGCCGTTCTGCCGGTAGGTAATAAAGCGGGAGGAATCCGAATTGCAGACGCGCGGATCGCGGACGTAATAATATTTTCCCTCTTCCAGATCGTACAAATAGACGACGCGGGAAAAACCGGTCAGCTTCTGATATTCCTGAAACAGCTGCCGGTGTTTTTCGTTCGGCTCGGAATAAAACAGGATGTGCGTTTCGTCGAGGGCGCAGCAGCCGGCAAAACCACCGATAAAATTCAGCCTGGCCGTATCCTTTTCTGCGCCGGTGAGCTTATCCAGCCGGAAAACCCACGCTTCACTGCCGCCGCATTCCATCACCACGACGATATCTTCCGGAAAGCTGAAAAAATGCTGCACATAAGCCGGATTGGTCAGCACATAATTCGCAAGGATGCGCTCGCGCTTCGTCACACGGTCATACGCCAGCAGAAACAGGCTGGGATGGCCCTCTTCCAGCTTTTCTTCGGCGTAATAGATCAGCGTATCGCTGATCTCGATCAGCACGTCGTTGCAGCTGGTAAAAATGTTGCGCAGATCCACAACCTTCATCGCGTTCACCTCCGGATTTTCCTGCTCCTGCTATTATAACATAACCCTCACCGGCGGGCAACGGATCCGGAAAAAGCCGGCGGGGAAAATACGGAGCCTATTTTTGGCTTTCGATCGTCTTTAGGCAGACCCGCAGGGCATCGTCCGCTTTGCAGGGGATATCCGGCGCGGTGCCGAACTCCTCGTTGCTGCCGCCGTCCGGATTCAGGCCGAGAGCCGCAGAAAACCGAAAGCAGACACCGGAATTCGGCAGGGCGAAAATCATGGGGTCACAGCCCACCCCGTCGCCGCCGGTCGCTTCCCCCACAAGGGTGGCAAACCCCGTGTCCTTGCAGAATATGGCAAACGCTTCCGCCGAAGAGTAAACACGCCCGTCGGTCAGCAGATAGAATTTTCCCTTGAATACAGGTTTGCCCTGCGGCTGGCAGGACTGGGTGTTCCTGATAAAATACTGCATTTGCGCAAGATCATCCGGATTGGTATTCGGCAGTTTTGGGAATTCGGAAATGGGGGAAAGCGTGTATCCGGCTGTTTTCAGATATTCTTTCGCTTTGTTTCCCCGAACCAGCTGATAGGTATTGTAGGAACAGCTTTTGCGAAGATTGCTGGAAACGAGATTATCACACCAATAAACGGTATTTCCTCCCCCATTGCCTCGGATATCAAGAATACAATATTTATAATTTTGAATTTTCTGAAAAAATCTTGCAATCTGCGGGGCGTCAATATCAATAAAGGAATCCGAAAAACTGTGAATCTGCAAATAAGCTGTTTTTCCCTCTTCTAGAATTTTTGATGTTACGTTTCCGCTTTTTCCGCTGTTGGCCGAAACCGCTTCTTCGAACTTCTGATGAATATCGGCATCTTCTTGTGGATTATAATGATAAAACTTTTTGCTGGGTGGGTTATTCAATGTTTTATATAGGTAAGAGCCTTTCGGATTCAGTACGTTTTTATATAAGCTGAAACAATCCTCGTATTCTTCTTTCCCAAAGACCAGCATATGGCCGCATTGCTCAAATTCATCCGTGCATTTTATCAGTGTTTTCAAGAATTCTTCATTGGTTTTGTCCTGCGCGACTTCTGACCGGTACTGCGCCCGGACCTTTGAAAAGTCTTTGCCGGTCGTGCGTTCCGCCACGCCCATGAGGGAATAGTTTTCGTCGATGTCCTTCCACATGGTGTCGTAATCTTCGAGCATCTGCTTTTGCGTTAAATGCTGAACGCCGGCACTGGAAGCCGTTTCAGCTGCGGGCGAAGCTGCTTTTTCCGTGCAGGCCGGGACGGACAGCGCCAGCAGCAGGGCGAGCGCCGCCGCGCCCAATCGCCTGCCCAAATTTACGGCAGGCTTTGAAACGCTTCTCATGGTTTCCATCCCCTTTCTCCATGCCCACTATAGCACGGGACAGGCTTGCCTTCAAGAATTTTGTAGACCCGGCGGCCGCGCGGAAAAACGGGCCGGATCTTCTAACATGAAATATTGTAATAGACAATCCGGAAAAATACCGGGCGGCAGGTATTCTATAATTGAAATAAAAATGCCGGGCGGGAGATGAAAATCGTGCATGTGGAACAAAAAGGGCGGGAAATGGAAGTTGATCTGCACGGCCTGACGGCGGAAGACGCCAAGTGCCGGCTGGAACATCTGCTGAGCAGCGTGCCGGCAGACGTGACGGAAATCCGGGTGATCCACGGGTACAACAATGGGCAGGCCCTGCGCGACATGGTGCGCGTCCGGCTGAAGCACCCGCGCATCGCGTCCAAACTGCTGACGCTGAACCCGGGCGAAACGCGGCTCCTGCTGAAACCAGCGGACGGGAAAGGCAAAAAAGGAAAACCGCGGAAGCGGCCGTAACGGGAAAATGTCCGGTGGAAATTCCCCCGGCACTTTCCTTTCACGCTTTTCTGTGGTAAAATAGCACCGGGAAAAAGTCAAAGAACAGGAAGTGGCCCAATGGAATTTGCCAGGCGGATGGACCGGTTCGGAACCGGAATATTTTCGGCAATGGCGGAACTGAAACAGAAAGAAACCGCGGCGGGGAAAAGGGTAATCGACCTGAGCGTCGGGACGCCCAACATCCCGCCCGCGCAGCATATTATCGACGCCCTTGCGGAGGGCGCGCGGGACAAGGCCAACTACGTCTATGCGCTGGGAGACACGGAAGAGCTGCAGGACGCCGCCGCCCTTTGGTACCGGCGGCGGTACGGTGTGGAGATCGACCCCAGAACGGAAATGACCTCGCTGCTGGGGTCGCAGGACGGGCTGGCCCATATTTCCCTGACGATTGTCAACCCCGGCGACCTCGTTCTTGTGCCGGACCCCGGCTACCCTATCTTTGCGGACGGGCCGGCCCTTGCGGGCGCAGAACTGTATTATATGCCCCAGAGACGGGAGAACGGCTACCTGGTGGATTTGGACGCCATCCCGCCGGACGTGGCGCGGAAAGCGAAATTCATGGTTGTTTCGTACCCGAACAACCCGGTCACCAGCATCGCCCCGCCTTCGTTCTACCGCGGGCTGGTTGATTTTGCAAAAAAATACCACATCTTTGTCCTGCATGACAACGCCTACAGCGAGCTGGTCTACGACGGTGCAAAATGCGGCAGCTTTTTGCAGTACCGCGGCGCAAAGGACGTGGGCGTGGAATTTAATTCGCTCTCGAAGACTTACGGCCTGGCGGGGGCGCGCATCGGCTTCGCGCTGGGCAACGCGGAGATGATCGCAAAGCTGAAAGCCCTCAAATCCAACCTCGATTACGGCATGTTCCTGCCTATCCAGAAGGCCGCCGCGGCGGCGCTCACCGGCCCGCAGGACTGCGTGGAAACGACCCGCCGCGCCTATGAACGGCGGCGCGATGTTCTGGTGGACGGGCTGAATCGGATTGGATGGCCCATTGAAAAGCCGAAAGCCACCATGTTTGTCTGGGCCAGGATTCCGGAAGCATTCCCAGACAGCGAAACATTCACACGGGAGCTGCTGAAACGCGCCGGCGTCCTCGTAACGCCCGGCGCGGCGTTCGGCCCTTCGGGCGAAGGCCATGTGCGCATTGCGCTGGTTCAGGATGAGGATGAGATGCGGGATGTGGTGCGTGCCGTGGAGGAAAGCGGAATCCTGAAAGGATAAGCGCGCCTATTGGATGACCAGCCCCAGATAGCGGGAAAGGTCGCACGCCTGCATCATGGTCACCACGGCCCCGCGCAGCTCGGGGCCGGATAGGACAATGCCGCCGATTTCGTCGTCCGTCAGGTTGATCCCTTTGAGCGGGGTGTGCAGAAAATCGCTCCGGCTCAGATTGCAGCCGCCGAACTGCACGGATTTCAGGGTGCATTCCTGAAAGCTCCCGTCCGAACAGTCGCATCCGGCAAACCGGACAGCTTTCAGCTTGGCAGCCGAAAGAGAGAGAAACCGGCACGTGCATCCGGAGAATTCGGCGTGATCCAGAACCGCGTCGGGCAGGGAAAGGCCGAGCATTTTGCAGTTTTCCCACCGGACGCGGCGGAAACAGCACCCGGTGAAAACCGCGTTGGAAAAGTCGCAGTTCCGGAAGACGGTATCCTCCCAGTAGATGTTTTCTGCCCGGCACTCCGCCAGGCGGCAGCCGTCAAAGCGGCAGCCGTGGAAACCGATGCCGGAGAATTTTTCACCGGCGGCGGATTCCCCCGAGAATTCCGCCCCGCGAAGGTCGCTTTCTTCTTCGCAGGCGCGCGCGACGGCTTCCCGCAGGCTTTCTTGATCATTTATCATAAAGTTCAGTCCCTTCCTGCGTTTCAGTATACCATCCGGCGCCCCGTTTGAAAACCGGCCGGGCGCTGATAATTCCGCCCTTTCCCTGCCATACTAGAAGGCAGAAAGGGGGCGGACATTTTGTTCCCCGAAAAAATTTATTACGAACCGAAAGCGCTGGAGTATGAACTCGGCGGGCAGCTCCGGGAAAAATACCCGGACGTGCCATGGATTCCCATAGAGAGCCACAATGCCATCCGGGAGCTTCAGACACAGCCGAATTCTGCGTTTCCCCGGATGAAGCGGTTCCTCGTTGTTGGAATCCGCAAAACGCACCGGTATGTGCCGAACCAAAAATCCTCCGATTTTCTGGTTCCCTACACCTCCTCGGGGTGCAGCGCCATGTGCCTGTACTGCTACCTGGTCTGTAACTACAACAAATGCTCCTACCTTCGGCTTTTTGTCAACCGGGAGCAGATGCTGGAAAAGCTCATCCGCACGTCGCAACGGTCCGAACGGGAATTGACGTTTGAAATCGGGAGCAACAGCGACCTTGTGCTGGAGAATACCATCACCGGGAACCTGGAATGGACGATTGAACGGTTCGGGCGCGAAGGAAGGGGGAACCTTACGTTCCCGACAAAGTTCGGCATGGTGGAACCCCTCCTCGGCCTGGAGCACCGGGGCCGCACCGTCGCGCGCGTCAGCATGAACCCGCCGGAGATTATCCGCAGGATCGAGCTGGGAACCTCGCCGCTTCCCAGCCGCATCGCCGCCCTGAACAGCCTGTGCGCGGCCGGATACCCCGTTGGCCTGCTGATTGCACCGGTTATTCTGCTGGACGGGTGGGAACGGCAGTATATGGAACTGCTGGACATTTTGTCAGATACGCTGAGCGAAAAGGTCAAACAGTCTTTTTTTATCGAAATTATCCTGATGACGTACAGCTACGTCCACCGTGCCATCAACCGAGAGGCTTTCCCCAGCGCACCGGATCTTTACAGCCCCGGTCAGATGACCGGGCGCGGGCGGGGAAAATACTGCTACCGGCCGGAGGAGCGTGCCCGTGCGGAAGCCTTTTTCCGGAAAGAGATCGGGCGGAGATTCGGGAAATCCAAAATCCTGTACATTTCATAATCTTCGGCGGAAAAGACCGGATTTTTCCAGAACAGGACAGAAATTCTGCGTAAATTCGGAATTTGAGCGGAAAAGGGATTGACAAATCCGTAGAATTTGGTATAATGAATCTTGCTGTTCCAAATCGCATAGTGCGGAATTGTGTAAAGGTAGCACGACAGACTCTGACTCTGTTTGTGAGGGTTCGAATCCTTCTTCCGCAGCCAGGGCTCCTTTGGGAGCCGATTTTTCGAGGTGTGGCTCAGCTTGGTAGAGCGCTACGTTCGGGACGTAGAGGCCGCTGGTTCGAATCCAGTCACCTCGACCAAGATAAAACCCGCATGGACACTGGATTTTCCAGGATTCCATGCGGGCTTTATTTTTCTCGATTGCATATTAAAACATAACTAAACATGACCAAAAATAATTAAAATGCAAGTCAAAATGCAAGTCAAAATGCAAGTCAAAAACCAACACAGAAAGGATACAATGGATTCCTGCATATTATCCTGCTATAGGCTGGATTCGACGGAGAGGTTCCTTCGCTTTTTTTATTGGCTCTTTGTCAAAAGTTGGGGTGGACCCAAAAATGGAAGCAGCGAGGAGCAGCGTCAAGCTGCTCCTTTTTGTATTGGATAGTAGAACATGTGCAGGAGCGTCCAGATACAAGACCGGGCAAGGCGTTTGAATTGCATAGGAAAGCGGCTTCAATGGTTCATTCCTGGTTTTACTTTAAACAGGTTATCAGAGAATTTCGAACTCTGAAAATTCACCTGCGCTTTTAGGACCAGGGAACCTGAGCGGAACGTATGCCCGCCCGGCAGCAGCACACATCCCCCGCCGGTTGTGCAGCAGGCGTCTATCGCTGCTTGAATAGCGGGAGCGTCGTTGGTTTTCCCGTCCCCTTTCGCACCGTACTTTGTAACATCAAAAATCATCCGCAGAATCCTCTTTTCTCTATTGCTTTTCAGGAGGGCGTGGTTTTCACTTTATCCCCCATGCGGAGCCTCAGAAGGCCGCTTTTTTCTCAGTAATTCGTGCAAGTTCTTTTTTGATGCGGGCTGGAATTTCAGCTTTTAGCTGCGGCCATGGGCAAAACAGGGAATCCTCCAATCCCTTTGGCTCAAACTGCAATGTAGGTTGAAACGAAAAATGTTCTCGAATGTACCGACAAACCGTTTTCTGCAGTTCCGGGGTGGTAGAAAGCGTGTCCTCAAACAGATCCATCACCAGCAGCCCCATACTGCCGGCTTCAGCATTGCACACTTCGTTCCAGTCCGGAAGCAGGGTAAACAGGCGGCCTGCCGGCAGGAAGGCATGCTTGCCCGGCTGGCAGAAAAACCGTACATGCATGCCATCCTCTACATTTTGCCCCAGCGACATTCCTTTAAGATATTTTCCGTGAAAACTTGCTTCTGCGTCTGCAACCTTTCCGCTGTGCCCGACAAACACCCAGATGTGCTCCAGATCATACAGGTGCTGGATGTCATAATCAAAGTAGACAGCATATTCTATTGCAAACGCATATTTCTCCGGGTCTGCCGGAACGATACGTTTGAATGAGTCGCTTTTCTGCGTACGGCGGAATACCGTGTAGCCTATTCTTTTTACTTCGAACGGTTCTGCAAGGTCAAATAAAATATGTGGCTGATAGGTCAGGGCAATTTCGTGGTCTTCCATATTGATTCTCCAGTTTCTTACTTATATATCCATGTTTAGCTGCCGCTGAAATCTGCTTTTGAATCCTGGCGTCGGCTTTCCGAGCATTTTTCACTCACCGAACTTTCCGAATAAACTGCAAACGCAAAGTCTTTATTTCAAAAGGCTGGAAACGCAGTGGCACGGAGTCTCCGTTGAAATCAAGCTCTTTAGCGTTTTCTTCTTTCATGTCCGTTTGAAACGCTTTTTTAATTTTCCACAGACAATGCAGTGTACAATTTACGGTAGTTTTCTGGGACTCATACAGACGCAGGACAACATCTCCAGAGCCATCGTCGGCTTCTTTGACCGTTTCGAGCAAGACGCTGCATGGAGCTCTAGGTGCCCGAACGGCGGAGCTGCTGCCCTCAACCACCGTAAACAGGCTCTCGGCCTCGGCTCCCTCCGCTTTTTGAACTGGAAAATTCAATTCATAGGCGTTTTGTACGGTGCCGCCGTCGGCAAAACTTCCATTATAAATATACAGCGAATAGGTAAACGTATGTTTTCCCTGATCAGCATACATATCCGGAATGACCGGTGCCTTCAGCAGGGTTAGATTAATGCTGCTGCCGTTTACACTGACACCGTATTTGCAGTCGTTCAGTACGGCGACACCGTGCTCGGCTTCTGCCAGAGCCGTATAGCGATGGCAGCACACCTCGTAACGGTCGGCATCGTACCGGCGCGACATATGGTTAGGACGCTTTACGTAGCCAAATTGGATTTCGTAAATCGCTTCGTCTGCACACACCGAAACCGGGAATTCCACTTTCAGTAATTTATGCTGTTCCTTCCAGTCAATTGTCGTGTGAAAATCAATCCGCCGGCTTCCGCTTTCCAGCGTGATGCGCTGAACCAGTGCTGAGTTATGCAGTTTTCGTTTCACAAGGATTCCGCTGATCAGCCGTCCAGGAAGAGCCTTGCTGCTGCAAGGCTCTTCCTTTTGGGAAAACAAAGGGGAAATCTCCGCCTGTTCCTTTAGTTTTACCGGGAGGCTTTCATACATGGATCCGATCTCCCATGCATCGTAATCAATGTTGACATCTTTGTACAGTTTAAAATTGTTGCAGAGGCCAGCGGTGATCTGCATGTCCGTTTGTTTGTCGAGAACACCGGAGATGCGCCCAGCCGTGTCTACCGAAACGCGCAGATATTCGTTTTCGAGTACCACCGAAGGCCCGTCTGTGAAACACACACATTGTCCGCTTTCGCTTTGCTCTGTTTCATTCGCATCATTGAGTGGGAAAATGGTTGCGCAGCCGCACGGCGGAATCTGTGCGCGAACAAGTGTTCCTTCCGGCCCGGTCTGGGATGGAAGCGCCTGCCCATCCGAGCCGCAGGCGCCCGTCGCCCCGGCGGGCAGCCGAACCAAAGCATTTCGATTCCATGAAAGGGAATTGAAAAGCACAATTCCTCTGCGGCCCGGTCCGGCACTGCGCTTCGCAAGCTTTGCCCGCGCGTGATCAGCCAATGCGTCCGCGCCGGACTGAATGGCGGCGAATGCCTGACGTCCTTCCTTGTTGACTCGGGTAATGGACGTACCGGCCAGCAAGTCATGAAACTGATTGAGCAGCAGCTTTTTCCACAACTCGCTCAATTCCCGAGCAGGATACCGGAAAAGCCCGTACACGTTTGCCGCCGTACACCAGAATTCTGCTTCATGGAGGGCAATTTCGCACCGGCGGCACCCCTTTTTCAATTCCGCCTGAGAGGTGTATGTACCACGATGCCACTGCAGATACAACTCACCCACGTATCGATTTTTTGGCAGCCCCCTCCGTTCGATATCCTCAAAAAACGCAACAGGGGAAGCCATCCGTGTGCGAGGGGCCCCTTCCAAATCTTTCACCCGCCGCGCAAGCTCCACAAGGTCGCGGGTTGCCCCCCCGCCGCCGTCTCCAAAACCGAATGGGAACAGAAACGTGTCAATGTCCTCTTGCTGATGCCGGTCTTTTTTCCATCGCTGGTTCAAAAGCCCGGGGTCAACGGCAGAATTGTTTTCAAAATAAAGATGCGAAAGGATACGGGTGCCGTCCATGCCTTCCCACCAAAAAATATTATAGGGGAACGGATCACATTCCGGCAGGCACCGCAGCAGCTTTTGTGTAGCGAAATACCGGATGCCGCATCCAGCCAAGATTTGCGGCAGCGCCGCAGTAAAGCCAAAGGAATCCGGTAACCAAGCAAGCTTTGTTTCTACGCCAAACATGGCGCGAAACCAGCGTTTCCCGTAGGTGAGCTGCCGAATCAGGCTTTCTCCGGAAGGAATATTGGTGTCACATTCCACATAAAAACCGCCTTCGGGGATAAACTGCCCCTTTTCCACTTTTTCCCGAATGCGGGAATACAGTTCCGGATAATATTGGTGTACCGTATCCAAAATGGGAGGCTCGCACAAAAGGAAGCGATATTCTGGATATTCGTCCATCAGGGCTGCCTGTGTTGATAGCGTGCGCGCACACTTCCGTTTTGTTTCTTCTGCCGGCCACTTCCACATCAGATCCAGATGGGACTGGCCGAACAAAGTAAACAAAGGTGCCGTAAAGCCGTTTCGGCAAGCGAGCGCAGGCGCCAGTGCTTTTCTGGCCGCGCGGTAATCCCGGTTTCGCAGTTCCTGCGGCTGCTCAAAATCCACAAGGAGTGTAAACGTTTTTAACGCCTGTGCCACATTCTGAGCACGCAGGGATTTGGGATCTAGGGATGGCAGCAGCCGATAAAGGGTATAAACGTCCAGTCCGAGCTGATAAGCGTCTTCGTTCCAGACTGCAAAGGGAGACTCCTCCGTACGAAGCTGAAACTCCGGCGGTTCTGGTACCGGAATCCGGCCCGGAAGATAAGGCCCGCCGTTTTCCAGCCTTGGACCGTGCCCGGCATAGCTTTCGATCAGAATATGAAATGTTTCACCGGGCGTTGCGTTTCGGGTGAGCGTAATAAAATCGTGGCGCAGATCAATAGAGCCCATAAGCTTTGCGTTTACCCAAACCAACATTTCTCCACCAATTTTGGGAAACAGCACTACCCGCCGGCCGCGCGCATTTTCCGGAATTTTCACCTGCGTTCGAAACCAGCCGTATTCCCATTTCCTGCCCCACTCGGTTCCGGCCGGAATCAATCGAAACGGTCCCTCACGCGCCGCTTCAGGCGCGCGCATCTTTTTTGTTGCATACCCTTCCCAACGAACAGTTCCCAAGGAAGTATAAAAATCCCGGTGCAGTTCGTCAAGCCAAATTTCGACACGCCTTTCCCATTCTTTTGTCAACATAAGAGTTGCAAGTCATCTCCTTAGCTTGAATGAAACACCGTATGCATACCCATACGGCCATACGTATCTAATGAATTTTCTTCCATTGCGGGAGGGCTTTAGATTTGTTTTGAGATGATTCATAATAGAAAAATAATCAATCTATAATTATGATACTATTTCAATTTATATTATGATTACATATAGATAATATTTTAAAAATATTTAAAAAAATACGACTAAAATACAACCATAAAATGACTATGAATTTTGCAAAGGATTCTGCCGCCAATTTTAGGATTTTAATTGCTCTGCTTGCAAAAACATTAGCCGAATATTTGTGCATAATACTCTAAAAATTATTTAATTCAGAAAACATAAAACGATAAACACACAAAATAAATGGAAAATAGGAATAATAAAAATTGATATATTTTCCCAATAAATCTATTGACAGCGCCTAAATGCCATGCTATAATCGAACCAGATTTTATGCGATTGTTATGTACTTATAGTTATAAAATGATAATATAATGGCAACGTTTAGCTCAAAACAAACTAACACTTGAATGACTTTGTTAAAACTTTATTGAACTAATAAATATTTATTTAAGAGAGGTGCTGACATTGCAGTCGAGTGACGAAACGCTTTTGAAAAAGAAAAGTTCAGGAAGACTCTACTTTCAAAAAACATGGCAGCTTTATCTGATGCTGATTCCGCCCATCGTTTACTTCATCATTTTCAAATATGTTCCCATTTATAATGCGCGTCTGGCCTTCATGGACTACAACATGTTTCGTGGCATTTCTGGAAGCACATGGAACAATTTTGCTAATTTTAAAGAAGTCTTTCACAGCAATGAGTTCTATCATGTGCTGGGCAACACGCTGGTACTAAATTTGCTGGATCTCGCTTTTGGGTTTCCGCTGCCAATCTTGATTGCGCTCCTGCTAAACGAGCTTGCCAGCGACAAAATTAAAAATACGACACAGACGATTATTTATATTCCCTATTTCCTCTCGTGGGTGGTTATTTCAGGCATTGTTCTTCAGCTTTTCAACTCAAAAGGTGTTATTAACGCGATGGTTACGGCAATTACGCATGGGCCTGCCATTAATTTTCTTGGCAATTCGGGGCACTGGATTGCTGTCTATGTTCTTTCCGGCATGTGGCAAAGCGCCGGTTATGGGACGATTATCTACCTTGCTGCTCTCTCTACGGTGGATGAAACCTTGTATGAAGCAGCTTACATTGACGGTGCCGGACGTTTTCGCAGAATCTGGCACATCACACTGCCTGCTATCAAAAGTACGATTGTCACGATGCTAATCCTCTCCACCGGTAATATTTTTAACATCGGTTTTGACCGTCCATACATGATGGGCAATGCTCTGGTTCAGGATGCCTGCGATGTAATCAGTACTTATGTGTACCGCACGGGCCTTCAAGGCGGGCGGTTCGCTTACTCTACCGCCGTGGGCCTGTTTCAATCCGTCGTTTCGTTTGTGTTACTGATTATTGTAAATACAATCTGCAAAAAGCTCGGGGAAGAAGGGATCATGTAATGGTGGGGAAGAAGGGAAAGTCCGAATACATTTTTCAAGCCGTCATCATTTTTATTTGCTGCATCTTGGCGCTTATCTGCCTGCTTCCGATTTTAAATGTTGTAGCCACCTCGCTGAGTTCGCCGAGTATGATCATGCGCGGTAAGGTCTTTTTCTGGCCGAAGGAATTTACAGGGGAAGCCTACAAAACCGTTCTGACTTCCAGTTCCTTTCTACATAGCTTGATATATACCGTTGGTTTGACGATTGTATATACGGTTTTAGCACTGTTCATGACAGTCTTATGTGCATATCCGCTCTCAAAAAGTTACCTAAAAGGCAGAAAAATTATTATGGTGTTTATCGTTTTCATCATGTATTTCAGCGCCGGAACGATTCCCAATTATCTCGTTGTCAAAGGAATGAAGATACTTGACAGTCCGGCGGCACTTATTCTGCCAGGCGCTCTGAGCGCATACAACATGATAATCATGCGGAACTTTTTCATGTCGATCGACAAGTCAATTTTGGAAGCCGCAAGTATAGATGGATGCAGCGAGTTCCGCATGCTTGTCCAGATTGTTCTTCCGCTTTCCACCGCGGTTATGGCCACGCTCGGTCTGTTCTACGCTGTATCGCGTTGGAATGCCATCGGGGACGTTACTTATTACATTACGCAGCCGCAATATCTGACCCTGCAGGGCGTTCTGCGCGAATTGATTATGAACGCCGCAAGTGCAAATTTGGACATCGGGCAGAGTCAAAAATTGAGTAAAACCGTGGAAGACAGTGTGCGTTCCGCCAGTATTGTTCTTTCTATTATTCCAATTCTGATGGTTTACCCCTTCATTCAGAAGTATTTTACAAAAGGCATTATGCTTGGCTCCGTGAAAGGGTAAGGTTTGTCCGTATCAATGCTATATTTATATGTTCTATATATGAATATTAAATATAACAATTTTATCATTAAAGGAGAAGAAAGATTATGAAAAAAAAGTTCCTTGTTTCCGTCCTGGCGGCAGCCCTGGTTCTTACCTCGGTTTTTTCGGGCTGCGCCGGAAATCAAAAAACGCCTGCTTCTACGAATACGAACTCCGGTTCGGCAGCATCGGAAAACAGTTCGCAGAGTGCCGGCAATTCTACACCCATGAAACTGTCCGTAGAAGTTTTTGACCGCAGCGATGCACCGTCGCCTTACAGCGCGGTGGATAACCCAATGTCAAAATGGATGAAGCAGCAGCTGAAAAGCAGCCTGAATCTGGACATGAATTTTGTTGCAGTACCGCGTTCTGAAGAAATTAACAAACTGAACATTATGATGGCAGGCGGCACAGCACCGGACATTATTTTTACTTATCACAGCGAAGTGGCAGCAAATTTTGCAAAAGAAGGTGGACTGACTGATCTCTCTTCTTATATTGACCAGTACGCTCCCAATGTAAAAACCAATTTAAAGGAAACATTGCCGTATGGTGTTATTGAAGGCAAGCAGTACACGATTCCCAGCAAACGTGTGAATGATTATGACATGCACATGGTTTATGTCAACACCATGCTTTTGAAAAAATACAACATGAAAATGCCAACGAAAAAAGAGGAACTGTATGAGGATATGGCTAAAATTCACAAGGCTGATCCGAGTATAATTGGTTTTGCGATGGCAGCTCCGACTTACGATGTGAAATATTACGAGGAAATGATTTTAAGTTACGCAAAGTATCAAAATGACAAGGAAAAAATTGTATGGAATATTAGCGACACAAGGCTGGTTGCTCCCGGAACTAAAGACGGCTACCGTGAACTGAACAAATGGTACAGCGAAGGACTTATCAGCAAGGAATTCGCGTTGGATACGAAGGAAAAACAGTACATTTCCGATATTACAAATGGAAATGTCTTCTCGTTTATGGGGCAGCCTACGGATGCATGGGGTTATGAGGCCGACGCCCAGAAAGCAAATGGTTCTTACTATATGCCGGCACTGGTTTTTGAAAACGACAAGGGCCAATATGCAAATCCGCTGTATATACCTGTCGGCGTTTACAGTATGGTTCCAAAGGCAAATGAATCCCACGCTGCGGCGGCTATGAAATATCTGAATTGGTTGCTCGACGACAAAAACTTTAACCAGATTCGTACAGGTGCGGCGATCGGTGCGTCAAAACAAAACAGTGACGGCATCTACATTCCTACCGTAAAGGATTTAAAAGAAAAAGGCGTAACAAGCGCCATGCTGAATGATATGAGTCTAATTGCAAGGTCTTATGTGGATTATAAATCGGTAGATAAGCAAAAAGAAGATTCCAAAGTGAATAATTCTACAGTACCGGATATCGATAAACTTTTGGACTCGTATTATTCTCTGTTGAAGCCGGAAGGAAGTTATACCATTCCTTATATTGGTGCTCCTGGTGAAGCAAGCGGCAAATACGGTTCTAATATCAACGACATGGTTCATTCTATGGCAGCCCGCGTGATTGCCTGCAAGCCTTCCATTTTCGACGCGACCTACGATAAAGAATATCAGAAGCTTCAGGATGCGGGGTTAAAGGCGATTATCTCCGAACGGGAACAGCAATATGACACCTATAAAAAAAGCAATGGCTAATTGGTGATCCTGTACAAACAAATCCTGTTTGGTTTTAACGCCTTAGAGGGTTTGTTTGTATCTTTGCCTGAACTTTTCTGCCCGGTTTGCAGTTTCACGCTCTTGTGTACAGAGAAAAAGGAGGAAAATCTATATGAACTGCAAAAAGCTTGTGATCTTTCTTGATTCCGGCGATACCTTAATTGACGAATCGACCGAAGTCAGAGACAAAGCAGGCATCGTTCAAAGAGCGCAAATGGTTCCGGGCGCTTATAAAACTGTTCGGACTCTCGCTGAACGTGGATATACTCTGGTGCTTGTGGCGGATGGTGAATTTCTATCGTTTCAGCATTCCCTGACCCAGAACGGTATGTATCAGTATTTCTCGGCTTTGATCGTTTCTGAAATAATCCGTGCGCGCAAACCGGACCCCCGCATGTTTCAGGCTGCAATGGGGGCGGTGAATTTGGGAGATCACGACCGTGGGCGTATCGTAATGGTTGGAAACAATCTTTCGCGCGATATCCGGGGCGCCAACCAGATGGGGTTCACAAGTGTTTTTCTCGACTGGTCCCCGCGTTACCCGAAAGAACCAGCCAATGAATTAGAAAAACCAAATTACGTGCTCCACACGCCCCCGGATCTCCTTGCGCTTGCTGATCGTTTGGAGCGAAAACTGTAAAAAGGCAAAGCGCAGATTACAGAATGAAAACAATCCTGCACAGTGGAAATGGGCAGCGCTGAGTTAACACCCAGTGCGCACCGAACCGACATCCCGGTTTTAACATAGGAAAGAAGAATCGAAAAACATGAATCCGTATTTGCCAAGAATTATTCAGGATGCTGAACGCCGCGCTGAGTTACTGGAAGTTAATCAAGTTTCGGATTCGCAGTCTGAGCAGTACGGCGGTTTTGTGGATGAAAAACATTGGACACAGCCAAAAACAACAATCTATAAACTCACCACGCTTTTATCCCTTTACAACACACCGCAAAGCCGGTATTACCACAGTGCCGAAGCTATGCAAAAAATCCAGAGTGCACTGGATTACGTGATCCGCTTCCAGCATGAAGACGGAACATTTGACTATATTAACTGCAATTTCCACTCCGCTCCAGATACGGCATTCTGTGTGAAAAGGCTGCTTCCATCTTGGCTTTATCTCGAAAAAAATTGCAGTGACGCGAGGAATAAAGAAGCGTTCGGCAAGATTTCGGGCATTTTGCGCCGCGCCGCCGAGGGCATCCGATTAGGCGGTTTCCATACTCCAAACCATCGCTGGGCAATTGCCTCGGTTCTTATGGTCTGTGCAAACCGGTTCCATGAGGAAAAGTTTCGAGTTCGAGCGGAAGAATATCTGCACGAAGGCATCGATTGCAACCAATACGGCGAATTTTCCGAGCGTTCCTCCGGCAATTACAACCGTATTAATGACGAAGCCATGATCTTGTTGTATGAGGAAACAGGGGACCGGAGTTATCTGGATTACGCTGTCAGAAACATGAAAATGATGCTCTCGTACTTTGAGCCGGATGGCAGCATTTTTACAAAGAATTCCGTCCGTTATGACAGTTGGAAAAGGGTGTACCCAAGGGATTACTACTTTGATTACTTATACCTTGCCCATGAAACAAATAATCCGGTCTTTGCTGCGGCGTCCAATCAAATCATGGAGGATCTCCTTACCCGTGGAGACCGCACACCGGACTGCCTTAACCGATTTTTGATTCACCCAGAGCTGGTGGGATATGAACCGAAGGGGTGCGGGTTTCCGGAAAAATACCGGCTTGTAAACCCGGATTCCGGTATTGTACGGGTTCGAAAAGGCAGTGTCAGCTACACGCTTTTGTCAAAAACTCCTTATTTTCTGTATTTCCAAAGTGGAGGCCTATCTGTTTGCGCACGTCTTGGCATTACCTACTTTGACAAACGTTCGTTCCAGCCGGATGAAATCCTTCCGGAAGAGAATGAATATACGCTGTCGCAGACGATGCGAGGCTGGTATTATGCGCCTTTCCGTGAAAAACCCGCTACTTCCGATTGGTGGAAGATGGACAACGCAAGTCGCGAAATTGTTACGGGCCCGGATCTAAGCATCCGGCTGAGTATATCGGAAGAAGACGACGGTGTAAACCTTCAAATACACACGGAAGGCTGCGAACATGTTCCTTATAAGATCGAATTCGGTGTAGAAAACGGCTGTTTCGTAAAAACAAATGGCTTTTTCTGCATGGCACAGCCGGGCGGCAAAATCGTAGCGCGGACAGGGTCGGCGGAACTCTCGAAGGGTGCTGACTGCATAAAAATTGGTCCGTGCTTTGGCAAGCATTTTCACATTGAAGGAAAAGACGGCGTCAAAGATACGGACGATACTCTGTTTCATATTTATTTCACCGGTTTTACTGGTTCAGATCAGCTCCTCCGCTTTCAAAAGGTCTCCAACCGCTTTGCTGCGCCGAACAGCCTGTAATTACTTTTCAAAAGAATCTGCAATCTGCAGTTCAATGGAATGGTTCGCCAGAAACGCTTGATATTTTTCTGGAGGCATGCGGTTAGTTATCAGGCAGGAGACATCGTCTAAGCGGCAATAAGTCATTAAAGATGACACGCCGAATTTGCTGTAGTCGGCCAACAGGTAAGTTTTACCGCTTTTCTCCACAACTTTTTTCTTGATCTCATATTCCTGAGGAGAAGAATTAGTGACGCCGTTGTCAATGGAAAGGCCGGTGGTTGCCAGAAAAGCCTTATTGATATTGTAGCAATTTAGCATATCGACATGAATCATACTGAAAGAGTTTGTGCTGCGGATCAGTTTTCCGCCCAGCAGAAACACCTTCAGCTCGGTGTAGGGAAAAGCGTTGAGCAATACGCTTAGATTCTGCGTAAGAATAGTGATATTTTTTCCCTTCAAAAAAGGTACCATATTGGGTGTTGTAGTGCCAGAATCAATAAAAATAACATCACCATCCTGGACATTTTCAGCAGCTTTTCTGCCGATTGCATGTTTACCTTCTTGATTTTTGATGTTTCGCTCCTCAAAAGGCACTAAGGTGCGCTTGACCGCCGTAACTCCGCCGTATACCTTCTTTACACTGCCAGTCTTCACAAGGTCGTTGATGTCGCGGCGAAGAGTATTTTTGGATATGTGAAAGACTTCACATAATTTATCCAGCGAAACGGTTTGGTTTGTAGTAACATATTGCTCAATCTGCTCAATTCTTTTAGTTTTCACTTTAATCGTCATTCCTTTCATCTTTTTCGGCAGAACACTTCATTTCAATTATATGGAATGCGGGGCTGAAAATCAATGAGGCAAACAAATTCGTGCAAAATAAGAGTGAATACATACGAATATTTCATGGATATAATTTATATTTGACCATTATTATAGTAAAATATAACAATTATATAATAATAATATCCCAATTTTATGAATGAAGGTGCTAATTTGAATTCTATGTTTTCAGTTCCGGCTCGTATTTTCATTGGGAAAGACGCTTTGGCGGCTGCCAGAGATTCCATAAAGAAAGCAGGAAAAAAGGCCATGGTTGTTACAGATCCCACCATGGCTCAGATTGGAAGTACCGGTCGGGTAACCCGTCTTTTGGATGAAATAGGTACGCAATACGCCGTTTACGACGGAGTGACAAGTGAACCGACCGACCGAATTGTCTTGGCGGGCAAAAAAGTTTATTTGGAAAATCAATGCGATTTTCTTATCGCCGTCGGAGGCGGAAGTTCCATTGACACCATGAAAGCGGTCGGCACCTTAATCACCAACCCCGGCGAAATTACGGATTACTTCGGCAAAATCATTCCTAATCCGCTCCCACCGACCTTTGCGGTACCTACCACAGCCGGTACGGGCAGTGAAGCCACACAGTTCACTATTATTACCGACACAAAGCGTGACATCAAAATGCTTTTGAAGGGTGGCGGGCTGATTCCTTCTGCGGCCATTGTCGATTACAGCTTTACGCAAACCGCCCCGCCCTTTGTAACGGCAGCCACAGGGCTTGATGCGTTGTGCCACGCAGTTGAGGCTTACACTTCGCGTAAAGCGCAGCCGCTTTCTGACCTGTTTGCGCTTGACGCTGTGAAAAAGATCGTTTCCAGCCTGCCAAGAGCATTTGCCGATGGCAGTGACCAAAAAGCGCGTGAGTCAATGTCGCTCGCCGCACTGGAAGCCGGCATTGCATTCAACAATTCTTCTGTTACGATCATCCATGGCATGAGCCGGCCGATTGGTGCGTTATTCCATGTTCCGCACGGACTTTCCAATGCCATGCTGCTGCCAAATTGCCTTGAATTTGCGCTTCCGGGAGCGCAAAAGCGTTTTGCGGATCTATCCGAAGCCATCGGTGCATGCAAGCCCGGAGATTCCCAGGAAGAAGCAGGGAAAGCATTTGTGCGTGCTATTCGGCAGCTTTGCCGGAAACTTAAGGTTGACACGCCGGTTTCCTTCGGCATTGACAAAAGGAAATTTTTCGATTCTATTGAAAAAATGACGAAAGACGCTTTGACAAGCGGAAGCCCTGCCAATACGATGCGAAAAGTTTCGGCTGATGACATTGAAGCAATTTATGAATCGCTCTGGAACGGGGGAGAGTAATGCCACTTGTTACAATGAAATCCTTGCTCGACGATGCGGAACGGGGCGGCTATGCGGTTGGAGCGTTCAATGTTGCCAATCTCGAAATGATCATGGGAGCGATCAGGGCTGCAGAGGAATTTTCCTCTCCAATTATTCTGCAGATTGCCGAAATACGTCTGCCGCATTCTCCGCTCGCGCTGATCGGGCCGGCCATGGTTGCCGCAGCAAAGCGTGCGAAGGTTCCGGTTGCAGTGAATCTTGACCATGGAATGACGCTTGAATGTATCCGCGAAGCGCTTGGCCTCGGCTTTACATCAGTGATGTTTGACGGTTCACGTCTCCCAATAAGCGAGAATATCTGTCTTACGGGTCAGGTTCGCAAAATGGCGGAGCGCTATGGGGCAACGACCGAAGCGGAAATCGGTGTCATACATCCCGGTAGCGAAAGCGTGGCAGAGTACACAAATCCGGAAGAAGCCGCTTCGTTCTGGAGGGCTGTGCAAGTCGACGCGCTGGCAGTAGCGATCGGCAATGCACATGGCCTCTACCATGTTGAACCGCACTTGAGGTTTGACGTTCTCAATCAAATCGGTGGAAAGGTTCCAGTTCCGCTCGTCCTTCACGGCGGAACCGGCATATCGGAAACCGATTTTAAAAAGTGTATTCAATTTGGCATCCGTAAAATCAATGTGGCAACAGCTACGTTCAACTCTGTGGAATATGCAGTGCAAGACCTTTGCCGGAAAAGGCCGGAGGCCGGCTACTTCGACTTGCAGGAAGCGGAAATCGGAGGCGCGTACGAGAACATAAAACGGCATATTATGATGTTTGGCAGCGCAGGCCGCGCTAAAATGGGCAGTCTACGGAAAAAAGGGCAGGAGGCTAATCAATGAGCTATATTCAATTCGACGAACACCGGCGTCTGGACATTATTCCGCTCGGCAGGGCCGCTATCGATTTTAATCCGGTCGAAATCAACTGCACGCTCGCAGAAAGTGCCACGTTCAAAAAATACCTCGGTGGTTCGCCTGCCAATATCGCCGTCGGCTTAGCGCGCCTTGGCAAAAAGGCAGGCTTTATCGGCATGGTTTCCGATGATCGTTTCGGTGAATTTGTAGTAAGCTATTTTCAGAAAGAAGGCATCGACATTTCCCACATTGTAAAAGCGCGCCATGGGGAATCGCTGGGGCTTACGTTTACGGAGATACGGAGCCCTTCTGAAAGCAGCCTGCTGATGTACCGCAACTCGATTGCCGACCTGAGCCTCGAACCGGGCGATGTGGATGAAGAATACATAAAAAGTACGAAGCTGCTTCTGATTTCCGGCACTGCTCTCGCGCAGAGCCCTTCGCGTGAAGCGGCGCTCAAAGCGGTGGAACTTGCGAAGAAAACGCAGACACCACTTGCTTTTGACATTGACTACCGCCCCTACAACTGGAAAAGTGGAGACGAGCTTGCGGTTTACTGCAGCGCCGTAGCTCGCTGCAGCGATATTATCTTCGGCTCCCGAGAGGAATTCGACCGGATGCAGAGCCTTTTCGGCAAGGATGCAGACGACCGGCAGACGGCAGATCGCTGGTTCGGATTCGGTGCGAAAATCCTTATCATCAAGCACGGTAAGGAGGGCTCATGCGTGTTCACCAGCGAAAACCGAAGCTACCGCGTGAAACCGCTTCCTATTAAGAAGCTGAAGGGGTTCGGCGGCGGGGATGCCTACGCTTCTGCTTTCCTCTATGGGCTCCTGCAGGGATGGGATGTTAAGCATTCGCTGGAGTTCGGCAATGCCTCCGCGTCGCTGCTTGTCGCAAGTCACAGCTGCTCGGACGCGATGCCAAGCGCCGGACAGATCGAGCAATATATTAAGGAGTGCGAGAGAAAGTACGGGACCGATGTCACAAAGGTTGAAGAAAGCTGAAAAGATAAAGTGAGATTGGCTCTTAACGTAAAGTGATTGCAGCAGGGCAGGCACCGCAACCCTTAGAGAGAACCTGGCAACAAACTTTATAGTACAAGGAGTTGTTTGCAATGGTAGAAAGCATGGGTGGGCTGAAAGACGGACGAAATACAATCTGCGCCGCCAACGGTAAAAACAGCCCAATGATGATGGATATCGACGTGTGGAATCTGGCGCGCGGAATGGCGGCAACAGTCGGTTCCCCTGGAGGGGAAACAGCTGTTCTTCTGGTCAAAGGAGCCGTGACAGCGGAATGGCAAAATCAGAAGGTAAGGATGGAGCGCACTTCGGAATTTAACGGGGATCCCTGGGCTCTGCATGTTCCCAAAGACGTTCAAGTCCGTATAGTTTCGGAGCAGGACGGCAGCATTGTCCTCGTGCAGAGTACGGAAAACGGGCGTGTGTTTTCGCCGAAGCTTTACCGGCCGGAGGATTGCCGCAGCGAAATATTCGGCGAAGGCGAATGGGGCGGTACGGCCCGCCGCATCGTCCGGACGGTATTTGATTACGGAAACGCACCCTACTCCAATATGGTCCTTGGTGAAGTCATTACTTGGCCGGGCAAATGGTCCAGTTATCCGCCGCACTGGCATCCACAGCCGGAAGTCTATTATTACCGCTTTGATCGTCCGCAAGGTTTCGGCTTTTGCCTGAATGGAAACAAAGCATATAAAATTACGGACAACAGCTATGCTGCAATTTCCGGCGGAGATGTGCACCCGCAGACTTCCGCTCCCGGCTATGCCATGTATTATGCATGGATGATCCGCCACTTGAAGAATAATCCGTGGCGCGACCGCATCATAGCGGAGGATCATAAATGGCTCTGTGGGAAAAATATCCGCATCTGGCCGGATAAGGAACAGGGAGGAATGCCGTGATGAAGACGGTCCGCATGACGGCTGCTCAGGCTCTTGTCCGCTTTCTGGGCAATCAGTATGTCGCTTTCGACGGAAAAGAACAGCGCTTTGTAGAAGGCATTTTTGCCGTTTTCGGGCACGGAAATGTGCTCGGCCTTGGTCAGGCGCTGGAAGAAAACCCATGCGGCCTTGTGGTCAGGCAGGGGAAAAACGAGCAGGGCATGGCGCATGCTGCCATTGCGTTTGCCAAGCAAAACTTGTGCCGTAAAATTTATGCCTGCACTTCGTCGATTGGACCCGGTGCGGCAAACATGGTCACTGCCGCCGCACTTGCTACGGCAAATCATATTCCGGTGCTGCTTTTGCCGGGTGACACGTTTGCAACGCGCCAGCCAGATCCCGTTTTGCAGCAGGTAGAGCAGCCTTGGGATGCATCCGTTACCACGAATGATGCATTTCGCCCCGTGTGCAAATACTGGGACAGGATCCTTCGTCCCGAACAGCTGATGAGCGCTATGCTGAACGCAATGCGTGTGCTGACGAGCGAGGCGGAGACAGGAGCCGTCTGCATTGCCCTTCCGCAAGACGTGCAGGGTGAATCCTATAATTACCCCGAAAGCTTCTTTCAGCGGCGCGTCCACCGCATGGTTCGCAGGGCGGCGGCGCAGGAAGAAATCGACGATGCCGTAAGGGTGATCCTCGGCAAAAAGAAACCGCTTGTCATCTGCGGAGGCGGCGCGAAGTATTCTGAGGCCGGCGACGAACTCAAGTCGTTTGCGGAAGAATTCCATATTCCGTTTGCCGAAACACAGGCGGGAAAAAGCGCCGCGGAAGGGACGTTTGCGTGGAACCTCGGCGGTATTGGGACAACCGGAAATCTTGCGGCAAATACCATTGCCCGCGACGCCGACCTGATTCTCGGCGTTGGGACTCGGTTCACTGATTTCACGACCTGTTCGAAGAGCCTTTTTCAAAATCCGGATGTCTCATTTATTGCAGTCAATACTTCGGTTTATCAAGCAGGAAAGATGGGTGCCATAAAAGTGGTTGGCGACGCCAGAACATGCCTTCGTCAGATTGCGGATGGGTTGCGGAAAGTATGTTACCAAAGCGCATACCGTGACGAAGTGCGCACAGCGAAGTCAAAATGGGATGCGGAATGGAAGCGCCTTGCCTCCGTGAAATATGGAGAGAAATTCCATCCCGAAGTTGCAGGACAAGATGAGAAAAAGCTTGCGGAGTTTGCCAAATTTAACGGACAGGCGATTCCGCAGACGGCGGCCCTTGCCGTCATCAACGACGCAATTCCGCCAGACAGCATTGTCGTCGGCGCTTCCGGAAGTCTGCCGGGGGATATGCAGCGCGTCTGGGTCAGCAAAAAAAAGTACGGATACCACATGGAATACGGCTACTCCTGCATGGGCTACGAGATTGCGGGAGCATTTGGCGCAAAACTTGCCTGCCCGGATCGGGAGGTTTACGCTATGGTGGGCGACGGCGCCTATCTGATGCTCCATTCCGAACTTGTCACGGCCGTGCAGGAGGGCTGCAAGATCAACGTCCTTCTGTTCGACAACAGCGGCTTCGGCTGTATCAATAATTTGCAGATGGGAAATGGAATGGACAGCTTCGGAACGGAATTTCGTTTTCGCGATGGAAAAACCGGCCGCCTAAACGGCAAATACGTTCCCATTAATTTTGCAGTATGTGCCTCCGGCTACGGAGTAAGAACTTATACGGCCAAAACGCTTGGCGAGCTTAAGGCGGCGCTTGCAGATGCACGGAAACAGACGTGCCCCACGCTGATCGACATTAAGGTTTTTCCGAAAACCATGACACACGACTATGACTCATGGTGGCACGTCGGTGTGGCTTCAACAGCGAAAAAGCCTGCAATCCGGAAAATGTACGATAAAATGGAGGAAAACCTCGAAAAGGCGAAAAAGTATTAAATTACAGATTGCACACACAGAAAATAAACCGACAGAAAGGCAGATTTTTATGGTAAAAATCGGCATCATTGGGGCGGGCAGAATTGGCAAGGTTCACGGAGAAAGCATCAAAAAATACGTTGAGAACGCCGAAGTCAAATCGGTGGCAGATCTGTTTTTGAATGATTCCATTCGAAAATGGGCGGCAGAAATGGGAATCCCGAACGTCTATGAAGATTACCACAAAATTTTGGAGGACCCGGAGATCGACGCCGTCGTCATTTGCTCCTCAACGGACACGCATTCCCGGATTTCCATAGAGGCGATCCGCGCAGGCAAACACGTTTTCTGCGAAAAGCCAATCGACCACGATCTTGGACGCATCAGAGAAGTGGTTGACGTGCTGAAACGTTCAAATGTGAAATATCAGGTTGGTTTCAACCGGAGATATGACCATAATTTTCGCGCAATGCATGATGCAGTCGCCGCCGGGAAGATCGGGGAACCGCAGATACTCAAAATCACCTCGCGCGACCCAAATCCTCCGACAGCTGATTACATCAAGGTTTCCGGCGGCATTTTCCTTGATATGACAATCCATGATTTTGACATGGCACGTTATCTGCTCGGCAGCGAAGTTACTGAGATTTATGCGGCGGGCAGCGTCCTTGTCGATAAGGCAATCGGCAAAGCGGGGGACATCGACACCGCCGTTATTACTATGAAAATGGCGAATGGCGCGCTTGCAGTCATCGACAACTCGCGCAAGGCAGTTTACGGATACGATCAGCGCGCAGAAGTTTTTGGTTCAAAGGGCCAGGTAGCCATTGCAAACGACACGGCGTCTTCTATGACCTTTTCTGGTGAAAGTGGTGTTGTTGCTGAAAAGCCGCTCTATTTCTTCCTTGAACGCTATATGCGGGCATATGCGGAGGAAATGGATGAATTTGTTGATTGCATTGTCAACGACAAGCCGACTCCAGCCAATGCTGACGACGGCCTGAAAGCGGTTTTAATCGGCCTTGCCGCGAAAAAATCCTGTGAAGAACACCGGCCGGTTAAAATTTCTGAAATCCGGGATTAAGGGAGAATGTATTTTGATGGACAAGAATAAAGTGAAGATTGGAATTGCACCGATCGCGTGGACGAACGACGACCTGCCGGATCTTGGCCGGGAAAATACCTTTGAGCAGTGCATCAGCGAAATGGCGCTTGCAGGTTACACCGGCACCGAAATCGGCAACAAATATCCGAAAGATCCGACTGTCTTGAAAAAATACCTTACACTTCGCGGACTTTCTGTTGCAAGCGCATGGTTCAGCGCGTTTTTGACCACTCAGCCTTTTGAGGAAACTGAAAAAAGATTTCTCGAGCACCGCGATTTTCTATATGCTCTGGGTGCGAAGGTGATTGTGGTTTCGGAGCAGGGCAACAGCGTGCAGGGCAGGCAGAATATCCCCATCTTTGGTCATAAGCATATCATGGATGACAACGAATGGAATCTTCTCTGTAATGGGCTGAACAGACTGGGAAAACTTGCTGCGGAAAAAGGCATGAAGATCGTTTATCACCATCACATGGGCACCGTAGTGCAAACTTTCACGGAAATCGACCGTCTGATGGAGAATACCGATCCTTCGATTGTTTGGCTGCTGTTTGATTCCGGCCACCTTGTCTTTTCCGGGGAAGATGCGTTGGCCGTTCTGCGGAAGCATATAAAACGTATCAAACACGTCCATCTGAAGGATATCCGGTCAGATGTACTCAAAGAAGTCCATGCGAAAAATATGAGCTTTCTCGACGCGGTGCGTGCGGGTGTTTTTACGGTGCCGGGTGATGGCTCCATTGATTTTAAGCCGATTTTCGACATTTTGGAAGAAAATGGTTACGAAGGATGGCTCCTTGTGGAAGCGGAACAGGATCCTTCTAAGGCGAATCCTCTGGAGTATGCCATAAAAGCTCGCAATTATATCCGAGAAACAATCGGCTGCTGATTCCGGTTTGCTCGACGCTGAAATCCAAAGGGGGAGTTTAATTGCCAAATCAGGTTGAGGGAATTAAACGTCAGGATGTTTTTGGTGCCATCGACCGTCTCATGGATCATATGATCCATATTAAGGATGAGAATGGAAAGTTCCTTTTAAAACTGGATAACAAAGGGGCCGTGGATACAAAGAGCTGGGATGGCTGGGATTGGACCCAGGGTATCGGTCTGTTCGGAATTTACAAGTACTATAACATGACGGGCAATCAAAAAGCGTTTGCAATTATAAAAAAATGGTTTTCAAATCGCTTTCGGGAGGGAACGGTCTCCAAAAATGTGAATACGGTCTGCGCTTTTCTCACGTTAGCGTATCTTTACGAGGATACGAAAGACAGGACTTATTTACCCTATCTCGACCGTTGGTTCGAATGGGTTGAACATGAAATGCCGAGAACAGAAGAAAACGGCATTCAGCATATTACATACGATTTGCAGAATGAGCAGCAGCTTTGGGACGACACGCTGATGATGACGGTCCTTCCATTGGCGAAAACAGGTTTTTTACTGAACCGCCCAAACTATGTGGAAGATGCCGTGAAACAGTTCCTTTTACACATCAAATATCTGAGTGACAAGAAAACGGGTCTTTGGTTTCACGGCTGGAGTTTTATAGGCCGCCATAATTTTGGAGAGGTACTCTGGGCCCGCGGCAATTGCTGGGTTACGATAGCAATCCCGGAATTTATCGAGATGACCGGCATGAAGCCGGGAAATCCGGTACGAGAATTTCTTTTGGATGCGTTGCGGCGTCAGGTAGAGGCGTTGGCCAATATTCAGGATGGGTCGGGTCTGTGGCATACGGTGCTGAATGACCCTGAATCTTACCTGGAGTCTTCTTCTTCAGCAGGGTTCGCTTATGGCATTCTAAAAGCGGTTCGAAAACGTTATATTGATGAGAAGTATGCGCAAAACGGGATTCAGACAATAAAAGGAATTCTGAACAATATCAGCGCGGACGGTGAACTAAAGCAGGTGTCTTCTGGCACACCGGTATTTTGGACAGCGGAGGAATATAAAAAAGTCCCTCTCACTGCCATGCCATATGGTCAGGCATTGGCGATTTTATGTCTTTCAGAATTTTTGAACTATTATATCTGAGAAAATGCGGATTTGATAAGAAACGCAGCGGACTGAATGCACCATTCGGTCCGCCGGCTCGTTCGAGCGGTAACAGGAGAGAGCATTGAAAAGGTGAGCTTAAGGCTTTAATAAACATTCGTTTTAAAGTCAAATGCTTGAGAGAGGGTGAGACGGATTACTTTTCTTACCTTTGCCGTTATTTTTACGTTCCTTTACATTTTTATCACAGGTTTTCATGACGAAGGAAATTTGATTGCCACCATTGTCGCTTCGCGTTCCCTAAACATTGTTCCGCTTTTTGCCCTTGCGTTTTCATCCCAGTTTTTAGGGACATTTCTTCTGGGAACGAAAGTTGCAAGAAGCACTGTGTACGGTTTGTTTCATGTCGACCAGATCTGGCAGGACCCGCGTAAGATCAATATGATGGTCTGCGCGGCGGTTTTAGGCGCAATCATTTGGAATATTATCACATGGGTAAGCGGAATTCCGTCCAGTTCGTCTCACGCCGTTATTGGTGGGCTGATGGGTCCGTTTGTGATGAATTTTGGGTTTCGAGTCATCAATGCGCGGGGCTTCCTTTTTAATGTGTGTTTGCCGCTGTTTACTTCGCCACTGATTGGTTTTTGTCTCGGCTTTTTCCTTTTCAAGCTCAATGAAAAACTTTTGATCGGAAAAAACGTCAGAATCAAGGAAAGAATTCGAATTATGCAAATCGGCACTTGCATTTTGATGAATGCTTTCCAAGGTTCAAACGATGCCCAAAAGGGAATTGGTGTCCTTGCTTTGCTGATCATGATGAACTTGCACATACCGGCGTTTTTGGCTCCGCAGTCTGTGATGTTTGCGGCAGCAATTGCCATTGCGTCCGGACTGCTGTTGGGCGGGACGAAAATGATAAAAGGCGTTGGAACAAAGATCTATAACGTGAGGTCGCTTCATTCCATGAGCGCGCAGGTATCGTCTCTGTTTGTGATTGCGTTTGCGTCGATTCTGGGCTTTCCTGTCAGCGGTACACAGGTTGTCAACTCGTCCATTTTAGGTACGGGAGCAGCCGACCGGCCTTGTGCTGTCGGGTGGTTATATGCGAAAGATATGTTGACTGCGTGGCTGATTACAATACCAGCTGTTTTTATGATATCATCCGCATTTTATTGGACTTTTCAGAAAATAGGGGCCTGATTTATGATGAGGCTGGGAAAAATATTTAAAAAAGGGACCAACTTTTTTGAACTGCTGCGGAGCCAAGCAGAGTATATTGTTCAATCGGCCCATGCCTTGGCACTGTATACGCAAAACCTGAATCCCGCCGATGCGGAAGAAGTAAAGTCACTGGAAAAACAGGCGGATAAAAAACGTTTTGAATTGGTACAGGATTTGGGGTATACGTTTATCACACCGTATGACCGGGAAGATATCTATATGCTTTCCAAATCTTTAGATGATATCTTAGATTATTACAATACGGCCGTTAAAGAAATGGAAATTTACCAGATAGGGCATAACCCGGAATTAACGGAGTTTCTCGATGTCCTTGAAATGGCCAGCAAAGATATCTATGACGCAGTATGCAATATGGGAAAAAATCCGAAAGGCGCCATGCAGTATGCTGTGAAAGCAAAAAAGTGCGAGAATAAAGTTGAATCTTTATACCGCCA